>OFMU01000509.1_pt1 | contig 25919 bp, 23 predicted proteins | sample 1541861 | NCBI WGS metagenome assembly OFMU01 (sample SAMN04209238, study PRJEB22552) | human gut metagenome | biome: gut; material: feces | host: Homo sapiens | place: USA: Oklahoma
CCCATCTGGGTGGCCCACAGCCTTTTTTTACCAGCCGTTAAATGGTAATAGTCAAGATATGAAGACTGCATAACGGCGGCAAGGCTTAAAATCAAAACCTTTGGCTTATGACTACAACGGCAAGCGCGTCAAGCCCCAGCAGAAAACCGTCCACCCACCGGAGGAACTGACGCCCAAGCAGGTGAAAAAATGGCTCAACGAGCAGGCAGTCCTCTTTGAGCGGGAATGCCACCACACGCCGCAGCCTGTCCAGCAGCTCACACTATCAAAATACATTGACCTGTGGCTGACGGACATCGCTCCCGGCAAGCTGGTCAAGTCCACCATCCGCCGCGACCAGCAGGACATCGAGCGTATCCTCCCGGCGCTGGGTCACTACAAGCTCACAGAACTGCGGCCGGAGCACTTCCGGAATTTCTACGCAGAACTGCGAAAAGTTATCCGTCCCGACACAAAAAAGCCACTCTCCGAGTACACCATTGAGGGCGTGCACGCTACGCTGTGCAGCATCCTCTCTGATGCCGTGGAGGGTGGCTTTCTTTCGCATAATCCGGCTTGGCGCACCTATCGTTACGCCGGGCGCAAGTGCGAAAAGAAAATCGCGGACGAGGAAACGGCGCAGAAAATCATCGCCGCGCTGGAGGGTGAGAGCATTAAGTACGAGACCTACTTCAAGCTCATCATCGCCACGGGGATGCGGCGGGGCGAGTGCTGCGGATTGAAGTGGTGCGACATTGATTGGGAGCAGCGTTCCATCCACATCTGCCGCAACGCGGTCAAGGTGACGGACGAGGGAATCTTTGTCAAGGAACCCAAGACCCGCGCGGGCAACCGCTATGTGTACTTCTCCGCCGAGATGGAAAGTCTTCTGCGGGAGTACCGACAGGAATGTGCATACATCACCGAAACCTATGACCAGCGGCAGCTGACCGATGATGACTTTCTGTTCCGCCGTCAGGGAGCGCAGCTCCCCATGACGCCCACCACCTTCACCTACCGCTTCAAGCTGATCCTCAAGAAGAACGGCCTACCGCAGGAGCTGAACGTCCACTCCCTCCGGCACACCGCCGCCAGTCTGATGATCGCGGGCGGCACGGATGTCGCCACGGTGGCGGGCATCCTCGGCCACAGCCAGCCCTCCACCACGCTGGACATTTACACTCACGCCTTCGACAAGAACAAAAAGGCCGCCAGCGCGGGACTGCAAGGGATGCTGGAGATATGACATAGCGTAATAGCTTAGTTGGATCGCAAAATGTGCAGTAGTGGTCAAATCAGGTTTCAATTCTCCTAATTCTACGCATATAAAAACCGTCTCTAACATGTTGCTTGAGACGGTTTTTGTAATTGCTCCCAGATTTTGTTGTCACCGCTGCGCATCGGGCAGTTCGTTCTTCACATACTTCTCCCATACATACAGGCGGTCGCGCTCGCCGATCTGCCGCAGCACTCTGGCGGGCACACCGGCAGCGATACTGTTGGGCGGGATGTCCCGCGTCACCACCGCGCCGGCGGCGATGATGCTTCCCGCTCCGATGGTCACGCCACCGCACACCGTCGCACCGGCGCACAGCCAGCAGTGATCCCCGATGGTGATGGGTTCGGCATACTCCAACGCATGGCAGCCGTTGGGGTAGTCTGTATAGGCTCGTTCTTCGGCGATAAACGGATGGTTGGGCGTGGCCAGCGTCACATTGGGTCCAATGAGTACATTGTCCCCCAGCGTAATGGGCGCTACATCCAGAAATACGCTGTTGTAGTTGACGAAGCAGTTCCGCCCCACATAAATATTCACGCCGTACTCGCAGTAAAAGGGTGCAAACGCCTCGAAATTCTTCCCTTTTGCGGAGGGGATCAGGCGCTCCAGCGCACGCTGCTTGGTCTTGGTACGCCACAGCGGGAGACGGTTGAACCGGTCACAGCGGCGCATACCAACCCGGTGCCGCTCGGCAATCTCCGGATCGGTAGGCGTATAGAGACGCCCCGACACCATCCGCTCCCATTCACCGATCGTCCTGCTCTTATCCATGATCAGTCACTCCTTTATGTGCGCCTGTACCAGTACAGATACAGGGCCGTTTCCAATGCCAATCGCTTCATCGGATCGACCGGATCGGCCTCCAGCAGCAACCATAGCTGCTGGAGCCGGTAACTCACGGTGTTGTAGTGCAGGTGCAGCTCCCGCGCCATCCGGCGCTGGTTGCCCATACAGCGCAGCCAGCTCGCCAGCGTGTCCAGCAGCTCCTGCCGCCGCGGCTCCGGCTGCCGCAGGAGCGTTCCCAGCTGCCGATGGATATAGGCGTCCGTTTCCGCCGGGGAGGATTCCTCCAGCAGCCGTACCACCCCCGCTGGGTCGTCTGTCACGCAGGGTGCTTCCGTTCGCGCCGCCATGCGGAGCGCCGCGCGGGCACTGCGGTCTGCTTTCTGAAAGCCCACCGTACCGCCGTAGGGGCGGCTGACGCCGCAGATAACGCCGTGGACGGCGGCAAAGTCCGCCATCACCCGCCGCAGCGGTATCTCCAGCGCGAACAGGTCGTCCGCCTCCAGCACCAGCAGAAGGCCATCCTCCGACAGTGCCCCCCCACATGTCCGCGCCCAGCGCCCGGCAGCGCTCTTCTGCCTCGTGCAGCCAAGAGCGCCGCTGCAACTCCGGCGCATCCGCCCGTATCCACAACAGGATATGCGGACATTCCAAATGGATACCGGACTCCGCCGCCTGACGCTCCATCGCTTCGCTCAGCGGCGCGCCAGAGATGAGATGGTGTAGTAGTACGGCCAGCTGCCGCTCCTGCTCCGCCGGTATTCGCCGCCGTGCAATCTCGCGGGACACCGCATCGGCCAACTCGGCAAAGCGCATATCGGTCGGCAGTTGGAGCAGCGGCAGTCCCAGTCGGTCAGCCTTCTCCGCCAGCGCCGCCGGCAGGGGGCCGGGCAGGTAGTGCCCCGGCTTGATACCCACGCCGGACAGGCCTTTTTCTGCCGCCGTGGGCAGCAGCGCATCCACGGCCTGCGGATCGTCTGCGATGGCAAAACCAGTGGTGATGAGCAGTTCTCCCTGCGCCAGCCAGCGCGCGTAGTCCGGTGTGTCCGTCAGATTGACACCGCTGACCCTACGGCCAAGTCCCGCCGCGCCGCCGCAGACCGTGCAGCCCGCGAACACAGGCAGGCGCAGCACCTCCTGCAGTGTGGGATAGTCTGCTGTGTGCTGTGATGTCATGGCTTCTGCCCCCTTGTGATACTATCACAATTTTCTTAGAAATGTTCATTTATTTTTGCCAATGGAACAGACCTTCCGTTGTTTTATGATAGCGGTAGTAAAACGAACGGAGGTATATTCCATGGCAAAGCAAATGAAACAGGATACTCCCTTAGTCCCCCGCAAGCGGAGACTGGCCGCGCTGATAGCAGCCACCCGGTGCGCCGGAGAGAAACGTGACACGCTCTCCTGCCATGCCCGCCGCTGCACCGCCTCATCCATGGCGCAGGGGCTGAAGCACTACGTCTGACGCGGCGCACCCCTTCGGCAGACTCCCCCGGCAATATGCCGGGGGATCTGTCCGTTCAGGGCTTTCTGGTTTCCTTCTTCAGCAGGGACGCCGCCGTGATGATGGTCAGTACCGACTCTGTCACCATGCCGGAATACGACCGTACCGCAATGACATACATCAGCCACGACAGGCCGCTGGCAATGCCCGCCATCTGTATCACCCGCCGCCTGGTCTGGAAGAACGGCAGTAACGCCGCCAACGATGCCACGATGGGCAGTACCGTCACTGGCGCCTCATAGGTCACCACGGCAATCAGCAGAAATACTGCCACGATGGGTATCGCGGTGACCAGTTTACTCCAGTTGAATTTCTCCTGCAATGGGAAAAGCAGCAGCACGACAATCTGGAAAAAGCTGCACAGTGCGCCGGAGCGTGCGTGGAGCAGCGTGTAGTGGATGGCGAAGATCAGGTTGGCCACCACCTGCCACAGCAAGATGGTACGCTTGTCATTCTGCCAATAGCTGAGACCCATGGCGATCAGTGCGCCGAACCCGATGAGTTGGTAAAATATGTTCATCCGTCGTCCCCTTTAATGAAAAACGCCGCACACCCTGTCGGATGCGTGGCGAAAAATGGAGGCAATGCTCCAGAAAAATCCACACTTATTTTTTATGAAACAGCGGTTACATCCCATCGAGCTTACGTTGATGATCGTGGCGGCACTGGTGCTGTCCTCCGGGGCGGTGGCCCTCCACACCCAGAGCCAGTTAGCGGAAAAGGTGGTGCGGCTCCATGTGCTGGCTAACTCCGATTCCGAGGAGGATCAGGTGTTGAAACTAAAAGTGCGGGACGCCGTGCTGGAACGGGCCACGGAGACCCTCCGCGGGGCGGACGATCAGGCGGAGGCTCGCCGCCGCTTGACGGCCATCCTCCCGGAGTTGGAGGAAACGGCCCGTGCCGTCATCACGGCCAACGGCTATGATCACGGCGTCCGGGCGGAACTGGCGGAAACGTCCTTCCCCACAAAAGAGTACGACGGCTTTGCCCTGCCCGCCGGGGAATATCTGGTCCCGCGGATCCTGATCGGAGAGGCGGCGGGGCGGAACTGGTGGTGCGTGGTGTTCCCACCCCTGTGTACGGCGGCGGCCAGCGACGTTCCCGCCGTCGCGCTGGACGCGGGACTGACGGATCAGGAGGTGGCCCTCATCACGGAGGCGGACGAGGGCTATATCCTGAAATTCAAATCGGTGGAGTTGTGGCAGGCCCTGAAGGCAAAGCTGACCCGATGAAAAAAGCCCGTACAGAAGCACTCTGTGCGGGCTTTTAAGATGCCTGGAGGCCGGGGCAGGGGAGAGACCCCGTCGTTTTTACAGGGCCTGGCAAGCGGCGAACAGGGCCCGGCAGCTGTCGAAGCCCAGGCGCTCCGCCAGCTCGGCGCAGCGCACGCCGTTGTCGTTGATGGACACCTCTTTCTCCGTGGGGAAATAGGGAAGGCGCGGTGTCACCTCGTCCACAATGTTTCCGTAGGAGGCTCCCGCCAGAGCCGCCGCGTTGTGGAGCTTTTCCCGTGCGGCGGGGCAGCCCTTCACCGCGTACTGGGTGTATTTCAGCACCGCCGCGATGGCCTCCGTCAGCATGCCGTCGGTAAACTCCATGCAGCTGGGGTCCAGATAGGCCCGGGCCGCGTGGGAGAGGATCTCCAGGGCGCAGGTCTTTACCTGCTCCGCCGTCAGCGTGGCGGTGAAATCCGCGTCCGTGACGGAGATCTCCGGCAGCAGATGGATGCTTTTCAGCGAACAGTTCCGGCCCTCGTCATTTTCCAGGATGGCAAAGGGAGAATTCTGGGCGCCGCTGGAAAAATTGGTGGCGATCAGCACCAGCTTGGCCTTGGTGCATGCCGGGATGCGGGCCGGGTCCGCCGACGCGGCCGCCAGGTCCAGCTCCGGGTCCTGGTACAGGGCCAGCAGCGCCTTGGCGGCGCTCATGGCGTTGTTGCCGCCCACGCCCACGATAACGTCCGGCTGGAACTCGTGCAGCTTGGGCAGTGCGCTGCGGAGGTCCACAAAGGACACCCGCTTGCCTATGGTGAAAAACTCCGCCGCCCGGATCCCCTGCTTCCGCAGCAGGTCCACCACCGGCGCGGCGATCCCGGCCCGGTACAGTTCCGGGTCCGTCACCAGCAGGGCGCGGCTGCAATGGTAGATCTCCCCCAGTTCCCGCAGGGCCACCGGGGTACAGCCGGCTTTGAAATAAACTTTCTTGGGAAGGTTCAGTGCCTGTATCATCACTCACCTCGTTTTCTTGCATGTCCGGGGGCAAGTCCCCGGAAGGAACAGGTGTGCCAGGAAAGCCCCTGCGGACTTTTCCCCACCTTTGAGTGCCAGGGGGCCGGTGCCGAAGCACCGGCCCCCTGCATGAGTTGGTTGTTGTATATGGTTATCGGAGATGCAGGCGCTTCGTTTAGTTGAAGCCGCCGGTCTTGGCCACGCCCAGATCGGCGCTGAGGCCCATGGGATATGCGGCGTGGGTGTCGGTGGGCAGGGTGACGGGCACTTCCCAGGTGTCGCCGTACTTCTCGGTGTACTTCTTCTCGCCGTAGAAGGCCTTCAGGTAACAGCCCTTCAGCTCGCCGATGGTGGGATACACGGGGTTGCAGCCGGTGCAGGCATCGTGGAAGGCCCACTCGGACATCTGGTCCACAGCCGCCAGGAACTCGGCCTCCCACTCCTCGGCGCTCTTTTCGGGATGGGCCTCCAGCAGCCAATCCAGAATGGTCTCGGGGATGTCGATGTCCTTATTCAGCTGCCGGCAGGCTTTGATCCAGTTCTCGAAGGTCTGCTCGTCAGTCTTGCCCTTGACGCCGATCAGCTCGCCCAGCTCCACGTACCGCTCAAAGGCCTGAGGATACTTGTACTGGGAGAAGGTGCCCATCTTGTAGGGATGACGCTGGGCGTTGAAGCGGCAGACGTAGGGGAACAGCAGGGCGTTGGCGGTGCCGTGAGGAATGTGGAACCAGCCGCCTATCTTGTGGGACAGGGAATGGTTGATGCCCAGGAAGGCATTGGCGAAGGCGATACCGGCGATGGCGGAGGCGTTGGCCATCTTCTCACGGGCCACGGGGTCAGCCTTGGCATCCCGGAAGGCGGAACGATAGGCCCGGCGCAGGTAGTCGAACACCATCTTGGTGGCGTCGCGGCACATGCCGTTGGTGTACTCGGTGGCGTAGGTGGAGACATAGGCTTCCACCGCGTGGGTCAGCACGTCATAGCCGGAGGCCTGGGTGGCTCTGGGGGGCAGCTTCATCATGTTGTCAGCGTCGATGATGGCCATTTCGGGCATCATCTCATAGCCGATCAGGGGCCACTTCATGCCGGTGTTGCCATCGGAAATGATGGTGAAGGGGGTGCATTCGGAGCCGGTACCGGCGGTGGTGGGGATGCAGACCAGCTTGGCCTTCTTGCCCATCTGGGGGAAGAAGCGGATACGCTTCCGGATGTCCAGGAAGGTGGTGGCCATGTCCAGGAAGCCCTCTTCGGGATTCTCGTACATGATCCACATGATCTTGGCGGTGTCGATGGCGGAGCCGCCGCCCACGGCGATGATGACGTCGGGCTCGAACTCGTGCATCTTGGGCAGGCCCTTCATGGCGTCCTGGATCTGGGGATCCACACGGATGTCGAAGAACTCGGCGGTCTCAATGCCCATGTCACGCAGCTGGTTGATGATGGCATCGCAGGCGCCCAACTGATACAGGGTGGAGTCGGTGATGATGAAGGCACGCTTGAAGTTGTAGACCTCCTTCATCTCCCGCAGGGCCACGGGGGTGCAGCCGGTCTTGTAATAGACCTTCTTGGGCAGCTGGAGCCACAGCATGTTCTCCTTGCGGATGGTGACGTTCTTGATGTCCAGCAGCTGCTCGTAGTTGGTGTTGCCCATGAAGGCGGAGTGGCCCACGGAGCCGGGCCCCAGGGTCAGGGAGGGAGCCAGGCCGAAGTTGTACAGGTCGCCGATGCCGCCGAAGGAGGTGGGCTGATTGATGAGGATGCGGCCAGCCTTCATCCGCAGGCCGAACTTGGTGATCTTCTCTTCCTCGGTGGGGTCGATGTACAGAGCGGCGGAGTGACCAGCGCCGCCCTCCAGCACCAGCTTGTAGCAGATGTCGAAGGCCTCGTCCAGGGTCTCGGCCTTGTACATGCCCAGCAGGGTGGTCAGCTTCTCGTTGGCCCAGGCACAGTCGTGAGAGGTGTCGTCAGTCTCGTAGACCAGGACCTTGGTGTCATAGGGCACCTCGATACCGGCCATTTCCGCCAGGCGGCAGGCCGTCTGGCCGACGGCGGCGGGCTTGACGCCGTGGGTCTTGGCATTGAAGAACACGTCAGCTACCTTAGCGGCCTCGTCGTCATTGAGGAAGTAGCACCGGGCCTCCTGCAGCAGGTGCTTGACCTCGTCATACACGCTGGCCAGAACAGTGATGTGCTGCTCAGAAGCGCAGATCATACCATTATCAAAGGTCTTGGAATGGATGATGGACTCTACGGCCATCCGCAGGTCGGCGGTCTCGTCGATGACCACGTTGCAGTTGCCGGGACCCACGCCGATGGCAGGGGTGCCGGAGGAGTAAGCGGCCTTCACCATGCCGGAGCCGCCGGTGGCCACAATCAGGTCCACGCTCTTCATCAGCACGTCGGAGATCTCCATGGAGGGGACGGAGATCCAGCTGATGACATGCTCGGGCAGGCCCGCCTCGATGGCGGCATCCCGCATGATCTTCGCGGCGGCGATGGAGCAGTTCACCGCATGGGGATGAGGAGAGAGGATGATAGCGTTGCGGGTCTTCAGCGCCAGCATGATTTTATAAATGGTAGTGGAGGTAGGGTTGGTAGTGGGGGTAATGGCGGCGATGACACCCTTAGGGGATGCAATCTTTTTCACGCCATAGGCCTTGTCTTCGGAAATGACACCGCAGGTCTTCTTATTGCGCATGTAGTTCCAGACATGCTCAGAGGCATACTGATTCTTGGTGACCTTATCCACAACGATGCCGTAGCCGGTCTCCTCACAGGCCATCTTGGCCAGGGGGATCCGCATTTTGGACACGGCCATAGCCGTCTTTTCACAGATGGCATCCACCTGCTCCTGGGTAAAGGTACCGTACGCTTCCTGGGATGCACGAATGATAGGAAGGGCTTCCTGCAGGGTCTCAACAGAGTTGATGGTCAGCGGGGTAGACATGTACGTTCCTCCTTCATTTTTGATCACGGGATGAATTGTTCTCCTCTTGTGTCCTGCTGTATGTGTGTTCAAGATCGAAACCGATCTTACGTCAATGGCTCCGCGTCCAGAGCGTTGGCTTATCTTTAAGGTGTTCCTTTTCGCGGCGAAAGTCAAGGGGCGGCGCGGAGAATTTTTAGAGAGGTAAAAACCGTGTTCCAAAGGATTAATTACTGTTTTTTCGCTATTTTACCCTCAGAAAAAATTTTGTTAAAAAAGAAAGTCCAAATGTTTCCGTCATTATGCACAGTAAAAATGTTGTACCATAAGCGCGCAGGGATTTCAATGAAGAACACCAGGCATTCCTGCTTTTCCTGCGAATTCTCCGTTTGCCCAATGTCATCCGTGTGCCGAGAGGGAAGGCATCAGTGCTTTCAGCGAAAGATTCAATCAATTCAAACACGGTTTCTTATTCGGCCTTACGTCTACTCGACACAAATACTTTCTGTTCACCTATATTGGGATGCTTGAGCAAAAGCTGACCGCTGAGCGGAAAAAGCTCTCCCGCCGCTATTCCGCGCTGAGAGACGAGGTAAAGGAAGTGGAGCAGATACGGAAGGGCGTTTACAGTATCCTGCGGGAAGAAAACCGCAAAGAGCAGCCTGCGCACAAGCAAGACCTTGAACGATGGAAAACGTCCACGCAGAGAGTAAAATGCCCTGCGTGGCCGACTGCTTTATGCCTCTCACATCATAACAGGACCAACGGCTTGATAAGGTCAGCGGGCTTGTCCTTCATCAGCATAAGTGCGGGTTCCACATTTTTCAATCCATGGAACTTGTGCGTAATGAGCTTTTCGGGATGAATGCGACCGGTCTGAACCAAACGAGCCAGTTTCTCCGAACGTAATCTCCCACCGGGCATTAGCCCTCCGACGATCTTTTTATGTCCCATCCCGCAGCCAAGCTCAATTCGAGGAAGCCCGATAGTGTCTCCTTCTCCGAGGTAATTGACATTGCCAATCACCCCGCCTGGCTTCAACATTTGGATGGCCTGAGAGAATGTATTATTGTCGCCTCCGGCAACAATAATACGATCCACACCTTTGCCAGACGTTTTCTCCATGATCTGCTCTACAATGTCACCCTCCCGATAGTTGATGATGGCTGTGGCGCCAAATTCCAAAGCAAGTTGGGCGCAATTCTTTCGCGATCCCACCGCATAAATATCGGCCGCCCCGCGAATGGCTGCGGCAGCAACAGACATGAGACCGACCGGACCAATACCAATCACAGCTACGGTGTCGCCAAACTGAATATCCGCCAATTCCGCTCCATGAAATCCGGTGGGAACCATATCGCTAATCATACAGGCCGCACCGAGATCCATTCCATCGGGCAATAGCGCAAGGTTTCCATCTGCATCGTTGACGTGGAAGAACTCTCCGAATACGCCGTCTTTGAAATTTGAAAACTTCCAACCAGAGAGCATTCCTCCGGAGTGCATGGCAAATCCTCTCTGCGCCTCCAAAGAGTTCCAATCCGGTGTAATTGCCGAAACGAGTACCCGATCGCCAACCTTGAAGTCCTTGACGAGTTTACCAACCTCGACAATTTCACCGACGGCCTCATGACCCAGGATCATGTCCTTTCTGTCACCGATTGCCCCCGCCCAGACGGTGTGAATGTCGGAGGTGCAGGGAGCCAGGGCAAGGGGCTTGCAGATAGCATCCATCGGGCCGCAGGTGGGTTCTTTCTTTTCGATCCAGCCGGTCTTTCCGATCTTGATCATTGCGAATCCTTTCATTGCAGAGACTTCCTTTCTTTATTTATTTTTATCTGGCAATTAGAGGACGATAGTCGATGGTGGGTTGCGTATACCGGCCTACTACTGCCAGATTTTTTCATGAGCAAAATTTTCTATAGAAATTATAGCACAGCTTTGTGAATATTTCCACTATTTTCTGCATCTTTCGCATGTATTTCTGCATCTTTTACATATAACAGATGCTCCACCCGCTCCGGCTATCCGGACCGTCAAGGGACGAGTCGTATTTTCCCGCGCACAGCGCGAAAAAAACTCCACTCTTAAACCCTTGACCGTCTGGATTTTTGCCGCCGTCCTTTCGCCGCCGAAAACGGGGAACAGGATTTTACAACCCTGCCCCTGCTTTCGTCCGCTCCATTTTAGCGGCAAAAACGCCTGCACTGCTGCGGCGGTCATCGTCAGTCTTTGCAGGGCTGCGCGCCCTGCGCCCCCCGACCTCAAACAAGGAACAGAATGATGGCTGATGCGGAACGGGGAGATGCGGACAGTTGGGAGATACTTATAGTGCAAAAAAGTGGCTCTTCAGGCACCTCTGTGGGTAGGAAATGCCACTTTATCCTGTGATTAAGCGGATTTCACCGCTTCAGATTTTCGGTTCGGAAGTGGTACCCTGATATTTGAGCATACCAGATACACCATATCCATCAGGTTCTGGATATTCCGGAAGCCATAGGCCTTGCGGATGATCAGCTTGATCTTGTTGTTTGTTGCTTCGATCCTTGCATTGCTCAGGCCAAGTCTGATCGTGTTCAGAATGTGTCCCTTGTGTCTGCGGATCTTCGTGTAAAGCTCTTTGAAAGCCGGGATCCTGCTATGGCTCGCCCAGAAGAGCCAGTGCTTCAGATCTTCCTCTGCCTGATCCACGTCAGTGGACTTCAGAAGCAGCCGCAGCGATTCCTTCAGTCGATAGGCTCGGAACAGCTGTGGGTCGTTTGCCTGAATCATATTCAACCGGATCTTCTGGTTCTCGGTGAGATGTTCCGGTGCCTTGCCAAGTGAATAAGCAGCGCCTTTGATCTCGGATGCAGCCTTACGGGCGTCATGGACCATGGCGGCATTTCTATCATCTGCCCTGGGCTTGCCGCGCTTCTGTGGATGGTCATTGACAATCTTCATTGCCTTTTCGTGGGCAGCATGCCAGCGTTCCTTGCGAACAGCATCCAGCGCTTCCATTGCCAACTCAATGACATGGAAGGGATCGACACAGCGCTCACAGTCTGGTGTGAGTTTATTGACACACTCCGTGATCCAGCGGGCGCCGTCATCGGTGACAACCTTTATACTGGCCAGCTGTTCATCGGTAAGAGCCTTGTAGAACTGCTCCAGGACAGATTTTCCATGACCGTTGCCAACCCATCCAGACGCTTTGCACGCTCTGGTTCGAGATCGTGAAGGCTCCTGGAAATGCAGCTGCCTACTGTCTGCCAGTCGATACGCATGTAGTTTGCCACGGTGTTTCTGGACAGGTATTCGGCCAGCCAGGTAACAGTAAGATCAAAGTCTCTGGTAAAGCTGCTTCCCGGGTATGCCCACGGAACAGCCGCTGTTACAACACCATGCTCCGGGCAATGTATCCGATGGGTATCCACTTCAATTTCAACGAGGATCCCGCCGAAGTCCAGACCGCGCCATACTTTCCTGTTCTTCACCGGGCGGTCATAGCCAGGGAAGCGTCTGCCGCAGAAAGGACAGTCATCCCTGTGCCATGCACTGGGACGGGCCTTGATCCTGAGGTGAACGACACCATCCTTATCCGAGTAGAAATCGTGGGATTCTACAACGGTGTTCTTGATATTGAACAGTTTCTTGCATAATGTATTAGCTGAAACCATCTTGAGCCTTTCCTGTATCGTTGATGTTTGGACGCTGATACTTTACAGGAGCCCAGGTGGCTTTTTCAATATGTAATTGTAGTCAGAGGCTGGGGATGTTTACCCACAATCATGCCCGAAGCCTCACTTATTTTGAATTTTCATTGTACCATGGGACAGCCGTATTTTTCAATTGCGGCAAAGGACAACCTCCAAAAGCCATGGGCTTTTGGAGGCGAGTGTCATGCCATATCAGAATAGATTTCCCGTCGTCCGCAACAAGAAGCACCCAATTGGAGCATATGAGATGCTTCCTTTCCGGCGGGCAACTGCTTACAATAGTCTTATTGCTTAAAAGGAGATGAGACTATGCCGAAAGAATATCCCGCTGAATTCAAGACCAAGATTATCAAGCGATACCAAAAGGGAGAATCCATTCAATCGCTCAGTCAGGAATTGCATATCGCGCAAAGCACACTCTACGACTGGAGAAGAGAATACTGTTCCATCAAAACAGCAAATCGTACCTACACGCCAAAAGAGTTCGACATCCTTTCAAGGCGGCTGGAAAAGTTGGAGCATGAACTGGAGATCGTTCGGCTCGCTGGGTACATATCAAATGTGCCCTTGCAGAAAAAGCTGGTCTTCTTGGAAAGCCTCTACCAAAAGTCAGACAACCCGTATAGTGTCTACGAGCTCTGTGAAGCGTTGGATGTTGCCCGCGGAACCTTCTACAACCACATCTTCCGCCGAGCCGACCGCAGCAAGCGCGATCAAGAGCAGGCGCGGCTTATGCGGCTGGTACAGCAGGTTTTTGATGACAGTGCCCAGCGATTCGGCGCCGAAAAAATTCGCATCGCTCTGACCGAAAGCGGCATCCGGGTCAGCACCAAACGCATCGCGGCGATCATGCAAGAGCTTGATCTGCACAGCATCCGCCCAGACGCAAAAAAGCAATTCAAGAAGCGTCAGCAGTACAAAAAACAGAATCTACTGGAGCAGCAGTTCACCGCGGAGCATCCCAACCAAATCTGGGTCAGCGATATTACATACTTCAAAATCAACGACTACTGGCTCTACTTTTGTATGATCCTCGACCATTTCTCCCGCAGGGTCATCGGCTATCGGGTGTCCCGCAACGCAAGCACTCATCTGGTCACAAGCACCTTCCGGGACGCCTATCAAGCACGAGGCAATCCCATCGGGCTGACCTTTCACAGCGATCGCGGCGCACAGTATACCTCAGCCACGCTTACGGAACTGCTGCAAAAATGCGGTGCGAAACAGTCCTTTTCCGCTACAGCACGGCCCCATGACAACGCGGTCGCCGAAGCGTTTTTTGCTTCCTTCAAAAAAGAGGAGGCGTACCGCAGGGAGTACACCTCGGAGCAAAGCTACCGCAAAAGCGTGGCGCAATATGTCCAATTCTATAATGAACTGCGTCCCCATCGGACCTTGAAATAGAAGACCCCACAGGCATTTGAGGAGGCGTACTGGGCGAGTTTATCGTAAAACCGTGTTCAAATAACGACTTTGCGTAAAAATATTCGTTTTGCGTTTTGAGAGTTTTCGCCTTCACTCGTGAGAAGTGCAAAAGAAAAGAGCCCTGATTCCTCAAGGCTTTGCGGGCATGAAGAAACCCGTTTTTCGATAAAAATGTTCGAAAAACGGGCTTCATTCTCAGTCATATCAATGGTTTGCTGGTGGTCAGCAAGAGGTTTTATCCCAATTGAAAGCTATTTCATTGATTTAATGGCCTTCTTAATATCGTTGACAAAGAAAGCAAGAAGGTTTCCTTTTTTTGTTTTTCTTAAACCCAAATCCTTTCTCATTTCATTCATAATATCTTCTAATAACAAGAGATTCTTTTGGGCTAATTCTGGATTTGTACCGTTTTCACGAAATTTCACCCATTTATTTACCACCCTTGAAGAACCCCAAAGGGTGATTTGTTTTGAAAACTGTGACAAATCTTCCAACATCTGTGCTTCTGTATAGCTACCGCCTTTTTTAGTGTTCTGCTGAATTTTATAAACCATATCAACAAACTGGCCATAGGGTTCTTCACGCTTTTTAGCAAGATATTCTTGCCGACTTCGCTTATATTCAATGCGCTTTGCAACAATTGAGCTTATCAAAACACCAACAATGGAAACACAACCAGTAATTAAAGCCACTATAACAACCGCTTCAAGTTTTGAAGCAAGGGAGGCTAACCAATTTGCAGCGGCGGTCACACCAGTAGCAATGCATTTTACAATGGTATACACTGCGAAACCAAATGCGACAATAAGAAACAATAGCAATAGCAAACCAAACAAGAAATCCAACTTTGAATGTTTTTCCGCAAAAGGTCTTTTATCTGCCTTTGAGTCTGGATTCACGCTGTCCACCACCCATCTTCAGAGTACCATAATGATAACATAATAATCAGAAAAAAGCGACAACAAAAATAAAAAAGGGTTAAGTCCTGTAAGAACTTAACCCTTTTTGGTCCGAGTGTCGAGATTCGCTCGAACGATGCTGCCGCATCGCCGACACGCACACGGGCACCGAAACAGGCCACCGGCCTGTTTCTATCGCTCCGCGATTGCCCTTTTTTCACCTTTCCGCCGATGGCGGAAGGTGAAAACTCGTGGGCTTACTTCTGGTCACGGTGTCCAGAAGTCATACAAAAACACCGCTTCGATTTTTACCGGAAGCGGTGTTTTGCGTAAGGTTGACAGCCCATTAAATTGTTGTATGTTTGTATGCTCTTGTTAAGGGAAGATATAGATATCTTATGTTTAGCACATTCTTTTAAACTAATCCATTGTTGGTAGTTCGTTTTCGATCCTCATATCACTATGGCCTTCTTCAAAATGTATAGTTTGATTAAAGTAGCGAACTAACCACCTATACTTTTCAGCGACTGGTTCATCATAGTCTTTCTTTAACTCGGTTAAAATTGCTGGTCGTATTCTTGAAATATTTGAACTGCTTTGAATAAATCTTGAAGTAAACCAATCAAGCATAAAAACCGGTTGCTCGTCATGGGTCCTGTTGCAATTATCTGTTCTTGATAAATAATCGAGAAAAAGCTCTTGTGCAAATTCTTTTAGCTTATGCGGCATCTTATATCCCGGCACATAATCATCTTCCAAATCAGACTTCATATCACTTAGGATTTTTTCAACGATGGATTTATCAACTGCAACGCATGGATATTTTGCATATTTGCTTTCCAGCATAACTGAATTGATCAACGCTGGTCCAAAGCAAATATTTCCCTTGTGGAATACCTTTCCAAATGTTAACCCGCCGCGCAAAAAAATTCCTTTCATTGCGAATGCAAACTGAAGTCGGCATATATCATTAAACACTTGAAAAATTTGTCTGTACCAATCAAGAAACAGACCGCTATCTGATAATTCATAAGAAATAATGATGCTATCAGAAAACATACTCATATCAACCCTGATGTTTTCTTCGGCGAGATGATGATCTTTTATGAAGCCATCTTTTCGAATTGAAAAAGTAAAATCATTGCACCAGTAATTTGTAGCATATCGCTTTTGCTCTTCTTCGAATACGGAAGCGATTTTTTTTACTTGCTGAAAAGCATCCTGTGATGTTTCACTCTCCCAGACCAATTTTTTACATCCAAGTATATCCAAAAAGCAAACAAACCTATATGAGTATTTGAATTCTTCTGAATCGGCAAAACTACCATCCTGTTTTTCGTTACCCTGAATCGGAAGCAGAAAATGATATTCCTCTTTTTGATGTGGTTTATTAAGTATTCCTATGTCTGGAACTATAAACTTGCGGAGAAGTCCCATAAATATCCTCCCAGTTAATGGAAGTATAAAATTTTATTACCCAAATACCGGTCAATTACCGGTCAATCTGGATTCACCCGCGCAAATAGTTTCCTACTCACAATCATCGGATGATGTCGTATGAGATGCTTTTCCAATTCCCCATGGTTCTTGAACTGCTTACCCGTCAGCACATTCTTTACAAATGTCTTCTGAAGAAGCACATCTCCTGTATATTTCTCGTTCCTGAGCAGCTTGCTGATGGTTTCCCTGCTCCAACGCTCCTTACCTGTGGGTGAGTGGATATTCCTATCATAGAGCCAGTCAGATATCGCACCAAGGCTTTTCCCCTCTGCCCGCATTTGGAATATCCTGCGGACAATCTCGGCATCCGGCTCATCAATAGCCAACCGACCATCGTCGCCTCGCTTGTATCCGTAGCACACAAAGTCTGCATAGCCGGAAGTCCCCATTCGGAATCCCTGCCTCACGCCCCATCGGATATTCTGACTTATGTTTTCGCTCTCGCTTTGAGCAAGGGCGCAGAATACTGTGATCAATATCTCCATTCTCTCATCGTGGAGCCAAAGATTTTCTTCCTCAAAGTAGACATCCACACCCAAGTCTCTGAGTTTCCGAAGTGCCCGCAGCATATCCAGCGTGTTCCATCCCAGACGGCTGAAAGATTTGACGAGAATCAAATCAATCTTTCTGCGGCGGCAGAGTTTCATTAGAGCCTGGAACTCCGTTCTGCCTTTCATATTCAATCCCGATACCCGTTCTGAGAAAACCCCCGCATTCGTCCAGTTCGGATTTCTGGAGATATATTGTTCGTAATATCGCTCCTGCTGTTCAATGCTGCTATCCTGTTCCTCTTGCCGAGTACTGACCCGGCAGTAAGCAGCGACACGAAGACGCTTTATTGTGGCAGGGCATCTATCCATAATGCCGGGCATCCTGGTCAGTTTTTGCAAAGCAACACCCTCTGCGACAAGTTTCTCTATTTTTAATTTTATCAGAATATCATCCCAATGGCAAACTTATTTTCCGGGATATTACTCCGTTTTTGCTTTTCTTCCTGAACAGCTTTAAACATCTCATCAGAAATAATGGCCTCATGGGTTCCGGTATAGAAATACCGGTCCATGAGGCCATCATTTTCAATTTGCGCCGCACCAGTGCTAACGGTTTTCTGGAGCATCACTTGTCTGGTGTATTTTTCGTTGGAGAGCAGCTTGTCTATCGCTTCTCGGTTCCACTTAGGTCTCCCTGTGGGGGAGAGAATGCCTTGCTTCTCCAATCCAGTAGCAATTCTCCCCAGACTATCGCCAGATAGATACCGCTCAAATATCCAGCATACCACTTTTGCTTCTCTTGGATTTATCTCCAGTTCCCCGTTGGGACTAAGCGTGTACCCATAGCACTTACGCTTTGCCACTTTGGAACTACCGTCCTGAAAACCTTTCCGCAGACCGGCTTTAATTGCGTCGCTTTTCTGTACTACATTCATTTCATTTTACCTCCGAAAATAAAAATACCACAGTGAACCCACTGCGGTACAACGAATTTGCCCTATTCCATATATAAAAAGTTGACAGACCAACCCCTTGGCGGTCTGTCAACTTATCTTGTAATAGCGAAACACTATAGATATCGGTCCAAACCTCAATTTGCAGAGAAAATTATTGGTCGCATCTATCTGCCCACCAGCAATTTATAGTTTCAATACGATTAGACAATCTCTCCTTGTATCGGTTTAGCGGAATATCGAGCAAATCTAATAAAATAATTCTATACATGAGTGAAAGCTTGTGTAGGTAAAGCACACTCTCATCACCATTCAAGAATTTTCTATTCTGCTTACTTTTAATGTGAGCAATTCGATTCCTACTATTTACTAATATTTGCGCAAAACCTTCCAAGTCTTTTTGGTACTCACCCCGAAAAATTTCTTGCCCATAATGGCTTATTATATATTTAAGATCCAAACCTAATTGGGACTCCTCACGACTCTTCCTTTTTGGCAAAACAAATTCGCTCTTTTTGCTCTGAATAATCTCGCCCACACCAATAAAGGCTTCAATTAGGAAAGCACATTTCATGTCCACAGGCATTTCAACTCTGGAAAGGCAATATAAAGCCGTATTGTGAACAATATCTAATTCCTCTTGAATCAGACACCAATTTGAAAAAAGTGTTTCGGAAAGCACCTCATCAAAATTAATCAAACGGTTATTTTCTCCAATCATAAAATCAGCAGAAAAATAATTAGGAAGCAACTTTTTCTGAATGCTTGTGGTGATTTCGACTCCATTCTGAGTAACCGATGTGATTGGATAAAACTGTCCATCCATTAGCATTATTAGACGCTTCAAATCAAAGTATAAATGATGAAGGTCGTATATGGAGGCATCCTCTACAGTATGAACCGTAATGATACGTTCACCAAATTGCTCTATGGAAATCTCTGCTAAACTATGTTGTTGGCCTATATAGGCTGTAATCGTTTTCTCGAACGGTCCACCAAGTATACCATTGTTGGGACATTCTCGAACAATGAATTCCATCTGGTCACCACCTTTAGATAGTGCGGAGTTTTCTCTTGGCTAAAAAGAAGAAAAGAGTTCTGTTTTAAATATCATACAGCAAGCTTTATGTGAATTTCTATGTTACTCCAGACATATTAACTAATCGTTTATAAATTCCTCAAATCCGCGGTATAAAGTATAGTTATACTTTGCAATTTGCGGTTGCCCTCCAAAGAGTTTGGAGGCTCCTGGATAATACGAAAAAGTAGACTTGATTTGTGCTAAGTAAGTATATGGATTATTAATGTTCCCTACTCTTTTCTCAAAAATCCCAGTCAAGATTCCGGCCCACAAGCCGGAAGACTCAATTGCGCCTTTATATAAATCAGGGAAATTACTACAATACCCCAATACATCCGCAGCTACAGTAATTACAGTTGTCAATATACCACCAAACTTAGCAACCCTTAAAATATCCATACTTTTTCTATATTCATTCGCTGCAGAATCAATTTTTTTCTTTTCATCATTAATAATTGCCTCTATCACTTCAGGAGCATCTGCTTGAGCCAGCTCATTGCGAAGAGTTTTAATGGCATTCAAAAATTGATTGCGCTCATCTTTTCGCTTTTCACGAAAACGAAGAATATCTGTGGGAGGAACATGCAAAAGATCTTGTGGAAAAATATCTGGAATCATAATCGATACTAATGCTTCGGTGCTCGGTTCAATGTATTCTTTCCCCGGTCGATAATCATCCTGAAGAGCTCCTCCGTATAAAAAGTAGGTTGATGTTGTCCACAACTCTTGATTTCTGGTCCACAAAGATAGTGAATTCTTTTTTGCAATGTGATTTGCTAAAAAGGTCATATAGAAGTTCACAGTGTGGGGGCTTGCATACAGCCAGTTTTCATCCCCGTCAATATGTTTTAGCTTGAAGAAAATATCCTGCAAGAGTTTGACATCCATTTTTGAAGAATGAATTCGGATATATTCTGTTTCATCATCCTCAATCAGCGAAAGCGCAGCTGCTTTTCTATGATTCTCATCCATAAACTTCGAAAATTCTTCACTCGCTTCTTTTGAATACGGAACAGGAGATAGTGGGATTCCAATTTCGCCGGTAGAACACAACTCTCTAATATTTCGCGGTTCATTCAATTCATATCCAGGGGGCACAATTCTATATATTTTATCCGCAAAAAGAGCTGCATTCCAGAGCCATTGATAATCTTCGTGGCGAAACTCAATTGTCGGATAATAAAGAATAGAGTTACTCATAATTCAAGTTTCCTCTCTATAATTTTAAGGAATATTTTATTGATGAATTGAATGGCTTATGCGCATCATCCGTCAATTTCTATACATGATTCAAATTGTTACTTTAGGTGCGTCCTCCCCAAAGATAACTTAATCAATAGCATCTTAAACTCTGGTGCAATCCATGAAGCAAACTCGCAAGCAATCATCGGATGAGCAAATGTTCCTCCGGCTTTACCTTGCTTAGAAACAATGCCGATTGCCTTTGTTCGGTCGATCCACAGCTTTGGTGTCAATGTAAAAGAAGCGGCTTTCTTCTTTTCTAAAAGCTCCTCATAACCGGCTTCGCTGTAATCAGGATTATTTTCCTGTTCCCACAGGTTGAGGAAGGCTAAGGTGTTTCCACCTCGCAACCAACTTTGAATCACATATCCTGGAGCATCCTCACTATGTGCTCGAGCAATCTCGGTAAGAGAAATATAACTCTCATCTTGCTTCTTGTCCTGTGATACCGAGTTCTTTCTCCGTGCAACACTTTCCAATACCTCACTCTTACTCTTGCCATAGCCAGCGAGAGCGGAGAGCGTATATTCAGCAATATCATTTTCCTTTGCGATTCACAGTATAATTCGATCTCGTTCCTCGCAGGTGATATTATCCGCTGCCACAAGGTATTCCAACAAATTTCCAATGCCAGCTAAATCTATCATGCTGATTTTCCTTGCCACACGCCTCACCTCTTGAGGCTATTGTAGCATAACTTGTAGAAATATGAAAGATAAATCAAATCTGAATCACGGCAGGGGAAACATAGCGTGTGCCTTTCCTTGGTGTTCCTTCCTTATCGTAATCAACATTGCAGCGGGCAGACTTCTCAAGCTGTGCATCCATGAACTTCTCCATGCCAATAACAGCTATGTATTTACCATTAGAAAGAAGATGATCTACCGCAGCTCGAGTCCATTTTGCTTTTCCGGTCGGAGAAGATATTTGTTTTGCATGAAGCATATCCACGACCTTTCCCAAACTTGCTCCTGCCATATAGAAATCAAAAATCATACGCACAACATTTGCTTCACTCCTATTGATTTCAAGTGTCCCGCTACTGGTCAAAGTAAAACCATATGGTATTCTCATGTTTTGCCCCTCCTAAAAAATAAGAATTCCTATGCTGCCGCCTCACCCGAGAGGCAAAACATAGGAATATAGAATATATTGTTTTCTTTTGCGCTGTCATTCTGCACAGTTAGCAAGGTTAATTGGTCTTCTTTGGTGTCAAAAATGACAAAACCCGTGTATAACTTAAGTTATACACGGGTTTTGTCTAATATGGTACGCCCGACTGGATTCGAACCAGCGGCCTTTAGAGTCGGAGTTATCAGGCCGTCAAGCCGCGAACCGTTGTGGCACAATGGTTTGGTGGGAATTGCACAAATTTCCACCATTTTGAAGAAAAACCTCGGAAGCCTTGCAAGGCAGGGCTTCCGAGGTTTTTCGCGGTAGTAGTCAAACAGTAGTCTGGATAAAATGCGGGTTCAGCAGCCCAGTTCAGCTGAATATCTTTACCCTCTATCCCTGGATCAGATCAGCGGCATCGCATCCAAGTACTTTGGCAAGGTCAAGCACAATACCGGCCTGCGCTTTTGCAAGTTCGTACTGCTTCTGTTCGTAGAGCTGGATCATTCGCAAGGAGACTCCGGATGCTTCACTGAGCTGCTGCTGTGTCAGCCCTCTCGCCTTCCGTGTAAGCTGTAGCTTAGACTTACGGCTACCCTTGTTCCTTTGAATGATCTCATCTGCACTCTCCACGAATTTGCTTACATCCGCTTCGTGCAGGATATATAGAGACATCACTACCGATAGTGTCAATCCGTATTCTACCATATCGCTGAAGCGTCGGTTTGTTTCCCACTGGTAATAGGCAAGGATCCATCCGGCCCAGTACTCTCTCCCCTTTGAGGATAGATGGGGCTGATGACGCTCACTCTGCATATTCACGGCAGCAAGCACAGCGTCTGCCAGTTCGACCCCCGACATTCCTGCAACATACTTCGGATTTCCATTCTCGAATTTTGAGGCAATTCCGGAGGAAATGAACCAGCCAAAGAAGTCATCCGGTGCATAGCCGAGTGTACACACGGCGTACTCGACCATATCTCCGAGATTGGCCATTGCATCATCCAAGTATAATTCGTTGTAGGCGTTCATCTTCATTCCCCCATTCTTCCCGAATGATGTCCAGCACATATTTTTCAGACAAAACCGTTTCACGATCCTTCTCTTTTGCAAAATCCTCGCGCGCTTTACTGTCTCGTGCCAGCTTCTTCGGATAATACATATCACACGGTGCAGGAATGGCTTCCTCAAATGTAAATCGAGCAAACGCTTTTCCCGATATCGCAACGATCTGTTCGCCCAGTTTCCCAAGTAACATCGCTTTTTCAAGCTGTTGGAGAGAAATCGTATTATTCAGAAACGCACTTGCGAATGAGAAATAAGAATCGTCCGCCCGATATCCTTTGATGACATCATACTGCTTATACTCTACCGCAAAATGCTCGTCAATATACTGCTTGGCTTGCCTTGCGACTGCCCCGCCAATACGGAACTTCCGATTATTCAGCAGCACATAAAGCCAATTGAGAATATGATAATTACCTCCTGTAAGCGAGAGGATAGACAGGCCGTTTAAATCAAAGGCATATCGATTTGCAAAGCCATCCGCTTCAGCGGAACAAGCCCACTCCTTTGCAAGCTCCACACTCTCAGTACAGTAGAACCCCAGTCCGTAATCGTTGTTTGGGTTTCCTTTTCCAATAACAGGCTGTTGGATAATTTGACTGGAACCATGATAAACGCAGATTATTTTATTCATAGCTGTGCCTCTTTCACGAGCCTATCGCTCCACTGATAGTTTTAACCCGAATTGATTATATCGCTATGGCGATAGTTTGTCAACAAGAAAACTTGTGGTGTTTCTCTGTCTGCAACGATATCTGTTGTTGCGACGTAACCGCCACAGCAAATGACGCATAGACACACATGAGACAATTAGTAAGGTCTCTCATACCAAGTATATTTTTCGTTTCCTGACCGATACTTTAACTATAAAAACGAAAGATAAGGATGGTCAGCATATGAATAATATGGATTTAGGATACGAAATGTTTTGCTATCAATGTGAGCAAACAGCGAACGGAAAGGGCTGCACAAAGCTTGGGGTTTGCGGAAAGACACCGGAAATCGCCAATCTGCAGGATTTGCTGATCTTTCAAATCAAAGGGATCAGCTGTTACGGAAAAGTTCTGCAAGATGAGGGACAGCATATCGATAAAAATATCATACGGTTTATCGAAAATGTTCTTTTCACAACGCTGACGAATGTTAATTTTGATTCGAAAGTACACGTGGAATTATTGAACGAATCACAACGGATAAAAGAAAATTTGAGAACAATCACAGGAGAGATTCACAATCAGACATCATACGCCACTTATGATCTTCCCGAAACAAAAACACAAATGCTAAAGGATGCTCAATTCGCGGGAATTATGTATGATAAATCCCTTGACCCGGATATTCGCTCATTGAGGCAAACCATTTTATACGGACTGAAAGGTATCAGCGCCTATGGGCATCAGGCAAGAGAACTGGGCTATTACAGTGATGAGGTAGATGAATTTTATATTCAGGCATTGGAAGCTCTCACAGACGATAACCTCACAGTGGAAGAACTGATCCGAATGACCATGCGCACCGGAGAAGCGGCAATTGAGGTTATGAAAAAATTGGATGAAGCCAATACTGCAGTTTACGGAAATCCGGCACCCCATAGGGTCAATATCCATATGAGGAAAGGACCCTTTATCGTTGTTTCGGGACATGATTTGAAGGATTTGGAAATGCTGCTGGAACAAACAAAGGGAACGGGGGTCAATGTGTATACACACGGTGAAATGCTGCCGTGCCACGGATATGAGGGATTAAAAAAGTACCCCCACCTTGTCGGAAATTTCGGTGGTGCGTGGCAAGATCAACAAAAACAATTTGATGATCTTCCGGGATGTATTCTAATGACGACGAATTGCCTTATGCGGCCGAGAGAGAGCTATAAAGGCCGAATCTACAGCACGAATGTAGTGGGCTGGGAAGGGGTAAAACACATTGGGAAAAGAGAAAACGGTGAAAAGGATTTCAGTGAAATCATTCAGCAGGCAATAGAATTGGGCGGCTATCCGGAGGATCAGGAGCCCCACGAGATACTTGTCGGATTCGGGCATCATTCGGTATTAAGCGATTCTGACAAAATCGTAGCGGCAGTAAAAGCAGGAAAAATCAGACATTTCTTTCTTATTGGCGGCTGTGACGGTGCAAGACCCGGTCGAAACTATTATACAGAGTTTGCTAAGATGGTCCCGAAAGACTGCGTGATATTAACGCTCGCATGCGGAAAATACAGATTTAACAAACTGGATTTCGGTGAAGTAGCGGGTCTGCCGAGACTTTTGGATGTCGGGCAATGCAATGATGTATATTCTGCCATACGGATCGCAACAGGTTTAGCAGATGCTTTTGGTACCGATGTAAACGGATTGCCTTTGTCGTTGATCGTATCATGGTACGAACAAAAGGCTGTTGCTGATTTGCTGGCATTATTGAGTCTGGGAATTAAAGGCATATATTTAGGCCCTACCCTGCCGGCATTTTTGAGCCCGAATGTGCTTCAGTATTTAGTGGACACATTCGACTTGCGGCTTATTACCAATGCTGAGGATGACATTAAGACCTGCCTGAAACAGAATATTTGAGAAATCAGGAACCGTCAATGCACTTTGATAGTAACCGTAGAACCTGACAGCGCACATTATTATCAGCTTTATACCGGCGCATTTGAGCTGGAATGATCTTGAGGAGTCTTGAAAACAAGTAGCTTTCAAGACTCCTCAAAAATTTTTGCAGCAATATTCTCCAATGCGTCGCTAAATACCTCATGAACACGGATCAGCGAAACGACCTCGCAGATAAACCGCTCCATCAGTTCCTTTTCATCCAGCCCCGTGATCTGCGGTGTTGCGTGATGCCCCGCGGCCTGCTCTGCCTCCGCTTTGGCGGCGCGGATGGCCTTCTGAGCGGAGAGCCACCGGCCGTAGGCGCCGCCGTACAAGTCCTTTTTCAGTTTCCGCAGCGCGGCCTTGTACGCCTTCTCCGCTCCGCTGGGGCCGTTGTAGTTGAGCCGGATCGCCAGCTCCTGAAAAGTCATGCCGACCTCGTCCGGCTGGCCGATGCCGAGGTAGCTCCGCACCAGATTCAGCTCTCTGGGCGTCAACACTTGCTCCATCCGCTGCATCAGCAGCGTCCGGCGCATGAGGCGGTCATAGGTCACGGCGAGATCGCCGCCGCAGCTGACAGAGAACACATCGTCACCTAACTGCCGGACGCAAAACAGCGTCCGGTATTCATTTATCAATGCCCCAGCTACCTTGGCGGATACATTCCGTTCTCCGCACACCACCTTGACCAACTCAGCATCAGATGCGTCACATACCTCCGCACAGAGGTATGCCACCCTGCGCAGTTGATTGTACCGGCTGATGGGAATGGACAGAGAGGAAGAATACTGCGCGGCGTAGTCGGACAACACCGCTTCTATCGCGGGCGTCGCATAGGTCAGCAGCTTCGTTCCGTAGGCGGGATCAAAGCGCCTCGCCGCGTCCAGCAGCGCCAGCGCCGCCTCCTGCTTCAAGTCCTCCAGTTCACACCGCGGTATGTACGCCTGCGCCAGTTCAGTGAGGTAACCCTCGTTCTGTGCGATGAGCCGCTCCGCGGCGTTTTTGTCTCCGGCTTGTATCCGCAAAGCCAGCTCTTCGTTGCAGGGGCTATCTCCTGCAACGGTGTACATATTTTTCGTCACAGGAATCTTCTCCTTTATGAAGGTAATAAAAAAAGGCAGATAGATTTTTGATTTCTATCTGCCTGTGTATCTGATATTTACTT
>OFMU01000511.1_pt1 | contig 25843 bp, 21 predicted proteins | sample 1541861 | NCBI WGS metagenome assembly OFMU01 (sample SAMN04209238, study PRJEB22552) | human gut metagenome | biome: gut; material: feces | host: Homo sapiens | place: USA: Oklahoma
TCGAAAAGACTATTTCGACACGCTGACAGGCCGGAAGCACTTGCTTCCGGCCTGTTTCTTACATTTATTTCTTCCGCACGGCATAGATGACCACCAGTAGACCCACTGCGGCGCAGATGGTGCAGAACAGCAGCATCCCATTTACGCCGGTTCGATCCAGCAGCTGGCCGCTGACGAAGTTGCCGAAGGCGGAGCCGACGCCGGTAGTGGCCATGCCCATGAGGGACTGGCCCTTCACCTGATTGGCCGGGTCGATGTGTTCGGCCACATAGTATACCGTGGCGGGAATGAAAATGCCGTACTCGAAGAAGTCCAGCGCCGCCGCCAGATACAGCACCGGCACCGACCGGGCTGCCCAGAACAGCCCGGCCCGGATGACGAAAAAGGCGGCGCAGAAGATCAGCAGCCACGCCAACGGCATCTTCCGCCGCACCCGGCTGAACAGGTCCATGGCGGGCAGCTCCAGAAACGCCGCCACCGCCAGCGCCGAGCCCATCATGCTCTCGCTGCCGCCCACCTTGCCCACGATATGGATCATGTAGGTGCAGGTGGCGCTGTGGCAGGCCATCAGCAGCGCACAGCCCACCAGCAGCCATGTGTAGGCGGGGTAACGCCGCAGCAGCTGTCCCACGGACAGCACCGGGCCGCTTCTTGCGGCGGCCTCCGCCGTGGGGGAGGCCCGGAAGCGCCACGTCAGCAGCAGGAGCAGCAGCATTTCCCCGGTAAATACCGGCAGCACCGCCGTGGGGGCGTACCGCTCCACCACCACGCCCAGCACCAGCACCGATGCGGCGTAGCAGGCGGAGCCGAGACCCCGGCTCAGGCCGTAGTTCAGGGCCACGCCATGCTGCTGCAGCTCCATGGCCATGGCACTGTGGAAGGGGGCTGTGGCCGTCAGAGAGATGCCCACCAGCACATACAGGGCCGCCGTCACTGCCATGCTCCCGGCGGAGCACCACAGTCCCACGGCGCACAGCAGCAGAAGTCCCGTCAGGGCCATGGCCAGACGGCGGCTGGTGAAGCGTCGGTCCCGGTCCGCCAGCGACGCCAGCACCGGCTGCACCGCCAAGGGCATCAGCAGCGCCAGCGCAGACACCGTACCGATCTGGCTGTTGCTGAAGCCACGGTATAGAAGCAGCACCGACAAAAAGGCCCATATGGCGGCAAAGCCCGCCCAGTAAAGGCTCTGGATCCCGGCGTAGCACAGGTTCAGCCTTCGCAGCTGTCCGCTCTCCATGAACATCCCTCCCTATGGTTCAAAAGTGTAGTATCAAAAGCGGGCCCTGTCAAGAAGCGATTTTTCTTGACATTTTTGGCCCCGGCACTATACTTAAATGCAATCGATTCCATTGTCCGGGAGGAACACGCCATGTCTGTCATTATCCGGGACGCCTGTATCTCCGATGCGCCCCGTCTGCTGGAAATTTACAGCTACTATGTTCAGCATACCGCCATCAGCTTCGAATACACCACCCCCACGCAGGAGGAGTTTTGCCGACGGATGCGGCACATCATGAGCCGCTACCCCTATCTGGTGGCGGAGGTGGACGGCACGGTGCAGGGCTACGCCTACGCCGGGGCTTTTGTGGGTCGGGCCGCTTATGACTGGAGCTGTGAGCTGACCATCTATCTGGCCCGCGACGCCCGGAAAATGGGGTTGGGGCGGCAGCTGTATACGGCGCTGGAACAGCGGTTGGCGCAGATGGGGGTGCTGAACCTCTACGCCTGCATCGGTTGGCCGGAGGCGGAGGACGAGTATCTCACCCGCAACAGCGCCCAGTTCCATGAGCATCTGGGCTTCACGCTGACCGGGACCTTCCGCCGCTGCGGCTATAAGTTCGGCCGCTGGTACGACATGGTCTGGATGGAGAAGCTCCTTGCGCCCCACCGGCCCCAGCAACCGCCCATTATTCCCTATCCGGACCTGCCCCACGGCGAAAACGTGTGAGGGAGAGAAATAAAAAACCTGCGGTACCGTGTACCGCAGGTTTTTGTTGATTTTTTCGGTTTTCCACAGGAAAAACGGGACAGAGAGCTTACTCCACCGTGACGCTCTTGGCCAGATTCCGGGGCTTGTCGATGTCGCAGCCACGCTCCAGCGCAATGTAGTAGCTCAGCAGCTGCAGCGGCACCACGCCCAGCTGGGGCAGCAGCATCTCCTCGGTGTCGGGAATGGTCATCAGCATCGGCACACGCTTGCCCATCTCCCCGGCATGGCTCTCAGTGGTCAGGGCCAGTACCTGTGCGCCACGGGCCTGTACCTCCACCACATTGCTCATGGCCTTGTCAAACAGCGGGGTATATGTCCCCAGCGCAATGACCAGCGTGCCATCCTCAATGAGGGAAATGGTGCCATGCTTCAGCTCGCCGGAGGCGTAGGCCTCGGAGTGGATATAGCTGATCTCCTTGAGCTTCAGGCTCCCCTCCAGCGACAGGGCGTAGTCCAGATTCCGACCGATGAAGAACACATCCTCCCGGCCGGCGCAGCGCTTGGCGATGTCGTGGATGTGCTCCGCCTGCTCCAGAATACGCTCCATCTGCTCCGGCAGCTTTTCGATGCCTCGAACCATAGCGCTGTACACCGCGTGATCCAGCGTCCCCATGACCTGACTGAAATACAGTCCCAGCAGATTCAGCACCGCCATCTGGGTGCTGTATGCCTTGGTAGTGGCCACGGCGATCTCCGGCCCGGCCCACGTATAGAGCACCGTATGGGATTCCCGTGCGATAGAGGAGCCTACCACGTTAACGATGCTCAGGATGTGGGCGCCCCGGCGCTTGGCCTCCCGTAGAGCCGCCATGGTGTCCAGCGTCTCGCCGGACTGGCTGATGACGATGACCAGATCGCCCTTGCCCACGATGGGATCGCTGTACCGGAACTCGGAGGCGAGACACACCTCCACGCTGCGCCGCAGCATCCGCTCCAGATTGTACTTGCCCACCATCCCCACGTGGTACGACGATCCGCAGGCCACAATGAAGATCTTGTTGATGTCCCGGATCTGCTGATCCGTCATGTTCAGGTCCCGCAGCACCACCTGACCACCTTGGATGCGGGCGGCGGTGGCCTCCCGGATGGCACGGGGCTGCTCGTGGATCTCCTTGAGCATGAAGTGCTCATACCCGCCCTTCTCGGCGGCGGCCACGTCCCAGTCCACATGGCGGTGTTCCTTCTCGATGGGGCGCATCTGGCTGTCGTATACCCGGATGCCCTTAGCACTGAGAATGGCCAGCTCGCCGTCGTCCAGATAGGCGATGTCCCGTGTGTGGCGGATGATGGCCGTCACGTCGGAGGCGATCATGTTCTCCCCCTCACCGAAGCCCAGCAGCAGCGGCGCATCCTTCCGGGCGCACAGCAGGCGGTCCGGGTAGTCGGCGCAGATGATGCCCAGAGCATAGGCCCCGTCCACGGCGTGGAGCATCCGGATCATGGCCTCAAAGATGTCGCCGCAGTCGGCATAATAGTAGTCCAGCAGCTGGGCTACCACCTCCGTGTCCGTCTCGGACCGGAAGCCGTAGCCCTTGTGGAGCAGCTGCTCCTTCAGCTCGGCGTAGTTTTCGATAATGCCGTTGTGTACCACGGCGATGCGGCCACTCTGGCTCACATGGGGGTGGGCGTTGATGTCGTTGGGCTCCCCGTGGGTGGCCCAGCGGGTGTGACCGATGCCCAGATGGCCCGGCAGATCCGCCCCGTCGTGGGTCAGATCGCTGAGCACCTGCAGCCGGCCACGGGACTTCTTCACCCGCAGCTGCCCATCGCCGCACACGGCGATGCCCGCCGAGTCGTAGCCCCGGTACTCCAGACGGCGCAGACCGTCCAACAGGATGGGAGCCGCTTCCTGCTGGCCCACGTATCCTACAATTCCGCACATATCTTAAAATTCCTCCTGAAATCGCTTGATTCATCGGCTCATGCGGATACGCAGTCCATCCGCATGAGCCACTCCGGTCACAGCCTCTCTGTTTTGCGGTCACCCGCATATTTACCGGCTGCGTCACGCACCCGAAGCGGCACGGGAGAGCTTCCGCCGAAACGCTCGATCCTCTCTCCTCCTCGTTGTCCTGCCGGAGGGCAGGCACTGGCGCTTGTGATGGGAAATTCCCATGGCCTCCTTTCTCTGCTGCGTCTTTATAAAAACAGCCCTGGCTGCTTCTATCGTGGATAATTTTCCCTCCTGCGGCAAATACTGCCGGAAAAGGAGGGCGCTTATTCATGGCAACGGCATTTTTCCGCACCGTCATTCTTTATCTCCTGCTGATTGCAGGACTTCGCATCACCGGCAAGCGTCAGATCGGAGAACTGGAGCCCATCGAGCTGGTGCTGACCATGCTTCTCAGCGATCTGGCCTCCGTCCCCATGCAGGATTTCGGCATCCCTCTGGTCAACGGCATCGTCCCCATCGTCACGCTGCTGTCGCTGTCCATGCTCCTCAGCTATGGAAGTCTCCGCAGCGTCCGCTTCCGCACGCTTCTGTGCGGGGAGCCGACCCTGATCATCCGCAGCGGCCACATCCTGCAGGATGCTATGCGCCGCAACCGCCTGACGGTGGATGAGCTGCTGGAGGCTCTGCGGGGGCAGGGCATCTCCGATCTGCGGGAGGTGAAGTACGCCGTGCTGGAGACCAGCGGTCAGCTGTCCGTCCTGCCACGGGCGGACTGCCAGCCGGTGACACCACGGCAGCTGTCTCTCCAGCCGGAGGACCCACAGACCCTGCCCATCGTGGTCATCAGCGACGGCCGCCTGCTGCGCCGCAGCATGGAGCGGCTGGGGCTGGACGATGAGTGGCTTCAGGCCCGGCTTCGGGACGCCGGGGTCCGGTCGCCCCGTGAGGTGTTCCTGCTGTCGGTGGATGAGGCGGGCAGCGTGGTATGCCTGCCCAAGGAGGGGAAGGCATGAGACGTGCGCTGATCCTGCCGACGGTGACGATCCTTCTGCTGCTGGGACTGTGCATCGCCAACGGGCTTTTGCTGCGGCAGCACACGAACCGGTGGTCCGGCATGGCTGCCGAGACCGCCCGATACGCCCGGTCGGAGCGCTGGCCGGAGGCCCGCCGGGAGCTGGACGCTCTGGCGGCAGACTGGGACGAAGCCCAGAGCTATCTGCATATCGTGGTACACCACAGCACCTTAGGAGAGGTGCAGACGCTGCTGACCCGCTGCCGTACCCTGTGCGATACCGGGGACTCGCAGGCCCTGCTGCCGGAGCTGGCAGAGCTGCAATGTCAGCTGGATGCGCTGGATGCGCTGGAGCGCATCAGCATTCGGAATATCCTGTGATCATTTTTCGCTGAGGAGCTTGTTCAACTCACTCATGAAGGTGTTGATGTCCTTGAACTGACGATACACCGAGGCAAAGCGCACATAGGCCACCTCGTCGGCCTTTTTCAGTTTCTCCATGACCTTCTCGCCGATGATCTCGGTGCTGACCTCCCGCTCCAGAGAGTTCTGCACCTCCTGCTCGATCTCACTGGCCATGCGTTCCATGTCCGCCACCGGCACCGGCCGCTTCTCGCAGGAGCGCTGGATGCCCCGAAGGATCTTGCTGCGGTCAAAGCTCTGGCGGCTGCCGTCCTTCTTGATGACCACCATGGGCAGGCTCTCCACCGTCTCGTAGGTGGTGAAACGCTTCTCGCAGGACAGGCACTCCCGCCTGCGGCGAATGCTGCTGCCCTCGTCGGCGGGCCGTGAATCCACGACCTTACTCTCCCGGAATCCGCAATAGGGACATCTCATATGCTTCCGCCTCCCGTTTTTCGGCGGATAGTCCGCCAGTTTGGGAGTAGTATACCACATTCCTACAAGATATGGTAGCGTAAATGTAAATTTTTTATGTCTCCCGGTCCTCCAGTGCAAAAATGGCCCACTCCCGGCCCCGGAGGGTCCGGACACTGGCCAGACAGAACAGCCCCGTCAGCGGGAAGGGGCCGTCCTCCCGGAAGGGCAGGGCCAGATACCGCCGCCGCCCGACCCGGCGGCACAGAGCGCCCTCCGGCAGTGCCAGTCCGGGAAACTCTCCGGCCCATACGGGACGCCAATCCTCCGGGGCGGATACCGGCTCCGCTGCCCCACCCAGCAGCGCTCCCAGCCCCTCCGTCAGCTGCCGGGAGAATCGCCGCTGGAGGATACCCTGTCCGCCCTCGGCGCAGCCCAGCAGCAGCCGGTTCTGACGGCCCACGGCGTAGAGCCGCCACAGGCCCTCCGTCAGCCGGTATTCTGCCCGGAAGCAGGTGTCTGCTCCCTCCGGCGCCGCCGTCAGGCGGCCTACCTCCTGTGCGCCCCAGCGCAGGGTGGTTCGATTTTCCATGGTGACCTCCTTTCAGTGGAGCATTTTGCATAAGGAACGTGCCTCCGGCGGCCTACTTTTCCCAATGGGACAATCCTCTTATGCCTCCGTCGGGTGATATTTTCTCTTTTGTCTCCGACGGGTGACTTTCTTTCAATGGCGAAAGAAAGTCACCAAAGAACGCCAGCAGAAACCCATGGTTTCTGCACTTCCTTCCCGGTGTGCAAGAGTTGCTGACTAAATCCTGCCGAAGCAGGGAATTGGCGTATTTCTACTCACGCTGCCGCTACCCGGTCAGTTGAAGAAGTTTGCTGTTCTACCGTGGGAATCCGCTCCCCGGCGGTAGACCCACACGCCTTTTCACCTGAGTGGGAGCGGCAGCGGGTCTATTGCTGAGCCAATTCCCTTGACGGCCCATAACGAACGAAGCTCTTGAAGGTAAAGGAAGTCCAGAAACCATGGGTTTCTGGCGGCATTTTTTGCATACTTTTTGCTGCTGTTGGCAAAAAGTATGCCGTCGGAGACAAAAAAGAAATTGGCAAAAAGTAGGCCGCCGGAGACAATAAAAGAAAGCTACCCGCCGGAGGCAATAGAGGTGAGATAAAAAGCCTTGTTAGAAGCCTCCCCCACAACAAATAAAAGGGAGGGCCAGCGCATTCTATGCACTGGCCCTCCCTTTTATGCTCCGTCCGGTATGTAGCGTCATACCAGACGGCTGTTGGACAGTCCGAAGCTCACGGCAATGGCGGCGTCTACCCGCTGCATCACCGTTCCGTCCACCTTACCCATCCGCTCCCGCAGCCGCCGCTTATCCAGCGTACGGATCTGCTCCAACAGGATCACCGAATCCTTGGGCAGGCCGCAGCACTGGGCCGCCACCTCGATATGGGTGGGCAGCTTGGCCTTCCCCGTCTGGGAGGTGATGGCCGCTGCGATGACGGTGGGGCTGTGGCGGTTGCCGGTGTCGTTCTGCACGATGAGCACCGGACGCACGCCACCCTGCTCACTGCCCACCACAGGGCTGAGATCGGCATAGTAGATCTCTCCACGTCTGACATTGGTATCCACAAAGTCCACACTCCGCCGGAAGAAGTACCCGCCGCAGCGGGTCAACTTCATTCTCCCACGCAGCCGCCGGATTTATACGCCGCCGGGGAAAAACCCTGACCGGCGCTGCCCCCGCATCATCCTATGCCTGAGCTGTGCCGGCGGTTCGCGCCTTGGCGGAGCGGCGGAGCAGACGCATCAGCAGCGAGACGCAGCACTCCACCACGGCGGCCAGCAGCAGGGAGATGAGGATGGTGCCGCCCACCGTCAGGGGGAAGTAGTTCAGCTGATCCGTCACCGAGGGGACGGCAGATTTCAGCATGGTGTACAGGTAGTTGTCCGGTATCCACGACACCAGATAAGCACCGAGGGTCAGCTTGGAGAGATAGCCGGTAAAGCGTGTAATGGAAGTAGGGGGGGTGGAATATCGGATGGAGTTCAGCAGAAGAAATACCAGCACCGTGTCCACCACGTTTTGCAGGCTCCCCCAGTCGCACCAGCTGCCCCAGACGAAGGGGATGCCCTGATTGCGCCAGACGTTGTAGCCGCCGAAGCACAGCACCGCCAGCAGCAGAAGGGTCGCCAGCCGCCCGGTCCGCAGGCGCTTGATGTCCACATGGGCCCGGAGATAGCCTCCTAAAAAGTAATAGGTGATGGGATAGAGCCGCTGCCACCAGTCCGGCACCAGCTGGTCATAGGAGGTGCTGAGCCACGGATGCAGCAGGGTCTCGGCACTATGCAGATGGTAGATATTGACCATACCGGGCAGCACGGTCAGTACCAGCAGCACCGCCAGCAGGGCCCGCCGGGCGGCGGGAGTGGCGAGACTCTGCCACAGGGCGTTGAGAAACGGCGTCAGAAGCAGCAGCCCGAAGTACATATTCATGTACCACGAATACTGTTGGAAGCTCAGCAGATTCTTCACGGCGCTGCGGATGGTCTGCTCCTCTCCCAGCCATAGCACCCGATACAGCAGGATGACCCCGGTGGAGAGGGCGTAGGTGAGGAAAATGGGGAGAAGCTTTTTGTAATACCCCAGCAGACCGGGGCGGGTCAGAGGGATGTGCTTTTCCGCAGAGAGGTAGCCGGAGAGCAGCATATACAGGGGGACGCAGACCATAAAGGCGGTACGCATGACGGTCATCAGCGCCATACGGGGGCCGACGATGGCCGTGTCATAGTAGGTGGAATTCAGAAAGAAATGGACAGACGGGACGGCCAGAAAGGCCAGGATCCTGGTCAGATCCAGGCCAATATCCCGCTGTGTGCCGTTAGCAGCAGACATGATGTTCTCCTTACGATTGAAAATGTGAGATCCCGGGTGAAGGATTTATCGGATGGGGGAGAAGGGCTGGCTGATCTCCACGCTGCCCAAGGAGGAGGCTACCTCGCCGTCCAGCAGAAGCTGTATCTGCCGGACACCACGGGCAGAGCACAGGGAATTCACCAGGCCCTGCACCATGCGCTGCTGCTCCGTCTCGTCCTCCGGCATCAGGTACTGATCCCCCTTGGGGAGGTTCAGGTAGCAGATGCCGCCCTCGGTGCGTACCGTCAGCACCGCAAAGCCGGCGGGCAGCAGGGGAGACAGGCTCTCACTCTCCGGACCGGCCTTCAGGGCCGACAGGATCACCTCCGCCTGACTTTCGCCCTCATAGACCGTCAGCAGGCGCTCCTCCGCCGTCAGCTCTCCGGTCTCCCGATCCGGGAAGTAGAGCCGCAGGGAGAGGTTCTGCACCACGTCATCCTGACTGGTCATCAGCACGTCCCCGGCCAGAAAGATGTTGCTGTCCCGGTAGATAAGCTCCGTGCCGTTGACGGTGATGCGGACGGAGTAGATGCCCACGATCTGGGACAGGGACAGGGTCACGCAGTAGTCGGCAATGGTGAGCTCCATGCCGGACAGCTGGCCGTAGGCGCTGGAGAAATCCACCCACGCAGCGCCGGCGGAGACCTGACAGGCCAGCAGCCGGGTGCTGGCAGGGATGGGACTTTCCAGACTGCCGTCGGCGCTGTCCTCCAGCAGAAGGGATACCACCCGGCGCACCTGCTGCTCGGCGGGGAGAGTGCTGTTGGCGGCCCAATCGACACTGTGGCTGACGATGGCATCGCCGCCGGGGGAGCCGCCGGAGGGGGCGGGATAATACAGCAGCAGGTGAGGACCGTCAGAGGAGGGGCCACCGCAGCCGGTGAGGGCCAGCAGCGCAAAAAATGTCAGCAGAGCTGCGAGAAGCCGCTTCATGCGCTCCCTCCTTCCTCTGTGACCTGGGGCAGACGGACGGTGAAGAGGGTACCCTGTCCTGCGGGGCGGTGGGCCACGGACACCGTGCCGCCCCGGCGGCGCACCGTATCGCTGACGATGCTCAGGCCCAGACCGGTGCCGCCCACCTCACGGGAGCGGGCCTTGTCCACCCGGTAAAAGCGCTCGAAAATGTGGGGCATATCCTCGTCGGAGATCCCGACGCCGTTGTCCTCCACCCGGATCACCACGTCTCCGCCCTCCACCGTCAGAGCGGTGTGGACGAAGCCCATGTGGCCGGAATATTTGATGCCGTTTTCCATAAGGTTATATAGAATTTGGTGCAGATCGTCCTCGGTGGCCAGCACCACGGCGGACTCGTCCGCCTCGTAGGAGAGAGTGGTTTCCTGCTCCCGTGCCACCACCGCCAGCATCCGTACCACCCGGCGCAGCACCGGGGCCACCGCCACCGGCGCAGGCTCGGCGGCGGCTCCGCTGTCCAGCCGGGTCAGGCGCAGCAGATCCTCGGTGATACGGGTCAGACGCTGAGCCTCCTCGCCGATGTCCGCCACAAATTCCCGTGTGGTCTCGGCATTCATGTCGTCGGTCTGAAGAATGGAGTCCGTCAGCAGGCGGATACCCGCCAGCGGCGTTTTCAGCTCGTGGCTGGCATCGGAGACAAACTGGCGGCGGGCGCTCTCCGTGCGCTGGAGACGGTCGGTGAGGCTGTTGAACTCCGCTGCCAGCTGGGCGATCTCGTCGGAGCCCGTCACCTTGGCCCGGTGACTGTAAGCCCCCTCCCGCACCTGACGGATGGCCTGCAGCAGGTCGCTGATGCGGCGGGTGAACATCCGGGAGAGCAGAGCACTGAGGAACAGCACGAACAGGGCCACCAGAAGAGAGATGCGCATGATATTGGTCTGGAAGCTCCGCAGCAACTCCGCCTGTACGGTGTCGTACTCGTAGGCGTAGACCGCTCCCACGATCTGGTTGTGGTACACCACCGGGGAGGCGCCCCGGCTCAGGAAGGCCTCGCCGTCGTAGCGGCAGTAAAAGGTGTCGTTGCCCCGCAGGGCCTGTGCGATCTCCGTATAAAAGGCGTAGAGTCCACGGGCGTTGTCCCCCTCACGGGTGTCATAGAGGATGCGCCCGGCGGTGTCCGTGACCAGCACACGGGAGACGCCGGTCTCCTCCACGGCGGACATAGCCTGGGCCACGTTGTCCTCCGTCAGGTCGGCCAGACCTGACAGGGCCGCCTCGGCGATCTTGACGCTGCCGACCATGGCGGTTTGCTTGGTGCGGAATACCAGATTCTGGGACACCAGAAGGGGGTAGGTATTCAGCAGCAGCAGCACCGCCAGAATTACCAGAATATAGCTCAGGCCGAACTTAAATTGTAGGCTGATCTTCCCCGGCAAAATAGTAACCCACTCCCCACTTGGTGATGATATAGGCGGGCTCCGCCGGAACACGCTCCAGCTTCTCCCGCAGGCGGCGGATGTGGACATCCACCGTGCGATAGTCCCCGGCGTAGGAGTAGCCCCACACCAGATCCATCAGGCTCTCCCGGCTGTATACCCGCCGGGGATTTTTCATCAGCAGCTCCACCAGATCGTACTCCTTGGCGGTGAGGTCGATGGCCTTGCCGTCCCGGATGGCTACCCGCTGGCGGGTGTCCAGCGTCAGGTCACCCACCGTCAGCAGCTCCGGATCCGGCTGGGCTGCCGGACGGCTCTGGCCGGAGGAGCGCCGCAGCAGCGCCCGGATGCGGGCCTTCAGCTCCAGAATGTTGAAGGGCTTGGTGACATAGTCGTCGGCCCCGCAGGCAAAGCCCATGATCTTGTCGGCGTCCTCGCTGCGGGCGGTGAGCATGATGATGGGAACGTCGGAAAATTCCCGTATCTTCATGCAGGCCTCGCTGCCGGAGAGGCCGGGCATCATCAGGTCCAGAATGATGAGGTCCAGCGTCTCCTGACGGGCCAGCTCCACGGCGGTTGCGCCGTCGTAGGCGGTGAGGACCTGGTAGCCCTCGTTCTCCAGATTGAATTTGATGCCCTTGACCAAGAGCTTTTCGTCGTCTACTACCAGTATTTTCATGTATCGTCCTCCACGGTTATATTGTCCTCCACGGTGATCTGCTGCCGGATGGTTTCAAAAATGCCCTCACCGATGCCGTTGACGTCCATGATGGACTCGATATCGGCAAAGGGGCCGTGCTCCTCCCGATAGGCCACGATGCGCTGGGCCAGTGTGGGCCCGATGCCGTCCAGCGCTTCCAGTTGGGCGGCGTCGGCGGTGTTGATGTTCACCTTGCCGGGGACGGCGGGAGGATCGGGAGCCTCCGGCTCCTGCGCTGTATACTGGGGCGTGACGGTGTAGTCCCCGCCGCCGGCGCTGCGGTGGTCGGTGAAATACAGCAGCGCCAGACAAAGTAGGAAGATGGCCGTCAGAAGCAGCAGATATTTTTCTGTTTTTGTGATCTTTCCCATTTTTCCGCAGTTGACTCCCGGTCGATTTTTGTTATAATAAAAGGAAAGCGACCCTGCGGCCGGGAGGGGGGGCTGCCCCGCTGACGGCCGCTGATACCGGCGGAGAGCATGAGGGCCGGCTCCTGCTTACGGATGGTAGATAGGCTCATTATAGCATAGATGGAGAAAAATTACTATGAAAATTCGCCGTATTCTATCTGTTTTTTTGCTGACCGTGCTGATGGTCAGTCTGATGCTGACCCCGCAGGCCTACGCCCTGCCTGCGCTGGAGATCAAGGCCAAGGCGGCCGTACTGGTGGACGCCGATGAGGGGCGGATCATCTTTGGGCAGAATGAGCAGGAGAGGGAATACCCCGCCAGCATCACCAAGGTGATGACGGCCCTGCTGACGCTGGAGGCCGTGGACGCCGGGAAGCTGTCTCTGGACCAGCCCATCACCGCATCGGCGGTGGTGAACGATCAGGACCCGGAGGGCAGCTCCGCCGGCATCGAGGAGGGCGAGGTGCTGACGGTGGAACAGCTGCTGTACTGCCTGCTGCTGGTGTCCGCCAACGAGGCGGCGGACATTCTGGCGGAGACGGTATCCGGCTCCCGTGAGGCCTTTGTGGAGCTGATGAACCAGCGGGCGCAGGAGCTGGGCTGCACCGGCACCCACTTTGCCAACACCAACGGCCTGCACGATGTGAACCACTATACCACCGCCTACGATATCTATCTGTTTTTCCGGGAGGCCATGAAGCATGAGACCTTCATGACCATCACCGGCTCCGTGGCCTATGAGGTGCCGGCCACCAACAAGTCCGAGGCACGGGAGCTGCACACCACCAACTCGCTGCTCTCCAACTGGCGTATTCTGGATTATCTCTATGACGGGGTGGACTGCGGCAAGACCGGCTCCACGCCGGAGGCGGGGTACTGTCTGGTGTCCAGCTGCCTGCGGGACGGCAAGCGGCTGGTGGCGGTGGTGCTGGGCGCCGAGGGCGAGGGGACTCATATCGAGAGCTTTTCCGAGAGCGCACGGCTCTATGACTACGGCTACAACAACTTCAGCAAGCAGCTGGTGGTCTCCACGGAGGACGTGTTCCGCCAGCCGGTGGCCCTGTCCAAGGAGACGGACTGCGTGATGCTCTATCCGGCGGAGAACGCCGAGGCGTTCCTGCCCTCCGACGTGACGAAGGATCAGCTGGAGCAGACGGTGACGCTGAAAAATGAGGTGGCGGATGCTCCCATCACCCGGGGGCAGGAGATGGGGACCCTGACCATCTCCTACAACGGGCAGGTGTGCGTCACGGTGCCGCTGCTGGCGCAGGCGGACGTCAGCGCCTCCCGGTTTTTGGTGGCCAAGGCGGCGGTGGAGGAGTTCCTCTCCCGCACCATTGTGAAGGTGGCGCTGGTGGTACTGGTGCTGCTGGTGATCCTGCTGGTGCTTTGGGCGAAGGTGTTCCGCCGCAACCGGCGCTACGGCAGCCGCAGCGGCAGACGGTATCGGAGCAGCTCCTACCGGGGCGGCAGAAGAGGACGCTGAAAAACGATAGACGGGCGGGTCTGCCCTTAGGGCAGACCCGCTTTTTATGAGCGGAGGTGTATGGTATGGCGGAGGAGCTGCGGATCCTCTATGAGGATCCCTATCTGGTGGTGTGCGTGAAGCCGGTGGGGGTGCTGTCGGAAGACAGCGAGAGCGGGCGATCCCTGCCACGGATGCTGGCGGAGCACTACCGGCAGGCGGGAAAGCCCGATTATATCGCCACGGTGCATCGGCTGGACAAGATCGTGGGAGGAGTGATGGTATTGTCCCGGCGACGGGAGGTCACGGGCAGGCTGACGGCGGCCATAGCCGCTCATGAGATCACCAAGGAGTATCTGGCGGTGCTGCGGGGGCATCCCCGGGAGCCGGCCGCCACGCTGACGGATCTGCTGTTCCGGGACGCCTCCCACAACAAGAGCTATGTGGTGAAGCGGATGCGTAAGGGCGTCCGGGAGGCCCGGCTCTCCTATGAGGAGGTGGGGCGCACGGAGGCGCTGTCGCTGGTGCGGGTGCAGCTCTATACGGGGCGCACCCATCAGATCCGGGTGCAGTTTGCCTCTCGTGGGCTGCCGCTGCTGGGGGATATCCGTTACGGCAGCAAGGATCCCGGCTGCACGGCGGCGCTGTGGTCATATCATCTGGGCTTCCGGCATCCTGCCACCGGGAAGCTGGTGGATGTGACGTGTCCGCCGCCGAAGGCGTATCCGTGGGATTTGTTTGACGGGGTAAAATGACAGAGAGCACCGGCGGTCTGTGGGGCCGTCGGTGCTTTTGTGTGGTTGTCAATCGGAGACGGATGTGGTAGAATCCGGGGAGAAGAATCACTGCGAGAGGGGGAGCGCCATGCAGGAGCTGATAAGCGCACTGACGGCCCATGAGGAGGAGTGCTCACGGGAGTTTGAGGCAGATCTGTCCGCCTTTTGCACCCGGCATATGGACGCCCAGCTGGTGCAGCAGCTGCGGCAGCTGGTGGCGGAGGGGGAGGAGGATCTGGCCTACCGGGCCTTCTATGCCCTGACCATCATCTACCGCAATCGGAAGGACTATCAGCAGCTGCAGACGCTGTTCGAGGAGAATCCACACTTTGCGGGACACCCCTCCTATCACCATCTGCTGATTTTGTTCCAGCTGGAGGCGGAGACCTTCTTCGATGCGCTGGAGCTGCTGGAGCTGGCCCGTGAGGACGCACGGCAGCACCGGGACAATGCCGGGTATCTGCATCTGTTTGCCCATCTGTTCGTCTACACCTGCGAAAAGAGCCGGGGAGAGATGCGGGAACAGGTACGCAGAGAGTACTACGACGACGTGGAGCGAGCGGTGGAGGATGCCATCCGGCTGGACCCGGCCTATGCCAAGTTCTACTGCACCAAGGCCCGTGTGGTGGCCCAGCGGGGCCGCTACGCCGAGGCGTACAGCCTTATCAACAAGGCCGTTGCCACGGAGAGCTCCGCCCGGAAGGACTACGCCCTGCGGCTGCTGGACTATCGCCACTGCGAGACGGTGATCCTGCTGCAGGAGCAGCGGGAGTACTTTCAGGGAGAGATGGAGAAGCTGCGCAAGTCTGTGCCGTCTTTGCCCAAGCCCAAGACCTTTGTGCCGGGGCGGGGACCGAAGGCTTATGAGGGAGCAGAGCCATACTGCTTCGTCAGCTATGCCCACATCAACAGCGACCGGGTGTACCCCATAGTGGAGCAGCTGATGCAGCGGGGCATCCGACTGTGGTACGACGACGGCATCGAGGCCGGCAGCGATTTTCGGGAGTTCATCGCAGAGAAGATACGGGATTCGTGGCAGGTACTGCTGTTTGCCTCCCATGAGTCTATCCAGCCGGGCTTTGTCCGCAATGAGATCAACTATGCCCTGCACTGCGGCAAGCCTATCCTGCGGGTGAATCTGGATGATGTGGAACTGACGCCGGGCATGGAGCTGAGCCTGGGCGGGATGCAGTATGTAGATGCTACGGAGCCGGGGGGCGACTATCTGGAGCGCATTGTCCGGACGCTGCTGGCGGAACGGAAGGAGAAGGCATGAACATCACACAGCAGCTCTGCTGCCCCGGCGCAGCGGAGAATCAGGACTATATCCGGCTGGGAGAGAACATCGCCATGGTGGTGGACGGCTCCACACCGCTGGTGAAGGATCCCCGTGTGCCGGAGGTGCGGGAGTATGTCCGCCTGTTGGCGGATGCCGTGGCCGGTGCAGAGGGGGAGGATCTGCCCCACATGGTGGCGGCGGGCATTGAGACCCTTCGGCGGCGATGCGGTGTTCCGCCGGAGACGGAGGGCGTCTCGGCGGCGCTGGCGATCCTCCGGGAGACGGGGGAGCAGGTGGAGGTATTCGTGCTGGGGGACTGCGCCGCCGGTGTACGCTTCCGGGACGGGCGTGGGCCGGAGTTGGTGTCCCAGGAGGCGGTGAGCCGTCTGGACGGCGCTGTGGTGGCGGAGATGTGCCGTCTGCACCGGGAGCGAGGTATCGACGTCATCGAGGCACGGCAGCTGCCGGAGGTGCGAGAGATGCTGCTGCGGCACCGGCGGATGATGAACCGGCCGGGAGGCTACTGGATCGCAGGCTTCGCCCCGGAGGCGGCCCGGCACGGCACTCATCGGGTGTACCGGAGGGAAGAACTCTCCCGGGTGGTGCTGTTCTCCGACGGCTTTTCCGGCCAGCGGGAGGCCCTGCTGGGAGCGGAGGAGCCGTGCTTGCAGGAGCTGTATCGGCAGCTGCGGAAGCGGGAGGCGGCGGACAGCCGCTGCAACCGCTATCCCCGGTTGAAGCCCGGCGACGATGTCAGCGGCATCGTGGCGGTGTTTTGATGGGCCGGGAGCTTTGAACTGAAAAAATGAGAAAAGGCAGCGGGCTTTTGCCCACTGCCTTTGTGTGTGGAGTACCATCGATGGATCAGGGCAAACACGCCTGCCGGCGATGGTACTGCGGATACATGAAAGACAGCCCTCCGGCTTTCGCCGGAGGGCTGATCTTATGGCAGATGATACTGCGGAGACTTAGGGGTCAGCCCTCGTACTTCTCCTTGCGGCTGCGCAGGACCAGTACGGCGGCGCCGGCCAGAGCCATCACAGCGGACATGGTCCACATGGTCATGGTGCTGTTGTCGCCGGTGTTGACGCCGGGCTGCTTATCGCCGCAGCGAGTGCAGGTGCCATCCTTGTAGTCGTGGCCCAGAGCCTTGATGACCTCGCCCTTAGCCAGGACCTTACCGCAGGCGGCGCAGACCGTATCACCGGTGTAGCCGTCCTCGGTGCAGGTGGCGGGCTTGGCGTTCACGACCTTGGTGTCCTGATGGAGGTCAGCGGTGAGATCCTCGGTGACGTCCACAGTCTGATCGTTGATCTCCGTCTGGTGGACGGTGACGGCGGTGGAGGTATCCACGGCGGTGGGATCGCTGACGGTGAAGGTCAGGGTCGCCGCAGCGGTACCGGCCTGCAGGCCGTCCACATCCACATAGCCCAGCGTGACCTTGCCGTCGGCATCCTTGTGAGAGGAGTACTGAGAGGCGAAGGTGACGTCGGCCAGAGTCAGGACGCTGGCGTCATAGTCCACGGTGAAGAGGCCGTTGGTGGTGACATCGTCGTTCTTGGGAACCACGGTGACGGTGACGGTCTTTTCATCCTCGGAGACAGTGATGGAGGAAACGGGGATCGTGGTCTCGGCATCGGCGGGCTTGACAGCACCGGTACCCTCGCCGTTGGCAGTGTTCAGGCTACCGGTGACGGAGGCGGGAGTCAGGGCCTTGGCCTGCGTCTCCACCATAGCGGAGGCGGCATCCAGAGTCACATCGCCCAGAGCGCTCTTCACGGTGACAGCGTTGTTGCCGGCCTCGCCGGAGGCGGCGGGAACAGCGGAGTACAGAGTGGCAGGCCACACCTCGCTGCCCACGTCGCCCAGCAGGCTGGCATCCCAGTAATGGGTGTCGCCGCCGTCGTCGGTGGAATAGGCCAGACGATAGATGTCGTTGGTCTCGCCGTTGAAGTAGGACAGATACAGCACGTCGCCGCTCTCCTCCTCGGCATAGACCAGAGAGGACATGGAGGAATCGTACTGGTCGAAGCCGGGATAGCTCAGCTCAGGCAGAGTGGTCTTTTCCACGTCGCCCAGAGTGTACATCTTGACCGTATTGTTGTAGTAGACATATCCCAGCGTCCAGATGTTGCCGGCATCGTCCAGTGCGACAAACACATCTGCGGGGCAAAGGGTGCTGCCGACTCTCACATCATAATAGCCCATGTTGGCAATGGCGGTGAAGAAGTTGGCGCCCTGCGTGGCCAGTGTCTGCTGGAGACTGTAAGCGCCGGCATCCAGTTCATCGGGATGCTGCAGAGTGGATACATAGTAGCCGTAGATCCAAACCATGTTGCTGCCGTTCTGTTCACCGGAGTACAGGTAGCTGTGAGCGATATCGAACAGGGGGAGATTGCTGCCGTTGCCGCCGTCGATACCGTTCCAAGTGTGCAGGTTCTTGCCGGTGGCCAGATCCACCTCGTGCATATTGTAGCTATCGCCATCCAACAGCAGCAGGGTGTTGTTGTCATCATCCAGAGTAGTGGCACTCACGGAACCGGCTTCCAGCTCGGAACCGGCGGTCCAAGTGGCATCGTTGGCCAGATCCCAGGTGAAGAGCTCAGCCTTGCCCTTGGCATCATGCAGAGCGCCGTTCAGGGTGACCTCCACCGTCTTGACAGTGACAACGCAGCTGGCGCTGGCGGAGGGATCCTTGACGGAGGTAGCGGTGATGTTGGCAGTACCCTTGCCCACAGCGGTGACGAGACCATTGTCGCTGACGGTGGCCACGTCGGTGTCATCGGAGGACCAGGTCACGGTGTCGGGCTGTACACCGAAGGGCTCCACGCTGGCGGTGAGCTTGGCGACGTTGCCCTTGTAGAGGGTCAGGGCCTCGGTGTTGAGCTTCACGGTGACATCACCGGCCAACTCATCGGGGTTCAGGTTCAGCTTGTAGGTGACGTAGTTCCCGGCGTAGTCGTACACCTGCAGCAGCAGATGGGTAGCCGTAGAATCGCCCAGAGACAGGGTGAAGTTCTGGCTGGCACCCTTGGCAGCGCCCTCGGGAGAACCGGCCGCTTTGCTGACGACGCTGCCCTTGTCGTAGTCCAGCAGGGCCACGGCGGACATATACTGGTCGTCACCGGCGGTGAAGGTCAGGACCTTGTTGCCCTCGGCGTCGGTACCCAGATTCACGTTGGAGACGGTGGGAGCCGTCTTATCCACGACCATGCCATAGTGCATGGTAGCGCCGTCGGACAGAGCATCCCAATCCACGGTGGCGTTGCCGTCCTTGTCGTAGCTGACGTAGTACTCAGGGGCCAGAGTCAGGTCCACATTCAGGTAGGTGCCGTCAGCTGTGTTGGGGGTATCGCCCATGTTCAGGGTGTACATGGCATTAAGCCAAGTGTCGCCGGTGCTGTAGTAGTAGGCGGAATCCAGCTCACCCAGTTCATCATTGGAGGATAGAACCTTACCGTTGCCGTCGGTGATGGTCAGGCGGGAAGCGGCGGCGTTGCGGATGGCGGTGAAGGACATCTTGTAGAAGTTGTTGATCTCCGGATTGATGGCATCACGGGCAGCATCATAGAAGTTGTCCAGACCGAAGGGGTTGCCGCCGAAGTAGTAGGCCTTCGTTTCGCCCACGGCCTTGATGGTCAGGGCCTGATTGTTTGTGGAATTGTTGCCATTATAGACATACATATAGGGGGCACGGGTCTCCAAACCGTTGGCATAGGCGATATAGCTGCCGATATCGAACATGGAGGAGTCGGTCCAGCTGCCATAGTAGCCCAACACGGGGATGGAGTGGCTGTCGCCCTGCTCACCCTCGGCGGTGGCGGCCTCGTTGGCGAACACATAGCCCTCCACATAGGTGCCGGTGTTGCCGCTGGCCTTGTCATAGGCGTCCAGCCCCAGCAGAGTCACATCAGCGGTGACGTGCAGGCTGCCGCCGGCGGGGATCACCACGGGAGCAGTACCCAATTCCTTGAAGAACAGGTAAGCATCGTAGGTGTCGATGCCGTTGTCGTTGTCGAAGTCAGCGGCGTCCTTATGCTCGATGTCGGCACGCACGCCGGTGACATAGTCCAGCAGAGCCTGACCGTCATCGGCATCGACCTTACCGTTGCCGTTAAAGTCACAATCTTTCAGTGTATCGTTCAGGAAAGCAGCGTATTCGCCGTCCACGGTCCACTTGACGTTGGAGGCCACGGGGTCGGTCCAGGTGTCCTCGAAGTTCACACCGTCGGAGGACATCAGACTCTGCGTGAAGAAGTCGGCGCTCAGGTCGAAGTAAGCAGCCTCGTCCTCCAGATTGTGGATGGTGAAGCCGAAGGAGTACTTGCCGGTGCGGGCGGGATCGTCGCCCAGCTCTACCTTGACCTTGCCGTCGGCAGCGCCGGCGTTGGCGCCCTCATCCATCAGGATGTAGGTGCCGGAGGTAACGGCATTGGCCACGTTGGCCAGACCGGCACCCTGACGCAGCACGGGATAGTAGCCGTCGCCGTCCTTACCGTAATCCTCCACCATGGGCTCGGCGGTGGACATCAGCAGGGACTGAGCCAGCTGACGGGCGGTGAGACCGGTCTGCTCGGCGAGATCATTCTCACGGATGTACTGAGCCACCAGAGCGGCCATACCGGTGATCTGAGGAGCGGCCATGGAGGTGCCGGACATATTCTGATAGGTACCGCCGTCCTTCAGGGAGTAGATGTTGCCGCCAGGGGCGGTGATCTCGGGCTTCATCTCCAGAGAACCGGGAACGCCCCAGCTGGAGAAGCTGCTCATGGTGTAGTAGTCGGCGGAGGCATGGTTGACAGCGGCGGAAGCACCCACGGTCATGGTGCCGGTGTAGTACACAAGACCGGAATCGGTGGTGTGCTTCTCGGAGCTGGCCTTGATGTACTCGCCGTCGGCCTGCAGTATGGAGACATAGGGGGCCGTGTAGTTATAGCCATCGGTAGCCATGCTGATGGTGCCGGCCTCGTTGTTGGCCACGATCAGGGCAATGGCACCGTTGGAGATGGCGTTGTTGCCCTTATCGGTGAAGGCGATGGAGCCACGGTTGCAGATGGCGATCTTACCGGTAAGGATATCCTTTACGGCGGCAAAATCCTCGGCATTACCGGCGGTGTCCACATACACGAACTGCTGCTCACCGGCCAGAGTTGTCAGAGCCTGGATGGGAGCGCTGGTGGTGTCGGTGTAGAAGAGCTTCTTGCCGGCCACTTCCACGTAATCACCGGTGCCGCCCACGTTATCTACGGAGGCAACGCCCAGAGAGTTGGTGTAAGAGCCGGGGGAGCCGGTGGTAGTCCAGCTGTTGCTCTCGGCATAGGGATACTGGTTGGCAGTGTTCTCGAACCAGTTGCCGGAGTTGCCGGCGGAGATGGACACCACGGTGCCGCTATTGGTGATGTTCTCCATGATGGCCTGATAAGCGGCATAGGAGTTGCGGGAGGTGCCGGGGTTGCCGCTGCCCAGAGACAGGTTCACGGAATCAGCACCCAGCAGGATGGCGTCCTCAATGGCGGCCATGTAGTCGGAGTCTTTAGCGCCGCCGTTGGTGCCGAATACCTTCATAACGAACACCTGAGCATCCGGAGCCACGCCCTGCGTCAGGGCGGTATCCAGAGCGGGGGAGAAGGAGCCGTCCTCGTTCTTGATATAGCGGTTGCCGGCGGCAATGCCGGTGACGTGGGAGCCATGGTCGCCTTGATTGTCGTTGGCGTGGGTGATATCCAGATCGTCATCCACGTAGTTGAAGCCGTAGGGGATCTTGGCGTTGACGTACAGCTGGTCGGCGGTGACACCGGGCATCTTCTTGGAGGCGTTCAGCTGCTCCAGAACGGTATCCGTCAGATCAGCAGCGGTCATCAGCGTGGCGCCGCTGTCCTTCACGGCATAGGTGAAGGCATCGGGATCCAGAGAGGGATGGTCGGTGTCGGCACCGGTATCGATGATGGCCACCTTGGAGCCGGCGCCGGTATAACCGTCCGCCCAAGCCACATGGGAGCCGATCATGCTGCCGGAGGTAGCCATGTTGGGATCGGTGGTCTCATTGTCCTTCACCACGCAGGGCTCGTAGCGGGTCTCAATGAGCACGGCCTCGACGCCGGAGATCTTTTCGATCTTTTCGATCTGGCCGTATTCCACATTGGCGGAGATGATGTTGGCTGCCAGAGTCAGGTTCCAGACCACGTCCAGAGCCTCACCGCCCAGAGCCTTTTTGGAGATGGTCTTAGCCATCTTCTCCTGCTTGGTCTCCAGCTTCTGGCGGTACTTCATGGCCGCAGAATTGGCAGCGATATCCTCGCTGGAGTAACCCTTCGCCAGCGTGGAGGCATCTTTCAGAACGATGGAGACACGGACTACGTCGGTGTCTGCATATTCCGGAGTGTCTTGCGCCACCTTCTCAACGTTGTTCTTATCCAAACGCAGATCGGTGGAACGGTTGTCGATCTTTTCCCAGGTGAGGCCGTTGCCGGTGCCGCTGGCAGGCGTCTTGTCGGCGGCCCAGGTGGGCGTGACCAGACTCAGGCTCAGAACCAGAGCCAGCAGCACGGACAACGCCCGCTTCATGGGCTTTGCGTGTTTCATAAGCTCACTCTCTCTTTCCCCGGCGTCAGCCGGTTAGAATTGACCATACGGTGTGCCGGAAGCGGCTGCCCTGCTGCATACCGAGCAAGTATGGTTTTGCCAATCATAGCACGATTTGGAAGAGATTGCAATTCTTGAGAAATATATTTTGACGAAATTTTTATTGAAAATTTTCTCTTATGCAGGCGCGTTTTTGCCGAATTTAACAGTTTCTTCAAAAATGGAATACCGAATCGGTTCGCCGAATGACTTACTGCACGAAGAGGAATGTGCGTGACAGGAGGACAAAGATGAGGAATGTCCGGGAAATGGGCTATATAAAGGGTTAGTGAGGGCTAACCAAGAACGTATGGAGGCGGGGGCGTCTGCCGGAGACGGACAGGGGTAGTAAAAGCTCCAGCTGACTTGGCAGAAATACCGTTGATGCTCTTTCCGCTTGCCGGAAATTGAAGGGCTATAACGGCGATGTGTAGTTTCAAAATGCTGACACATTCTTTCTGATACGCATTACTCTGCAAAACGAAATAACAGGCTAAAACATAGCAATGATGATTTGTCAAAGCCGATAGAACATTTTGATTTTTCTCATTAGGGGGTGCAAGAGCGGCTTGAGGAAAGAAGTTCTCCGAATAAAGAAAAATCCAGACCGGCCGGGCTTTTGCACCGTCTTGTCTGGATTTTCCCGTATTACGGCGTTTTTTTAATAGGAAAATAAAAAAGTACGGTAGTCCATGATACAATGGGCTACCGTACTTCGTGGCAAATGACTCTAATTTTGATAGAAACCCGTTAAGGGGGGTGCAATTACGGTTTGGAGGGGGTGCATTTTTGATTTTAGGGGGTGCAGTTCTTTGCCAAAGGAAGAGGAGCGCCTTCATGAAATAATGTGTTAAGGGAAAATAATTTTTTGCTAAAATGCGTATGTTTTTCTCTACACCCTTGCAAACCAGAAAAAATGCGGTATAATATGACCAGAAGAACCGAAATGGTCATTTGGATGGTGAACGAGCTTGGCTTTTACCGACTATGAAACAGAACAACTTCACAAGGCGCTGCTGAAGGAAACAAGACGCTGCGCCGTCACACTGGGGATGAAGAAAACCTCCGTGGATCAACTGACAAAGGCTGTCGGCATCGCAAAAGGCTCGTTTTATAAATTCTACGAATCCAAGGAGATGGCCTTCTTCGCGGTTCTGGAAAGTATCCACTCCGAGCTTTACGGAGTGGCTGACCATGCACTGAGCGAAGCAAACGGCTTGCCACCGTCGGAGCGTGCGGCAAAGGCGGTTCTGGCCGTCTGTCGGAGGCTGTCCGATACCGGCGATATGGTTTTCATTGAAAACGATGCGAAGCTGCTTTTGCAGAGACTGCCGGAGGATGTCAAAAACATCCATTACCACGATGACGAGACGCACATCCGTCAGCTTCTGGAGAAATATGACCTTGTGCCGAGTTGCGGCATCTCTTTGGCTGCCGCAACGGTGCGGGGACTGATTCTCACAGTTTCCCATAAGGAGCAGATCGGGGAGCTATACCCACAGGTGCTGGAAACGCTGGTGTACGGCGCTTGCAGGGAGTTATTTGAATAAGCCGAAAGGCCGCAGAGATGCGGCTTTTCCAAGACACAACGGTTAGCGCTATCTAACCGCACGGATGCACACGTCGGTTAGGTTAATCTAACATTGAAAGGAATGATAGCGATGCAGGAACACAAGAATTTCTGGGACAAAAATGCCGGACGTTACGACCGCTTTATGCGAAAGGATGGGGCGGCGTATGACGAGATGTATGAGCTGATCCGGCCGATTGTACGGCATAAAACTGTACTGGAGCTTGCTACCGGCACGGGATTGATTGCAAAACACATCGTGAACGCGGCGGCACACATCGAGGCGACGGACGCCTCTGCGGAGATGATCGCCGAGGCAAATCGGGATAACCGATCTGCGAAGCTGCACTTTTCCGTGCAGGATATGTTCCGCCTGCCCTATGCGGAGGAGTCCTTCGATGTGGTGATCGTGTCCAATGCGCTGCATATCGTGCCACAGCCGGAGAAGGCCCTTGCCGAGATCCGCCGGGTGCTGAAAGACGATGGCGTGTTGATTGCGCCCACCTTCACCCATGCGGGAAACTCGTTTACCGGCAAGGCCAAGGCTTTTTTCATGAAGCTGGCGGGCTTTCCTCTCCACAGCAAGTGGACCAGCGAGGAATACCTGCGCTTCCTGCAGCAAAACGGCTGGACGGTGCGGAAAAGCGCTGTTCTGAAGGCGTCCTTCCCGCTGACCTATGCGGAATGTGTGAAATCGGAGGTGTGATAAGATGTCATTTTTTGAGAACACTCGCAAGCCCGTGGGCTTCGGCGGGAAAATCATGGTCGCCATGATGAACCTGGGGCACAGTCCTGTGGCACGGTGGGGGCTTCAATTTCTGAATGCCGCGCCGGACGCCAAGGTGCTGGACTGCGGCTGCGGCGGAGGGGCGAACATCAAGAGACTTCTGAAAAAATGCCCGGAGGGTATTGTCAAGGGCATTGACTATTCCCCCGTCAGTGTGGAGAAATCCAAAAAGGTCAACGAGGCCGCCATAGCGGAGGGCCGCTGCACCGTTCTGCAAGGCAGCGTGGCGGATATGATCTTTGCAGGCGACTGGTTCGATGCGGTAACGGCCTTTGAAACCGTCTATTTCTGGCCCGATCTGCCGCAGTGCTTCCGGGAGGTTTACCGGGTGCTGAAGCCCGGCGGGACATTACTCATCTGCAACGAAAGCAACGGCGATACGGACAAGGACAAGAAGTGGACGGAGATCATCGGCGGCATGACCATCTACAAGGACGCCGAGCTGAAGACGTATCTGGAGCAGGCGGGCTTTCACGATGTGCAGATACACAAAAAGAAAAGCTGGCTCTGCATTACGGCGTGGAAATGAGGGGGCTAAATCATGAGTATCTTTGCATCTATCTTACGCAGCGTATACAAGCTCTCCGGCGCGAAAAAGGCGTTCGCCTTGCCGGAGGATGCACTGCGAAAGGAAATTGAAAAGCAGAACCGGCATCGTGGCGTTTTTACGCCCACCGACAGCAAGGCATATTATGAAACGATCGCGGCAAACGGCTTTCCCTGCCTGATCGTGCGAGAGCATCCGAAGCCGTCCGAGCGCGCGATCCTCTATTTCTTCGGCGGCGGCATGGTGATCGGTCCCGATAAGGGCGATCTGCCTGTGATGCGCAAGCTGTGCCGTGAGACCGGCTGTGATGTGTGGTTTCCGTTTTACCCGCTCTGCATGGAACACTGCATTACTGAAACCTACGCAATGGTGTACGAATGTTACCGAAAAATGATTGCACTGTATGGCGGCGGAAATGTCAGTACCTGCGGCTTTTCCTCCGGCGGTGCGCTGGCGCTGGGCATTGCGGCGCACAACAACGCGCAGCCCGAACCGCTGCCGCAGCCGAGGCACATCGTCGCCGTATCCCCCGGTGAGGTGCCGTGGAACGATGCGGAAAAGGCGCGGATGCAGGCGCTCAATGAACGGGACGTCGCCATAGACTATGCCTTTATGGTGACAGTGAAAAAATTCATGCGGCACGGCTGCGAGAATGTGCCGGACTATATGCTCTCCGGCTCCCGGGGAGATTTTACCGGCGTAGG
>OFMU01000520.1_pt1 | contig 25717 bp, 20 predicted proteins | sample 1541861 | NCBI WGS metagenome assembly OFMU01 (sample SAMN04209238, study PRJEB22552) | human gut metagenome | biome: gut; material: feces | host: Homo sapiens | place: USA: Oklahoma
TCTGGGCCGAGGGCTACTACGTGTCCACGGTCGGCCTGAACGAGGCCACGATCGCCAAGTACATCAGGGAGCAGGAGTCCCACGACATCGCGCTGGACAAGCTGAGCGTGAAGGAGTACGAGGACCCCTTCAAGAGGGGGTGATGCTGCCGGTTCGACCGGCGCGCCACGGGTCAAGATGCACTAGGCCTGGACGAAGTCCGGGCCCGCGCCTTTAGACGCGAGCCCGGGGCCCGTGGGTTATACCCTAAGAGCAAACCACCCTTTTTAAGGGTGGTTCTGATGCCGTTAACCATAACTTTCATAAGCCTAAAAAAGGCGGGGCGGTGCGTTCAATGTCAAGAATGTCACGCCCCAAAAAAGCGGGGTGGTGCGTTCAATGCGAACAATGCGAAGCCCTAAAAAAGGAGATTCGGCGTAGTGCCGAGGCGATACCGCCCGAGATTTGCGGCGCGTTTGCGGCGGAGTTTTGCGGCGATTTTGCGGCGCATTTTGCGGCAAGCCCCTAAAAACGAAAACAGGCCAAGACGAAAAACACACCTTGACCTGCTCAAATGCTGTGGTGCCCCCAGCGGGATTCGAACCCGCGATATCCACCTTGAAAGGGTGGCGTCCTTGGCCGCTAGACGATGGGGACAGCGGGAAAGAGTATAGCAGACTTTTTTGCCGGCGCGTATATCGTTGGCAAACTGGAAAACCACCACACAGGAGCGGGTCGTCTATCCCGATCATCCAACATCTCGATCTGTAACATCTGGGCGTGTATATCGGCCTTACCTGTTACAGATTGAGACAAAAGGCGGGCGTCGGGATGAACATCTCAATCTGTAACGCTAAGACGACTTTTAACGGTCTAGATGTTACAGATCGAGATAAACCGCGGGGGCAGGTCAAAACCACCACAAAGGTGCCTGTCCCCTTTGCGGTGGTTAGGGGAGGAGCTTCATCGCGGCGTCGTGGGCGGCGTGCTCGTAGGTGTCGTCGAGGGGTTTGAGCGGCAGCAGGGCGGCGGCCTGTGCGTCGCCACGGCGCTCGAGGGCGTGGGCGATGAGCCAGTCGGCGAACTCGGGGTTCTTGGGCAGTGCCGGTCCGTGTAGGTACGTGCCGATGACGCCCTTGTAGATGAGGCCCTCAAAGCCATCGTCGCCGTTGTTGCCGGTGCCCGTGACAACGGACGTTCCGAGCGGCGTGGCCTCTGCATCGAGCAGGGTGCGGCCGCCGTGGTTCTCAAATCCCACAAAGGGCTCGGGTGCCAGGTCGGTCTTGACGGCGACGTTGCCGATCAGGCGGTCGGAGCCGCGCACAGTCTCGGCGGCAATGACGCCCAGGCCCTCGATGCGATTCTCGCCCATATAGTACGAACGGCCGAGCAGCTGATAGCTGCCGCAGATAGCAAGCAGCGATCCGCCATCCTCAACATAGGCCGCGACCTTGTCTTTTTGAGCGAACAGCTCGTGTGCCACGGCCAGCTGGTCGCGGTCGGAGCCACCGCCCATCATGACGATGTCGGCGTCGGTGAGATCGAGCGTCTCGCCCATGCGGACCTCGTCCACGCGCGCGGGAATGCCGCGCCAGGCGCAGCGGCGCTCGAGGGCAATGACGTTGCCGCCGTCGCCATAGAGGTTGAGGGCATCGGGATACAGGTAGACGATGCGCAGCGGGCGCGAAAGCTCGACCGGCGCAATATCGGTGGGGACAGCGCTGCCATTGGCGCGTGTTACGGCGTGGGAGGTGACCGAGCTCGCATCGGCGCCCTTAAGCTCGTCGAGCTCCTTGACCAGTGGTGGGAAGGCCGTGTAGTTGGCGACGGCGTAGAAAGTATCGCCAGCCTCCTCGTCTGCCACGGCGCCGATCGCCTGCTCGATATTCGAGATGATGGCGGCGTCGATGCCGGCGTACTTCAGGCGTACCTGCATATCGTGCGCGCGCGTACCTCCGACAAAGGCGACAAGCCCTGGGGTATCGGCGATGCGCTCGAAGTCGACGTCGTAGATCCACGAGACATCGTGACCGTCGGCGTCGTTGTCGTTCAGGAAGAAGGCACAGAGCCTGCCGCCTGCCGTTTTAATGGACTGGATCTGGCGATCGAAGCCCACGGGATTTTTGGCCAGGTTTGCCTCGACGGTACGGCCGGCGATCTCCCAGCGGCCCATGCGTCCGCCGGCGGGGACGTAGGCATCGAGCGTAGGCTGTAGAAGCGCCGTATCCACGCCCAACTCGTGCGCGGCAAAGAAGGCGGCGGCAACGTTGTAGACCATGTACAGGCCGTTGTAGCGTGTGGCGATGTGTGCGGCAGCCGCGTCGGGCGCAGATCCAAAGACCAGGTCAAAGTCGTAGCCGTCGCAGCCGAGCTCCACGCCCGTCACGCGACGGACAAGCACAGGGCGGGCCCAGCTGCACGAGGGGCAATGGTAGGCGCCGAGCTGGCCGTATTGCACGTAGTCATACTCCAGCGGCGCGTTGCACTGTGAGCAAAAGCGCGAATCGCTAATACGGTCGGACTCGGTGTTGGTGGCGCCGTCGATGCCAAAGGCGATGTTTGCATTGGGAACGCGTGCGGCGATCGCGGCACACAGCGGGTCGTCTGCGTTGTAGATGAGCGTTGTTGCCGGAGAGAGCTCCAACGCATGGGCGATGACCTCCTGGGTGTGATCGATCTCGCCGTAGCGGTCCAGCTGGTCGCGGAACAGGTTGAGCAGCACAAAGTAGGTCGGCTTGAGCTTGGGCAGGACGCGCACCGTGTAGAGCTCGTCGCACTCAAAGACGCCTACGCGCTTGCCGCTGCCGGCACGCTTAAGATCGCTGCGGCTCTCGAGCAGTGCACCCACCACGCCCGGCTCCATGTTGTTTCCGGCGCGGTTGCATACCACGGTGGCGCCGCTAGCGGCAACGGCGTCGGCGATGAGGTTGGAGGTGGTGGTCTTGCCGTTGGTGCCGGTGATCACCACGCTGCGGTCGACAAGGTCCGCGAGGTCGCTTAGCAGCTCGGGGTCGATTTTCATGGCGATGCGGCCGGGGAGTACGCCGCCCTGGCGCTTAAGGACGGAGCGCAATCCCCAGCGGGCGATATCGCTCGAGGTGCAGGCAAGAGATGAGCGGAGGTTCATGAAGCCGTTCCTAACATAGATGACATGGTCGGGGCGATCGCGTCGCTAAAAGCCGTAGCGGCGCGCAAATTCCTGGGCAAGCTGCGATACGTCTTCGCAAGCGTTGGCCCAGGGGGCAAAGTCGGGAGTATCCGAGATGATGCCGTCGGCCTCCCAAACTGCCTGATGCGAAAGGTCCCAGGGGTCGTGCGGTTCGGGCCGGCAGGGAAGGTACGGCGTCTGATACATGGGGTTCAGCAAAAAGAACGCGCCGCCCTCGCAGCGGTTGGCAAACTCGCGCAGCGCGCGTGTCGCCGGGCGCATCTTGTTCGTTTTGAACAGCAAGATCGTGCGGGCGAGCAGGTACCAGGGGGAGTTCTCGAGGGCATCGGCCCCCATCTGCTCCTCGAGCTGGTGGGCCAGGGCAAAAAAGCCGTCCTCGTCTTCCAGGCGAGCGAGGGCGAGTAGCACGGTGCCTGCAGCTCGGGTGGGATAGCCTTCCGCCTTAAGAATACGGCGAGAATAGTTGGCGGCAGCACGGTAGCGAGCGCTTGCCATGCACAGCTGCGAGATGGCCTCGAGCGTGTGGAGCCACCCGATAAGAGCCGGCTCGCTTACGGTGAGATCGGCCGCCGTCACGCCGTCCGTCAAAACCTTGTTGGCCCAGTAGTGTGGGGCCTCCATGTCGAACCCGGGCACGCTTTGCTGCAGGTAATCGGCCGTGGTCGCCTCGAGTTTCATCAGGTCGCCCAGGCAGGCGTCGACGGGCGTGTCCGCCAAAATGATGGCGAGCAGCTGCGCATCGAGGACATACGCATCGACGCGGACGATCTTGAGCAACTCATCGCGCATATCGTCGAACAGGCGGTTGCGCGTCTGCTCAAACTCCTCGTCGCTGCCCATGTCCTCGATGCGATGGAGTTCGTCGAGCAGGTGGCGGTGGACGCCAGCATAGGACAATAGCGCCTGGGCATGCTCGGTCTGCGCATACTTATGAGGGTTGACGCTCACGTCGTTATGGACAAGCTCGCGTGCTGCATCGGTGAGTTCGGGGTGCGACGCAACGTAGGCGCGCTCCAGGTAGGCGGGGATGTAGACGCTCGGATCCATTAGAGGTCTCCTCCCTTAAACGGCAAGCCCTGCTCGGCCGCCCGCAGGATGCGCTCGTCGATTTGGGAACGCACGATATCGTTGGTGGCGACCCAGGCGGCAAAGCTGGCGTTGTCGGGGGCGCCCAGGCCCTCCTGCAGTACCGGCGTCGCCTCGGACAGCGCAAGGACAAGCTCGTCGGTGGAGCCCACACCTACGTTGACGCGGGCATAGACGCCATCGGGAAACTCGGTTTGGAAGTAGAGTGCCTCGGCTGCGTGCGGGCACGAGCGTGCGAGGATGCACAAGTAGTGCTCGGCGCTCTCGTAGTCTAGCTCTCGCCAGGCAGCGCTCATCAGCGCGATGAGCGTCCACGGGTCCAAGTCGCGCTCCGCGTCCTTGGGACGACGGCGCAGCGGCGTGTTGGCAAGATAGGGGACGGAGTGAGCGGAGCGAAAGCGCTTGAGCTCCTCGGCGGGGTATTCGAGCTTTGCCATGGCGAGCATTGCGGTGTGGCGGACGCCGGCAGGATCGTTGGGGGCAAAGTCGAGGCTGCGGTTTGCGGCTTCGAGCGACATGCGGTAGCGGCCGCTAATGAGCGCGCGCGATGCCAAGGCGGCAAGCCAGCGCAGGTAGGGGCGGCGCATAAGGTCGCCAGCGGCCTCGCGCTCGTAGGGGTCCTGCGCCGAGGCGATCTTGAGCGCCAGATCGTGCTCCACCTCGTCGCACTTGGACACCAGATACTGCACGTATTCCTCGTTGGAGCTGGCGGTGAGGGCGGTCAGCATGCGCTGAGCGTCCCAGTTGGCCGGATCGAGCGCGGCTGCCTCGCGGAGCATGTTCTCGGCAGCTGCTTCTTCTTGCTCGGTCTGGGTATCGTCAGGGATAAAGGGAATGCGGTAGTCGACGGCCTCGACCACCTTGGCAATGAGGTGCCCGGCGCGGTCGCGGTCGTGCACGATGAGCGGTGCGGGGTTGCGGGTGAATTGTTCCATCAGACGCTCTACGGCGGCACCGTCGGTGAGCGGGATATTGTCGCGGCGCAAGGCCTCAAGAACGAGGCGATGGCAATCCTCTTGAATGGGATCGAATGCCATGGGGCCTCCTTTGCTGCGGTTAGGGTTCAAATGTTTCTATATAAGGTTCTAGTTTACCCGCATGTGGCACACCGGGGGTGCCGCACTTGGACTTGCACCTTTGCACCACGAAGACGGATGTCGCACAAATGTCGGCACCTTGGACGGCCGAGTGGTATCACGGTGCCGCAAACGGTCGATTTTTGGCGGCGAACGGTGCATATTTTGGAGGGGCACGGTCCTGCCCGGGATATGTAGTCAACCTTGATAAAACGTTTGCCCAGCTTGGGAGTATGAATGCCGCACAAGGGTCTTCAGGGATAGAAAAAACGTTTCATCATTGGCGGCTTTAGGTGAATAACTGACCAACCAGAACGGTAAAATAGTGTTTGTCTGAGCGTTGAGACGTTTAGACATCGCGCATTGTCATCGCCGGCAACGCGCAAACCGGTCCTAACGGAGCCAATTGGGTGCTCCGTTATATACGCAAGTCTAAGAGGGGCTTGTTTAGGAGGCACAGTATGGGACGTTTTACCAATCCTCGCGATCTGTACTTTGGTGAGGGCGCTCGCCACGAGGTGAAGAACCTCAAGGGTAAGAAGGCCATCATCGTTTCTGGCGGCAGCTCTATGCGCCGCGGCGGGTTCCTGCAGGACGTTGAGGCCGACCTCAAAGAGGCCGGCATGGAGGTCAAGCTGTTCGAGGGCGTCGAGTCCGATCCCTCCATCGAGACCGTCATGAAGGGCGCAGCCGCTATGCGCGACTTCGAGCCCGACTGGATTGTTGCTATCGGCGGCGGTTCGCCCATCGATGCTGCTAAGGCCATGTGGGTCTTCTACGAGTATCCCGAGGAGTCCTTCGACAACATTATCCAGCCGTTCAGCTTCCCCGAGCTGCGTCAGAAGGCTCACTTCTGCGCCATTTCCTCTACCTCCGGCACTGCTACCGAGGTCACCGCATTCTCCGTCATCACGGATTACGAAAAGGGCATCAAGTACCCGCTGGCCGACTTCAACATCACCCCTGATGTCGCCATCGTCGACCCCGAGCTCACCTACACCATGCCCGCCAAGCTGTGCGCTCACACCGGCATGGATGCTCTGACCCACTGCATGGAGGCCTACGTTTCCACCTGCGCCTCTATGTTCACCGACGCCAACGCTCTGCACGGCATCCGCGAGATCGTCGAGTGGCTGCCCAAGTCCTATGCTGGCGACCATGAGGCCCGTCAGCACATGCACGAGGCTCAGTGCATCGCCGGTATCGCCTTCTCCTCGGGCCTGCTCGGCATCGTTCACTCCATGGCTCACAAGACCGGTGCTGCCTTCGAGAACGGCCACATCATCCACGGTGCCGCTAACGCCATGTACCTGGGCAAGGTCATCCAGTGGAACTCCAAGGATCCCCGTGCTGCCGAGCGTTACGCTTACGTGGCCAAGGAGATCCTGCACCTTCCCGGCGAGACCAACGAGGAGCTCATCGCTGCGCTCGTCCAGAAGATCCGCGACCTCAACGACCAGCTCAACATTCCGCAGTCCATCAAGGATTACGCGAATGGTGGCGTGAAGGTCGACGCCGAGAACCCGCAGATGGTTTCCGAGGAGGAGTTCCTCGCCAAGCTGCCCGAGATTGCCGCGAACGCCGAGCAGGACGCCTGCACGCCCGAGAACCCGCGTGAGACCAAGGCTGCCGACTTCGAGAAGATCCTCAAGGCCTGCTACTACGACACCGACATCGATTTCTAATCGACTCTTGTTATCGTAACGAGGGGTTCCGCACGTATCTGTACGGAGCCCCTTTCTTTTTTCTTTTAGAGAATGGGATAGTTATGGCTGCAATTTTCAATAGCCCCAGCAAGTACATCCAGGGTCCGGACGAGCTGGCCAAGCTCGGCTCCTATGTCGAGCCGCTCGGCGCTAAGGCCCTCGTCATCGTGACGCCTTCGGGCAAGAAGCGCGTCGGTGCCAAGATCGAGGGCGGCTTTGCCGAGGCTAAGGCCGAGCTGCTGTTTGAGGATTTTAACGGCGAGTGCTCCAAGGGCGAGGTCGATCGCCTGGTTGCGCTCGCTCGCGACAACGGTTGCGATATCGTCGTCGGCGTCGGTGGCGGCAAGATCCTCGACACCGCGAAGGCCGTCGCCTACTACCTGGAGTCCCCGGTTATCATTTGCCCCACCATTGCTTCGACCGATGCACCGTGCTCGGCACTTTCGGTGCTCTATACCGATGACGGCCAGTTCGACAAGTACCTCTTCCTTAAGGCGAACCCCAATATCGTCCTTATGGATACGACGGTTATCGCGGCGAGCCCGGTGCGCCTGACGGTTTCCGGTATGGGCGATGCGCTCGCAACCTATTTCGAGGCTCAGGCGACGCACGATGCCGACGGCGGCACCTGCGCCGGCGGCAAGGGCGGCATGGCCGGCCTGGCGCTCGCCAAGCTCTGCTACGAGACGCTTATGGCCGATGGCGTCAAGGCCAAGGTCGCGCTGGAGAAGGGCGCGCTGACGCCTGCCGTGGAGCACATCATCGAGGCCAATACGCTGCTCTCCGGCATTGGCTTTGAGAGCTCGGGCCTTGCTGCTGCTCATGCCATCCACAATGGTCTGACGATGCTGCCCGAGTGCCACAGCATGTATCACGGCGAGAAGGTCGCCTTCGGCACCATCGTCCAGCTGGTACTCGAGGATGCCCCGACCGAGAAGCTCGAGGAAGTCTTGGGCTTCTGCATTGAGCTGGGTCTGCCGGTCACGATGAAGGAACTTGGCGTTGCCGAGCTTACGCGCGAGAAGGCCATGATTGTTGCCGAGGCTGCGTGCGCGCCCGAGGACACCATGTGCAACATGCCGTTTGAGGTGACGCCCGAGATGGTCGCAAACGCCATCCTGGGTGCCGACGCACTGGGCCACTACTATCTCATGGATGAGTAAATCAAGCTAAGGAAGGGGCAAAGCCAGCAGATGGCTTTGCCCCTTTTTGCTATGGTGCAAAGGGGTCAGGTTAGTTGAACCAAAGAAGGCGGGGTAGGCCTGCGATGAGGTTTTGCCCCGCCCTCGTTTGACTACAGCTCGCAAACGTTTTGCGCGCGACCCTCGACGTAGGCGACGACGTTGTCGAACTCAATCTTGGCGCGGCGCTGCATGGCCTCGTGCGTAAGGAAGCCTACATGTGGCGTGAAGGTGCAGTTCTTGGCGTTGACGAGCGCGTAGTCGGCGGGGATGGGCGGCTCCATATCAAAGACGTCGATGCCGGCACCGGCGAGCTTATCGTCGTTGAGTGCCTGGGCAAGGGCATCGTTATCCACGATGGCACCGCGGGCGCAGTTGATAAAGACGGCACCGTCCTTCATCTGGGCGAACTGCTCGGTGCCAAAGCTCTTGCGCGTGGTGTCATTGTTAGGCAGGTGCAGGCTTACGATATCGGACTCGGCGAGCAACTGCTCGAGCGAAACCTGCTCAATGCCGGCCTCGGCTGCCTCGGGATGCTCGTGGCGGGCATATCCCAGCACGCGGGCGCCAAAGGCCTTAAAGAGACGACCCGTGGCGCAGCCGATCTTACCGCAGCCCACGATACCCACGGTCTTGTCGCGGATCTCGGTGCCCATTAGGCCGGCGCTCGTCTTGCCGCTGCGGACGGCGGCATCGGCGGCGCCCACCTTGCGCAGCACGTCGATGGTCAGGCCAAAGGTGAGCTCGGCGACCGAAACGTCGGAGTAGCCGGCGCAGTTGCGAACCTCAACACCGCGCTCACGGCAGGCGGAAAGCCCCACGTGGTCGATGCCCGTAAAGGCAACGGCGATCATCTTGAGCGCATCGGCGCCGGCGACGACCTCGGCAGGGTAGGGGTTGTTGGCGATCATGACGAACTCGGCGCCCTCGCTGCGTCGAGCGAGCTCGGCCGGATCGGTTGTTTTGGTATCGAAATAGACAAACTCGTGTCCGGCGTCCTTAAGGGGTGCGGAGAGCCTGTCGATGGTCTGCTCGGGTACTCCCAACGGTTCGATCAGGGCAATCTTCATCTTGTGACTCCTCAATAAACCTAGGCGATTAGGCTGGCAATAGATTGTAGGTCTATTTGCCGCAAAGATGCTCCGCGTGTAATTTGCCCGAGGCGTGGGCCGATGGCGTATCATTATCTCTTGCTTGTTTGCACTGCTCAGGGAGGGGCCGCGCATGGCGCAGGAACACGATCTGTTTGATGACATTATCGAGATCAGCAAGGGTTTCGACTTTCTTAAAAACCCGCTTGGCGGTGTGACCGATGCACTCGATCCGTCGGCGCCTCAATGGAATCCTGCTGACTACAAGGAGCGCCCGCGCGGCAACACCATTCCGTGCCTGACCTGCAAAAACGAAAAGAGCGGCTGCACCGCGTGCATGGACGTGTGCCCGGTCAACGCTATCGAGGTCGAGGAAGACTCCATCGAGATCCTCGACTCCTGTCGCAAGTGCGGCCTGTGCGCCGCTGCCTGTCCGACCGAGGCAATCATCTCGCCGCGCCTGGCGCCCAAAAACGTCTACGACGACATTGTCTCGGCGGCTACGAGCCACGAGACCGCCTACGTCACCTGCACGCGTGCCCTTAAGCGCATGCCGCGCGAGAACGAAGTCGTCGTTGCCTGCGTGGGCGATATTACGGCCGAGACCTGGTTCTCGGTACTGGCAGACTATCCCAACGTGAGTGTGTACCTGCCGTTGGGCGTGTGCGATAAATGCCGCAACACCGGCGGTGAGGACATTCTGGGCGAGGCGATTGCGAAGGCCGAAGAGTGGTCTGGCACGGGTATGGGCCTGGAGGTCGATCCCAAAAGCCTCAAATGCCATAAGCGCCGCGAGTACGAGCGCAAGGAGTACATGGAAAAGATCGCCCGCACCACGGGCCTGACGGTGACCAAGCTCAATCCGGCGACGGCGGCGCTGGCCTCGGTGACGCAGAAGCTCAAGGCCCATCGCCATCAGATTACCCAGCTGGAGCGCACGCTCAACACCATGTGCGGCACCACGACGACCAAGCGTCGCCGTTCGCTCACGCACGGGCGTCAACTGGTGCTCTCGACGTTGCAAAACCACCCCGAGCTTGCCCAGAACATGCAGGTGAGCACACCGGAGTGCGATTTTGACAAGTGTACGTCGTGCGGCGAGTGCGTCAACGTGTGCCCCACGTTTGCCTGCGATCTGGTGGGAAGCGGCCGCTTTGCGTTGGAGTCGACGTATTGCTTGGGCTGCGGTGCCTGCGTCAAGGTGTGCCCCGAGCATGCGCTCAAGTTGGTTGAGCATGACGCGTCCAATCTGGTCGTCGTCGACCCCGAGGCCGAGGAAAAGGCCGCCCAGAAGGCGAAGGCTCACGAAGAAGCTGAGAAGGTCAAGGCCGAAGCAAAGGCCAAGCTCGACAAGATGCTCGATCAGGTGGAGAAGCTCGCGGACTAGCCAGCGACCCCAATCTTTGCTTCATTTGCGCCGCCGCGGTGTCCGGATTCGCCCGGATGCTGCGGCGGCGCTATACTTATGCAGTTTGAAGTACCTGTACCAAAAGGAGCTGTCGTGTCCCTTTCCATCGGTATCGTGGGCCTGCCCAACGTGGGCAAGTCGACGCTGTTCACCGCGCTTACCAAAAAGACCGGCCTTGCCGCCAACTACCCGTTTGCCACGATCGACCCCAACGTGGGCATCGTCGATGTGCCCGATAGCCGCCTGCAAAAGCTCGCCGACATCGTCAACCCCGGCCGCATTGTGCCGGCTACGGTCGAGTTTGTCGACATCGCGGGCCTGGTGAAGGGTGCCAACGAGGGCGAGGGCCTGGGCAACCAGTTCTTGGCAAACATCCGCGAGACCGATGCCATCTGCGAGGTCGTGCGTTACTTTAAGGACCCCAACGTTATGCGCGAGGTGGGCCGCACGGGCGAGTTCGTCGATCCTGCCGGCGATGCCGACACCATCATGACCGAGCTCATCCTGGCCGACATGGGCACGCTCGAGAAGCAGCTGCCCAAGCTCGAGAAGGAGGCCAAGCGCGACAAGGAGCTCATGCCCAAGTTCGAGGTCGCCAAGCGTCTGCTCGCCTGGCTCAACGAGGGCAAGCGCGCCGCATCCATGGAGATGACCGACGAGGAGCGTGCCGCCGCCAAGGGCCTGTTCCTGCTCACCATGAAGCCCATCCTGTATGTTGCCAACGTGGACGAGGATATGCTCAACGACGATCTGGCGCCCATCGATGGCGTCAAGCCGCTGTCCATCTGCGCCAAGATTGAGGCCGAGCTCTCCGAGCTCGATCCCGAGGACGCCGCCGACTACCTGGAAAGCCTAGGCCTGGAGCAGCCCGGCCTGGACGTGCTCGCTCAGGCTGCCTACAAGCTGCTCGGCCTGCAGTCGTTCTTTACGGCCGGCGAGATGGAGGTCAAGGCCTGGACGGTTCGTCAGGGCGCGACCGCCCCGCAGGCCGCCGGCGTCATTCACACCGATTTTGAGCGCGGCTTTATTAAGGCCGAGGTCATTGGCTACGACGACTACATCGAGCTCGGCGGCGAGCAGGGCGCCAAGGCCGCCGGCAAGTTGCGTATTGAGGGCAAGGACTATGTCATGGCCGATGGCGACGTCGTGCACTTCCGCTTTAACGTGTAAGGACGACGCATATGTTCAAATATGGCAAAAAAGCTGGCTACATGGGTATTGCGCTGCTCGTACTTGCGGTGATTCCGCTGGTGGTCGCAGCGTGTGTTATCCCCAACATTGGCCCCGAGGTGGCAACGAAGTTTAACGCCGCCGGCGAGGTGACGCGCTGGGGTAAGAGCTACGAGCTGCTGGCACTGCCGGTACTCAATCTGCTGCTGAGCGTGGCGACGTACTTTACGGCGGGACGCCAAGCCAAGAACAATGACGACTCCGCCGCCATGGCGCGCATCGTGTGCGAGCGCTACCTGCGCAACGGTTGCATTACGGGTGTGTTCCTCAACGTGATCAACGTTTACTTTATGTACTCGGCGATTACCGGAACGGGCTTTGGCTTTGGTTTCTAGCTTGTCCTTTTAGGCAACGAGCCTGCAAGCATATTCGATGGCTGCTGCGAGGCCGCCGCTCGATCGTGGTTGAAAGACTGCATCGGCGGCGGCCTCGTTTTCGTATCCGGCGCCGCGAAGGGCGAGTGCTATGCCGGCTTCTAAAAGGAGCGGCAGGCCGCGTTGGCTGGTTGCGATTACTACGGCCTGGTCAAGGGCGCAGCCGTGCGTTCGGCATTGAGCGGCGAGCTCGCCTCTCGCCGGGTCGGGGAGCAGTGCGGTCGCAACACGGCTCGATAGCAGCGTAAAGGCTGTGCGTTCGTCCGGGGAAAGGCATTCGGCCTCAACGACGACAAGCTTGGGCTGCGCGCCGTCTGAGCAGCGTGATTTCTGACGCATGCAAATTGAGCAAGCCGACATAGAAAACTCCTGTATATTCGGCAAAACGTAAACTATAGTTTACGTTTTTGTTTTGCTCCATTTCAAACTCGTCTGCATGAATGAGCATGCGAAACAGATTCTTGGCGAGCGAGTTGAGCGGACGCGCAAGGCCCTTGGTATCTCCAAGGTCGATTTTTGCGTGGCGACAGGAATCAGCCGACCCTACCTCGACCGAATCGAAGATGGGACGGCAAATTTCACGCTCAAGGTTCTATTTAAGATCGCGCCCGCGCTTGGCATGACGGTATCGGAGCTTCTCGAGGGCATCGAATAGGGGATACCCGTCGAAAACTGAATTACACCATCGGGATACGGTCGTGGTTGACTTGGCTGTAGAACAGGCGCCGAATCTCGGCCGCATCACGTGACTGGCCGAGTGCCCACATGGTTTTGGCCACGAGCGTCTCGGTGGTCATATCATCGCCGCGCAGAATGCCCGGATGATCGGCGTAAGCGCGGCCGACCTCATAAACGCCCAGATCGAGGCCCTCTTCGGGGACCTGCGTGGTCATAACGACGGTGCGACCCGAATCGACCCAGCGGAAAATTGCCTCTTGGAACGACTCGCCGGACTCGCCAAACTCGGGAATACCGCCAATGCCAAAGGTCTCCAGAATCACGGCGTCGTAGCTGTCGGCAAGGGCGTCGAGGATGCCCGGGTTCACGCCGGGCGTAAGCTTAAGGACAAACACGCGTGGGTTGATGCTGTCGTAGAAACGCACCGGGTTTTCGCCCTGATGCGTGCCGTGGAGCCCGTTGCGCACGATGCGGTCGTTGCGGATGTAGGCAATGGGCGGATAGTTGACGCTAATGAACGCGTTAAAGCTCATGGTGCGCTGCTTGCGGGCGCGCGTGCCGGCAATGGCTACGCCGCCAAACACGATCGAAACGTCGTGCGAATGCTCGTCGAGCGCATAGAGCAGGCTCTGGTACAGGTTGAGCTTGGCGTCGGTAAAGGGATTGCCCATGGGCTTTTGCGAGCCGGTGAGCACGATAGGCTTAGGGCTGTCCTGAATCAGATAGGAAAGCGCCGCCGCGGTGTAGCTCATGGTGTCGGTGCCGTGTAGAATCACGAATCCGTCGTGGTCGGCATAGCCCTTGACGATGACGTCGCGGATACACATCCAGTCGCTGGGGCGCATGTTGGTGCTGTCGATGTTCATGGGCTGCACGACGTCGAGCTCGCAGAGGCCCGAGATCTCGGGGACGCTCTGGGCGAGCTCCTCACCGGTCAGGGCGGGGGAGAGGCCGTTGCCGTCCTCGGTCGATGCGATGGTGCCGCCCGTGGCGATGAGAAGGATGCGCTTCATGCTGGTATTCCTATCGTATTTGCCGCCGCAGAGGCGGAGTCGTTCGGCAGTATTGTGGCACAGGGCGTCCAATGTTCAAACGTATTACATCATCTGTAACGTTTGAAAACACTTCAATTGCCGTCAAATAGGGGCCCAGGTCGTGCGTTTGCCGTGCGCTGATGGCTGCGAGGGGCGAGAAACCCCATATAACGTGTACACTATGAAGGCTATTTTCGTTCATTCACGCGGGTGGGCACCGGCTCCCCGCCAACAAGAGGGGGAACCATGGATCAAAAGGCTTCCGCAAAGGTCCTCGTACTCGACTTTGGTGCGCAGTACGGTCAGCTCATTGCCCGTCGCGTCCGCGACCTCAACGTGTATTCCGAGATTGTCCCCTGCGACATCTCGGCCGACGAGATTCGCGAGATGAACGCCTCTGCGCTCATCCTTTCCGGCGGTCCGGCTTCCGTGTATGCCGAGGACGCTCCGTCTATAGATCCCGCCATCTTTGACCTGGGCCTTCCCGTCCTGGGCTTCTGCTACGGCCATCAGATCACGGCCGTGACGCTCGGCGGCAAGGTCGGCCACTCCGAGGTGGGCGAGTACGGCCGCGCCACCATCACGCGCACGGCCGGCGCCAAGCTCTTTAACTCCACGCCCATGGAGCAGACCGTGTGGATGAGCCACCGCGACGCCGTTTCCGAGGTGCCCGAGGGCTTTACCGTTACCGCCAGCACTGACGTGTGCCCGGTTGCCGCCATGGAGTGCGTCGAGCGCAAGATTTTCACCACGCAGTTCCACCCCGAGGTCAAGCACTCCGAGTATGGTCAGCAGCTGCTGAGCAACTTCCTGTTTGAGATCTGCGGCCTGGAGCCCAACTGGAGCATGGACAACCTGGTCGAGACCATGACGGCCGAGTTCCGCGAGAAGGTCGGCGACGACCGTGTGATTCTGGCCCTGTCCGGTGGCGTCGACTCCTCCGTCGTGGCTGCGCTGGGCGCTCGCGCCGTGGGCAAGCAGATGACCTGCGTGTTCATCAACCACGGCCTGCTGCGCAAGGGCGAGCCCGAGCAGGTGGAGGAGGTCTTCACCAAGCAGTTTGACGTCGACTTTATCCACGTCCACGCCGAGGACCGCTATGCCGAGCTTCTGGCCGGCGTGACCGAGCCCGAGGAGAAGCGCCGCATCATCGGTACGCAGTTCTGGAAAGAGTTCTTCGCGGTTGCTCAGCAGCTCGAGACCGATGGCAAGCCGGTCAAGTACCTGGCTCAGGGCACCATCTACCCCGACATCATCGAGTCCGGCGCTCGCAAGACGGGCGGCAAGACGGCCACCATCAAGAGCCATCACAACCTGATCCCGTTCCCCGAGGGCGTGCACTTCGACCTTATTGAGCCGCTCGATCACTTCTTTAAGGACGAGGTCCGTGCACTTGGTCTGGCGCTGGGCCTGCCGGGTCACATCGTGTTCCGTCAGCCTTTCCCGGGTCCGGGTCTGGCCATCCGCATCATCGGCGCGGTCGACAAGGAGAAGCTCGAGATCCTCAAGAACGCCGACGCTATCGTGCGCGAGGAGCTCGACGCCTACAACCAGCGCCTGTATGAGCAGACCGGCGAGCGTAACTCCGAGCACAGCTGCTGGCAGTATTTTGCGGTTCTGCCCGACATCAAGTCCGTCGGCGTTATGGGTGACGAGCGCACCTACCAGCGCCCGATCATCCTGCGTGCCGTCGAGTCCAGCGATGCCATGACCGCCGACTGGGCCAAGCTGCCCTACGACGTGCTGGCCCGCATTTCCGGCCGCATTGTTGCCGAGGTCCCCGGTGCCAACCGCGTGTGCTACGACATCACGTCCAAGCCGCCCGCGACCATCGAGTGGGAGTAGGCTGATAGGGTTCTGACCTGCATTTTTGAGTGCCGCACTGTGCCGCTGAGTTTCGTTTCGTACGAGAGTCATGGCAAAGCCGCCAGCGATGTTGGTGAGTAAATACGATAACCGAGCCTCCGTTCCCGCGTTGGGACGGAGGCTTTTTCTTTGTCGTTTTACTCCCTTTCACCTGCGATTTCGCAATTTACTCCCCCGTGTTTCAAGACGGCAAGGCACGGTGCGGCATTCGGAGGAACGGGAGTAAGGATTCATCCCAAGTGAGTAGACGCGCGATTTTTGTCTCCGAGAGCCAAACGGGGCCGTTTCGGGGCCTGTGAAACTCAAATCGAACTCAATAGGCTTTTCGGCGGTCTTCTCACAGCGTTTTCCCAGGTGGTTAATGGGGAGTAAAGAATCTCGCCGCCTCAATGAAAACGGGAGTAACCAGGGGAAATGCCGCGGCGTACTGCCGCGTGCCGCCGTGTAAGCCACCGCGTCATTTACTCCCCAGGTGCGCCGGAAATGCCTTGGCATGCAATGGGGAGTAAAAACTCAGCTTACGCAGGCCCGAGCGGCGCTCGCCGCCTGGTCCACCGTCCTGATTCGGTTGCGTTGATCGCGAAATGCGGAGAGCCGCTACAGCGAGGCTTTCCAGTCCTCGTATTCGTCGGCGTCGATCTTGCCGTTTTCGAGCTGCGCGCGCTTCTCTGCCCACAGTTCGATCGCCATCGCGGCTTTGGGCGCGTGCGGCGCCTTGGGGTTCAGGGAGAGGCCCGTGCCGTCGGCTGCGGGCACGATGCCGAAGGAGTCCTCGAGCCGCACGAGCAGCGACATGAGGTCGCCCGCAGTCTCGACGCCGTAATCCTTGAGGGCGTTGACGGACACGCCGAGCGCCGCGGAGATGGACTCGAGCAGCTCGGGCTTCACGGCGCGGATGCCGCTCTCGTAGTGGCGCACGGCCCCCTCGGTCAGGCCGACCGCCTCGGCGAGCTGCGCCTGCGTCATGCCGCGCGACTTGCGGTACCGCCTTATGTTCTCGCCTACGGACATGAGCCCTCCTCCTGGAATTACGTACCAGCACATCTTATCAGCGTACGCAAATGTACGCAATTCTATTGACAGTACAGATATGTACGTTTACTCTGAATCTGTGAACCGTACGTATCCGTACGCCATTGATTGGAGGAGCCATGGACGAGAAGGTGGCGAAGACGCCGAGGCCGCACATGCTGGACGCCGACGAGGTCGCGGAGCTGCTGAGGATCAAGAAAGGCAGCGCCTACGAGGTGATCAGGAAGATAAACGCCGAGCAGGAGGCGCGCGGGCGCGTGGTCATCCGCGGGCGCGTTCGAAGCGACGTCTTCGACGCCCTGTACTTCCCGGAGGTGGACTGACATGCCCGTGTACAAGGACGACGGCAACGGCACGTTCTACGTGCAGTGCTACTACCGCGACGCCCGCGGCTCGAAGCGCCACAAGACGAAGCGCGGCTTCTCCTCCGAGGTGGAGGCCGCAGTGTGGGAGAGCCAGTTCAAGAGCCTTAACGGCGGGGCCATGGACATGACGTTCTCCGAGTTCGTCGAGGTGTACGCCTCCGAGGTGAAGCCGCGCATACGCGAGCACACGTGGATCACCAAGGAGTACATCATCAACGACAAGCTCGTGCCGTTCTTCGGGGACATGCGCATGTGCGACGTGAGGCCGATCGACGTCATCAGGTGGCAAAACGAGCTCACCGAGCACCGGGACGCCGACGGGAAGCCCTGGGCACCGACGTACCTGCGCACAGTGAACAACCAGCTCAACGCCATCTTCAACCACGCCGAGCGCTACTACGGCCTCAGCGACAACCCGGTGCGCAGGGTCGACAAGATAGGCTCGAAGAAGGGCGGCGAGATGCAGTTCTGGACCAAGGACGAGTACCTGAGGTTCAGCGAGGCCGTCATGGACAAGCCTCTCTCATTCCACGCCTTCGAGCTGCTTTACTGGACGGGCATACGCTGCGGCGAGCTCCTGGCGCTCACGCCGTCCGACTTCATGCTGGAGAGCTCGCGGCTGCGCATCAACAAGTCGTACCAGAGCCTCAACGGCGTTGACACCGTGACCGACCCCAAGACGCCCAAGTCCGTGCGCACGATCGTCATGCCCGCCTTCCTGCGCGACGAGATGGCGGACTTCATCGAGATGCGCGACGACGTCGCCCCCGACGAGCGCCTGTTCGCCGTGACCAAGCACTTCCTGGCCCACGAGATGGAGCGCGGGTGCAAGGCGTCGGGCGTGAAGCGCATCCGCATACACGACATACGCCACAGCCATGTGAGCCTGCTGATAGAGATGGGCTTCTCCGCGCTGGCCATCGCCGAGCGCATGGGCCACGAGGCGGTGGACATCACCTACCGCTACGCGCACCTGTTCCCCACGAAGCAGGACGAGATGGCCGCCGCGCTCGACGGGGCGAGGGGGTAAGAAGGATGCCGTGCGAGAACAGCGCCCGCAAGCGCAGCAAGACGATGGCGTTCCGCTGCACGCCCGAGGAGCGCAAGCTCATATGCGAGATGGCAGCCTGGAGCGGCATGAACAGGCAGGACTACATCATCGCCAAGCTCACCGATACCCAGGTCGAGGTGAGGCCCTCCGTGAGCGTGCAGAAGGCACTGAGGGACTCGATGGCGGAATTGGCCAAGGAGGTGCGGCTGGCGGCCTCCTACGGCGAGCTGAGCGAGTCCCTGCAACAGAGAATTGAGCACGTGATGAGGTTCTTCCTAGCGCTCGGCGAGCCTGTTGACGCGCCGACGGAAGAGACATCGCCACGAACTACGTTTTTGGAAGAGCCGGTTCCATCCGTCATCGATGCGGGTTCCGACACCGCAAGCATCTTCGAGATGGGACGCAGGTAGGGCCTAGCGCCAGACCTCCAACGCCTTGTCCGCAAGCCATTCGGCGCGATCGGCGATATCGCCCTCGTTCCAAGACTCCTTCTCTAGGGCGCCGGCCATGGTCGCAAGGCCGGCGGCGCAGAGGGCCAAGCCGTCCTTGTATCCCTTTCCCTGCTTCTTGGTGGTCCAATCGGCATCGCGGATGGAGGCGTTGAGCGAATGCGTGATGATGGCGAGGTTGCCGAGCGTGAGGAGCTTCCGGTCCCTTCGCGTTGCGGCTTCGTCGTCGAGGGCTCCCCATTTGTTGCGCCACTTCTTGGGCATCATGTGCTCGAGGGTGTACTGGTTGAACCCGAGCAGGGCCGTGCTGCTCATGCCCGGACGAATGGCGCTTTCCAGCAGATAGAGGACGCCCTTGGACTGGAGGTTGTACAGACACGATTCCTCGAATGCCGCTCGAACCTCGGCGTCGCCGGGCATGTACGTCGTCGCCTCGTCATTGGCTTCGAGAGCCTTCCTCAGCGCCTCCGCGTCCTTCACCTCGTTCAGGATCAGCGAGGTGAACAGCCTGTTGTAGTTCTTCGTGGTCGCCTGAACCAGCATTCGGCGGACGATGTAGCTCTCAAGCAGGGCGTAGATCTTAGATTCCTCGCTCGAAGACTCCGCGTTCTTTCGAACGTAGAGCACGTACGGGATGAGCGTCGAGTTCTTGAGGCCGAATATCAGCACGTTCAGGCGCTCGACGCCGGAAGCGGAGGGGATGTCCGCGTCGCAGTAGCCAGGGTCGAACGTGGACTCGAACGCCTCGGCATACGCCTTCATGTTGTCGAGAATCTCGACCTTGTCGCCGTTGCAGTACCTGCCGATGAAATCCTTGTAGGACTGGAAGAGGTTCGAAGTACGCGAATAGAAGAGCTTGTCCTCGGTCGTGACGCCACGCCTCTTGTCCTGGACCAGAATCTGGAGGAACGCGTCGAAGAAGAGGTCGACGAGCGTGCGCTTGATGCGCCCGGTAACGATCTCCTGCTCCCAATACTCCCTCTTCTCAGCCGTGGGCTCGAAGACGTCTTCCCAGCACTCCTTGAACGCCTGCTCGTTCTCGCGGTTGAAGAAGTAGTTCTTGAGGAGCTCCGCCGTCGTCAGGCGCACCCCGAGCGAGTTGATGGTGTCGAATATCTGCTGCTCGTCCTCGCCCTCGGTAAGGTCGATGCAGACGAACTGGACGTTCGACTTGATCGTGTTCCTGTCGACCTTCTCCGGGTCGATATTCTTGAGGAAGTAGTTGTAGGCAAGGACGATGGCCGAGGAGCCCTCGAGGGGTTCGCAGCCCGTGGCGCTGACGACCTTTTCGAAATCCTGCCGGTCGTACTTGCCGTGCCGCAAGGCGACATCGCCGGTCTCCAGGACGAAATCTCGCTCAAACAAATTGTTGGTGCCGTTTTTTGCACAGAGTGCCTTGAAGAAGATGACCATGGTCGTGAGTCGCTGCTGGCCGTCGATGACGGTGCGAACCTCGGAGACCTCGGACCAGGTGTTGCCGGAGGAGGCCTGCTTCAGGATGATGGAGCCCAGGAAATAGGGCCGCTTCGAGGCCGTGACGAACTCCATGTCGCCGAGGAAACGCTCCCATTGCTCTTCTCCCCAGACGTACGCCCTTTGGTAAAAAGGTATTTCGAGCAGGCGCGATCCGTTGAACACGCCGCTTATCGTTGCTTTTCCTGCATCCATCCTTAAAGCCCTATCTATCCTTTGCGGTTATTGCTGGCGGGGTCAATTTTATCAATACGCTGCTTGACCCTTTAATGTTCCCGGTCCTTGCCGTCTTCTCCCCAGAAGGTGCTCGAAGATGATGCGCAGGTCCTCGTCATCAAGGCAGCCGCCCTCGAGGCAGCCACGGTCGATGGTATCGATCATCGTCTGCCCCTTCTTCTTCGAGCGGTCGTAGATCACTGTGTCGAGGGATAGCTCCCTGCCGTCGCGCGTGAACATCTCGTGCATGAATTCGGCACTGTTCGCTTGACTCCAATCGCGTACCGCGTGCTCGAGCGGGCCGCTTCCCCTCGATATGGCGACATCCCAATGCTCGCAGTTAAGCAGAAGAAGTCGGTTCATGAACTCGACGCCCGAAAAACCGAGTCTCGCAAACGGCGGAAATAGAGGGTCATCTGAAAAGACCGCAGCATACTCACTGCTCAACGGCATATACGCGAGATGAAAATCGTACGAGTCGTTCTCGGGCCCGATGATGAACATAGGCATCGACGTCGTAACGAACCCTGAGCCGACGGGTGCCCTAAGGATGGAGAAGCTCTTCTCAAAAAAAGCCTTTCGAATACGGTTAACTGGCACAATATCATCGTTGGAGAAGAGCATGGTTGCGGCGGCGGCAAGCTCGACCACCGCTTGGGAATCCCCGCGCCAATCCGACCAATCGAGCAAGCCGAGCTCATAGGGTGTCAGATGAACGTTTCTGAGCAGCTCTTCGGCAGTCTCGCGTGACCATTTCTTGTCGACGCGCATACTGATAGGGTGCCGGACGATGATATTTGCTGCCAGCTCGCAAACGGCGGCTTTCCCATCAGAATACCCTTCGTCTTCGCACCGGTCTTCTTTCTGGCGTTCCAAAAAGCGATCGTAAAGCGGCGCGATGCGGCTCTCGAGCTCAGATAGCTTAACCTCGATGAGGTTCTGCGCATAGAATCTGTCTGTCGCATCGCCTGTCGCATCGGCATGCTCGACCTCATAAAGATCGCGCATGCTGCAAAGGTTCTCGCAATTCGTGCGGAAGAAGGAGCCCTTCTGTCTGCTGTAGGCATGAAGCTGCCCGGAGGAATCCGCGAAATGGCGCAGGTAGAACCGCGGCACCCAGTGCTGCTTTCGCGTCATCTTTCCGGGCAGCTTCGACATCCTAAGCCTTCACCGCCTCGTATTGGTAGGTCGTGCGCACGTTGTAATGGAAGTCGTTTCCGAGGTCCAGCGCCTCGAAGTGCTTCTTGGCGCAGCCGATCTTGATCTTCTCCGCGTCGCGCAGGGCGGGCTCGCCGTTCTTGCCGCCCTTGGTCTCGGTCACGAAGTACACGCGGCGCTCGCCGTCGGCCTCCTCGACGTACGCCCAGTCGGGGTTGTAACTGCCGAGCGGCGTGTCGATCTTGAACGCCGAGGGCAATTTCGCGAACACGAGAACCTCCTCCTGCTTGTCTAGAGCCTCGGCAAAGGAGCGCTCGACCCCCGCCGAGTCGTAGACCACGTAGTTGTACAGGCTCTTGCTCGTCATGTCCGGCTTCCACGCGTTCTGCCCAAGGTAGGCCGTGTAGTCGTCAAGCTCGAGGTCGCGCATGGTGTACCACTCGTCCTCGGGAAGGCGCACGTACTTGATGCCCTGGGCGATGAGGTCGTTCTTCACGCGGTTGATCTTGTCGCCGACCTGCGCGAGGAAGGTCGCGGGGTCGATCTCGAACTCGTCGAGGCGGCTGCAGCCCTCGAGGATCGCCTTGATGGTGCCGCGGGTGAGCCCGACGGCGTCCTGCAGCTCTGCGATCGGGTCGGGAAGGTCGTATTTCACCTTTCCCGAAACGGACACCACGGAGGTGCCCGTGCCCTCGGCGCTCACGCCCGCGTCGTCGATGCCCAGCGAGGCACGCTCGCTCGTCACCTGGGGCGGGCGCACGGCGAGCATGCCGTCGACAGCTTCGATGGCATGCTCGATGAGCTTGCCGGAGTCGACCTCGACCTGGAAGCGCGTGCGCTGGCGGATGCGGTCCCACAGGGCCTGGAACGCAGGGTCGAGCGTGACGTCCTTCTGCAGCTCGACCGAGACCTCCTTGGCCTTGTCACGGATCTGGACCCTCTGGGACTTGTGGATGATGATCGCCTCGACCTGCTCCTTGGCAGGCTCGAGCTCGGCGGGGAGCTCGACCTTGCCCTCCTCGGCGGCCGCCTTCAGCTCGGGCGTCACCGCGCCCTTGCCGTCGACCATGCCGGTCGCGACGAGGTGGTCGTAGACCTGCTTGGACTTCTCGTAGCCCAGGCGCTCCTCGACGCCATCATCGCCCTTGACCGTGACCTTCGTGAAGCTCTCCGGAGTGATGACGCCGAACTTGAAGTCCTCAGCCTCAAGCTCCTTCTGCAGGCCGTTGGCGAAGTCGTCGTAGCTCTCGTTCGCGATGACGGTGAGCACGTTCGCCTCTGGGTCGTACAGGCGCTCGCCATCCTGGTTCACGCACAGGCGCAGACCGCGGCCGATCTTCTGGCGCTTGGTCAGGTTGTCCTTTGTCTCGACGAGCGTGCAGATCTGGAACACGTTGGGGTTGTCCCAGCCCTCCTTGAGCGCGGAGTGGCTGAAGACGAAAGAGACGTCCTTGTCCGCGTCCTTGCCGTCCGGGAAGGAGATGAGCGTCTCCTTCTTCTGCATGATGAGCTCGAAGGCCCCGGCGTCGTCGGCGGTGCCGGCGGCTCCCTTGGAGTCCTTGAACTTGCCCTTCTTGTCCTTGGCGAAGTATCCCTGGTGCACGGCGTGGGGGTCGCGCACCAGCGGGGCGCCGACGGCTTCGTAGCACTCGAGCCACGTGCCCTTGCCGATCCCCGCCGCCTTTGCGATGCGACGAGGCGCCTTCGAGTTCAGGGCACCTGCGTACTCCTCCTCAAACATCAGGGCGTACAGGCCGCCGTGGACTTCGGGCTCGTAGACGCGGTATCGGTCGACGCGGTCGATGAAGAAGAGCGAGAGCACCTTCACGCCGCGCGGCCACAGCTCGAACTGGCGGGCCAGGTGGTCCTCGATGGTGCGGCGGATCTGCGCGCGCTTGACGACCTCCTCGTTGACGTCGCCCAGCGCCTCGCCGAGCTCGAGCACCTCGCCGTTCTGGAACTCTATGAACTCGTCGCCCACTGCGGCGCCGATGTTGTTGACCACCCAGCCGCTCTCGTAGTCGCTGTTCTCGCCGCTCTTCTGGTAGAGGTCGTTGCCGGTCTTCACCGTGACGGCCTTGCGCTTCTGCGTGCCGTCGGCCTGGCGCACGTCGATGGACACCTTGGCGGAGAACGGGTCGGACTTGACGGACTCGAGCCTCACGTACGCGCCGTTGAGGTTCGCCTCGGCCTTGATCGAGTCCACGCAGATGCCCTTCACCAGGTGGCGCTCGAAGGCGTCGACCGGCGTGAGGCGGTAGATCATGTTGTAGGCCTGCTTGTGCGTGGCCGAGTAGCGCAGCACGAACAGCGGGTTCAGGCTCTTGATGGCGGCCTTGGCCTGCTTGGTGTTGTCGACGCTCTGGGGCTCGTCGATGATGACGACGGGCTTGCAGGCGCTCACGAGCTCGCGAGGGCTGAAGCCGCCGGTGAGCTTCTCGCTGGGACGGTGGAAGAGGTTGCCCTCCTTCGCGGTGCCATCCTTCTCGAGGCCCTTGTTGAACGCGTCGATGTTGATGACCATGACCTGGATGGAGCTCGACGTGGCGAAGTTACCCACCGGCCCCATGTCCTTCGAGTCGTACACGAAGTAGTCGAGCGGCGTGCGGTCGTAGAGCGTCTCGAAGTGCCTGCGGGTGGTCTGGAGGCTCTTGAGGACGCCCTCGCGGATGGCCACGCTCGGCACGACGATAACGAACTTGGTGATGCCGTAGCGGCGGTTTAGCTCGTAGATGGAGCGGATGTAGACGTAGGTCTTGCCGGTGCCGGTCTCCATCTCGACGGTGAAGTCTCGCAGGCGCCCATCGGTGAGGACGTCGGTTGCCGGGAGGCAGCCCTCCTCCTGCACGGCGTGCAGGTTGTCGAGGAGCTGGCCCGGCGCCACGCGAAGCTCGTTGCCGTGGCCGACCATGAGCTCGCCGATTGCCGTCTGGCCTTTGCGGCCGGAATCGGCGGAGAATACGCTGCCAATAAATTGTTGTCCGCGGAACAGGTCGCAGGTTGCTTCGATGGCCTCCAGCTGGTGCTGCTGGTCGGATGAGAACTTGAACTCGAGCGCCGCCATGCTAGACCGTCCTCAATTCGATCTCACAGCCCATGCGCTCGCCGGCGTGCTTGAAGATCTGCACGGCGTTGAGCTTGAGGGTGTCGTCGAGGACGGAATCGAGGATGAGAACGCGCCTGGGCTCCATGTCGGCGATGGCCTCGAGCGCCTCAATGGTGAGGCCTCGGGACATGCAGCAGACGAGCTCGTCGCAAGCGACGGACCAGATGGGATAGCCCGCGGCTTCAGACTTCTCGACGGGCAGCGTGAGCTCGAGGCCCCATTTGAGCATCATCTCGAAGACGATATCCATATCGGAGCGATCGGGCTTGACCACGTCGAAGAGGAGCTGACCGGGCTCGGGCTTCTCAATGCCGGACTCATCGAGCTCGAACACACGGAAGCCGATGTCGGGAAGCTGCTTGGGTCCCTCGCCAAGCTTGAGTTGACGGTTGGATTCCTCGAGCTCGGTTTTGATTTTGTCGCCTGCGCGGCGAATGCGTCCTTCGCCTATGTCGCAGAGAGTCTCATACCCGTCCTTGTAGGCGTCGCGTTTCGGGTCACAAGGCTCTGGAAGCTGGACAAGGATAAACTGATAGCGATCATCTTTTCCGAGCTCCTGCAGGAACATGGCATGGGCGGTCGATGCTGAGCCTGAGAAAAAATCAAGCACAATATCACCCGTGCTTAAATGCTCATGTACGGTAAGGAAGCAAGCAACCGAAAACAAGAGATAGACCGCCAGCACTACACTATTCCGAACCAAAGACCAAAAGATAAGCATTGTGGGAAAATCTAAACTTTTGGATTTTCCTACAATGCCAACTACGGCGGAATCCCTCCCACTCCTTATATCTTTCTGTATACATTGAATTTGTATTTAGTAAAATGCAGACAACACCACGGATCGGCTTTTGGTTGGACAATTCCAACCAAACACCACAGCAGACAGCAGAAAACATTCTGAACGCTAGGAAGCCGGTATGATTGTTACATATAAGGGGAAGAAAAATTTCTTTTAGGTACTTGCTTTCCTAAAACTGATGTGATAC
>OFMU01000532.1_pt1 | contig 25191 bp, 29 predicted proteins | sample 1541861 | NCBI WGS metagenome assembly OFMU01 (sample SAMN04209238, study PRJEB22552) | human gut metagenome | biome: gut; material: feces | host: Homo sapiens | place: USA: Oklahoma
GTGCCGTTTTCTGCATATACAGCTCTGCTATCTGCATATAAAGTGGTCAAAGTATATGCAGATAACTACATAGCCGAGAGGTTTTCATTTTGAAAGCCCCTCGGCTATTTTTATGTCAGAACGGAGGTGAAACATATGCCATATATCCCACCGGAGGTGGTGGCGAAAGCACGGGAGATGGATCTGCTGACCTATCTACGGACTTATGAGCCACAGGAGCTGGTGCATTTCGGCGGCAGCACCTACTGCACCCGTGAGCACGACAGTTTGAAAATCTCTAACGGCAAATGGTGTTGGTTTTCCCGTGGGATCGGCGGCTATTCCGCGCTGGACTATCTCATTAAGGTCAAAGAGCTGCCCTTTACGCAGGCAGTCGAAACCATTATGGGAAATCTGTCAGCGGCACCGCCCGCCTTTGCCCCGGCTCCGAAAACGCCGAAAGAAAAGGTGCTGCTTCTGCCGCAGGCCAACCGTAGCGCCACCCATGCCGTCGAATACCTGCACCGCAGGGGCATCGACGATGAACTGATCGACTTCTGCATCCAGACCGGCCGCCTATATGAAAGCTACCCCTATCACAATGTGGTGTTCGTGGGTATGGATGCGGACGGAAAAGCCCGCTACGCCAACCAGCGAGGGATCGGCTCGGACTTCATCGGGGACGCCAACGGCAGCGACAAGCACTATTCTTTTGGGATTCCTGCGGCGGCCGCAAGCGACACGCTCCACCTGTTTGAGTCGGCGGTGGATCTGCTGTCTTACGGGACGCTGCAAAAGCTGGACGGCAAGAACTGGCGCAGCGAAAGCCTGCTCTCCCTCGCCGGGGTCTACAAGCCAAGGGCGAACATCGAGGAAAGCAGTCTGCCCGCCGCACTGGTGCGGTATCTTGCCGAGCATCCCCATATCCGCCGTGTGGTGCTGCGGCTTGACAACGATGCCACGGGGCGGATCGCCGCAGAAACCGTCAAGACCCTGCTGCCGAGGAAGTATGCGGTCACGGTGGACATCCAACCGCCCCCGCAGGGCGAAGATTATAATGACTGCCTTTGTATGCGGCTGGGCTTGCCCATTACCAAGCGCAGAGAAAGGAGCAAAGAACGGTGAGCGACTTGATAAGTCCGGGACAGCGCATCCGGCACTATCGTATGCTGCTGGGCATGACGCAAAAGGCGCTGGGCATCGCCGCAGGCTTTCCGCCCGAAACCGCTGACATCCGTATTGCACAGTATGAATCCGGCGCAAGAACGCCGAAACACGCTCTGCTCTGTACGCTGGCGGAGGCGTTGGGCATTTCTCCCCCGGCACTGGACATTCCCCGTATCAAAAGCCGTGAGGAACTGAATCAGCTACTACTTGCGCTGGAGAAAGAATATGCGCTGACGGTCACGATTACGGAAAACAACGGAAGGAGCAAAACCGATGAAAACCTATATGGTTACGATCACCGAAACAATACAAAAGACGGTCGAGGTTGAAGCCAGCTCCCATGAGGAAGCTGAGAGAATGGTTGAGCAAAGGTGGAACGACAGCGAATATGCTCCCTGTCATCTTGTTAGGGTGGATTTTTCTGCAAGAGCCACTGAGCGCAGCCGTGACCATGAACGATGAAAGGAGTTTTCTATTATGAGTGAAGAAAAGAAAATCAAAGTAGTTCTGCTGGAGCCGGGCAAGCTCGCCCGTGCGGTCGAGATCGATGCGTCCCTTGCCGGGATGCAGAAAGTGGTGGGCGGTCTGATCGAACCGTTCTATCCCTTTGAGGAACAGGTCTGCATCGTCTGTAATGAGGAAAGCAAGATCAACGGGATGCGCCCGAACCGCAGTGTGAAGAACAACGACGGCGTGATGGTGGATTTCATCTTCGGCCCCGCCTTTGTCTGCGACTGCCGAGGCGAAAATCTGGACAGTCTTTCAGACGAGCAGATCGACCGCTACGGCAAGATGTTCCGCTATCCCGAACACCTTGCGCGGGTGAACGGCACGCTGCTCGGCATCCCGTATCGTCCGCAGCCGGAGCAGGAGCGGTGATATTATTTCGGTCGGTAGCAAAATGTTCGGCCTATGGGACGAACGCTATGCACTGTACCAGCAAGCATCGCCGTTGTGATACCACAACGGCACTTGTCAGGGGTAGCCCCTGAAACCCTTTCGTCCCCATCTGACTGGCGGACGATATTTTTATACCCGAAAGGAGGTCACAGCCGGTGAACGAACCCATGACCTTTTTGGACTTTTTCAGCGGTGTCGGCGGTTTCCGCAAGGGCTTTGAGCTTTGCGGCATGATCTGCAAAGGTCACTGCGAGATCGACAAATTCGCAGACCGCAGCTACCGCGCGATCCACGATGTAAAGGAGGATGAATGGTATGGCGAGGACATCACCAAAACCGAGTCCGCCGATCTGCCGAGGGTCAACCTCTGGGCAGGCGGATTCCCGTGTCAGGACATTTCTGTATCTGGCCGGCAGCGAGGGCTTGCAGGCAAGCGAAGCTCTCTCTTTTTTGAAATCGTTAGACTCCTCAAAGGCACGCCTGCCGAGGATCGACCCGAATGGCTTGTCCTTGAAAATGTTAAAAATTTGCTCTCCGTTAATCGAGGATGGGACTTTGCGACCGTTCTCCATTCGTTGGCCGAAATCGGCTATCATATCGAATACGGACTGCTTAATTCACGCTTCCACGGCGTTCCGCAAAACCGGGAACGCATCTACCTTGTCGCTTATCGACATTTTAGAGCCGGGGGTGGACGAAAAGTATTTCCTGTCACCGCAGGCGACGGCAAGGCTCTTATACAACTGATCGGCGGCACGCAGGGCAAGCGGGTCTATGACCCCGCAGGCGTGAGCTGCACGCTGATGAGCGAGGGTGGCGGCTTTGCCGGACGCACGGGGATGTACTTCATCGACCTGTGCAAAGGCGAACCGAGGCTGACCGAGCACGCCCGCTGTATCAAGGCAAGGTATGACAGCGGCATCACCAACCATAGCGGCGACAAAAGCGGCGTTCTCTGCATGAGCGGTGAGTGTCCGGACCGCACCGAAGAAACGGCACTCATTCAGCTAAAACGGGGTACGCCGAGAATTTTGGAGCAGGAGCACACCAAATGCCTGATTGCAGGCTATGACAAGATCGGGATCAGCAACCGGGGCGAAAGCTCCGGTATTTTTTATGGCTGCCGTGCCGTCCTCACCCCCGACCGTGAAAACAAGCGGCAGAATGGACGGCGCTTCAAGGCGTGCGGCGAACCTGCCTTTTGTCTGAACACGCAGGACAAGCACGGCGTTTATCTCTGCGCCTGCGATTCCTGCGAATACGCCTTGCCCGTCAAACGAGCAAAAGAGGCGGATCAGAGCAAACCTGAAAACGGCTCCGCACTTCCGCTTGGCTGCGGACGCATCCGAAAACTGACGCCTCGTGAGTGCTGGCGGCTGCAAGGATTTTCAGACGATATGTTTGACCGGGCGGCCGCCGTTAATTCCGATGCCCAGCTTTATAAGCAGGCGGGCAACGGCGTGACGATCCCCGTTGTGTATGCGGTCGGTAAGCGGATCATGGAAATTCAGAATGAATTAGATAAGGAGAGCCTATGAGAAAACGCAATGTTCACATTCAATTCTGGCTGGATAAAAAGGAAGCCGAGGCGTTTCAGAAGAAGGTCAAGAAAAGCGGGCTTTCCCGTGAAGCGTATCTTCGGCACTTGGTAAACGGTCTTGAACCGCAGGACGCACCTCCGCCCGATTATTACGCCATGATGCGGGAACTGCACGGGATCGGCAACAACCTCAATCAGATCGCCGCAAAAGCCCATACCCTGAACGCACTGGATGTGCAGCGGTACGAAGAGAATTGCCGCAAGCTGGACGAGGCCGTAAAGACGATCACCGCAGCGGTCATTCTGCCCCGCCCGATGAAGTGATGCGCCTATGGCAACAACATCGATCTGGCGGGTAAAAGGCTGGCTCGGCAAGGTGGTGATCTATGCGGAGAACCCCGAAAAGACGGCGAACCCCAAATTCTACGCCGACCGGGATTTGAGCGAACGGGATGGGCAGCAGCTTTCCGATGTGATCCGCTATGCTGTCAATTCCGAGAAAACACAGGAAACGGGCGGTGAGGACGGCACACCGCTCCACCGCTTCGTGTCGGGCATCAACTGCTCTCCCGCCACCGCCCGTGATGAAATGCTGGCAGTAAAAAAGCGGTTCGGCAAGGAGGACGGCACGGTGGCCTATCACGGCTATCAGTCCTTTGCCCCCGGCGAGGCCACGCCCGAACTGGCGCATGAGATCGGCGTAAAGCTGGCGACCCGGCTCTGGGGCGACCGCTATCAGGTGATCGTCGCCACCCACCTTGATAAAGAAAATCATCTGCACAATCACTTTGTCGTCAACACCGTATCCTTTGCAGACGGCATCAAATATCACCGCACCCGAAAGGACTATTACGAGATGCAGACGGTTTCCGATGCGCTTTGCCGGGAATACGGTCTGTCGGTAATCGAGCATCCGCAGCAAGGCCGGGGCAAGCAATATGGCGAATGGCGTGCCGAGCAGGAACAGCGTCCCACATGGCGAGGGCTGATCCGCAGCGACATTGACGAGGCGATACGGCAAGCCATGACCGAGCGGCAGTTTTTTGACGCTTTGCGGAAAAAGGGCTATGCGGTGAAGGTCGGCAAAGATATTTCGGTCAGGCCGCCGGGCAAGGAGCGGTTTGTGCGCCTGATGCGCAATTTCGGTGAGGACTACTCTCTGGACAGCATCCGCAAGCGCATTTTATCCCAGAGCCGCCCCGAACGGAAAAAGCCCGAACAAAAGCCGGAGATCCTGCGGGTCAGACTGATCGGCAATCTGAAAGCCGCCCGAAAACTGACCGGCTTTCGGGCGCTGTATGTTCACTACTGCTATCTGCTGGGCATCTTCCCGAAGAACCGCCCGCAGCAAAGCAGAAAACGGCTGCACTTTCTCTTGCGGGAGGATCTGTTGAAGCTGGACGCCATCACCGCCGAAACAAGGCTGCTTATAGGACATCGGATCGATACCGCCGAGCAGCTTTTTTGCTACCGGGATAAGGTAAGCGAAAAAATCACCGCTCTGACCGAGAAGCGCAAACAGCTTTATAAAGCACAGCGGACGGCAGCGGTGAAGTCTGACCCTGAAAAGACGGCGGAGGTCAAAGCGCAGATCACCGCACTTTCCAAAGAACTTGCCGCACTGCGGAAGGAGGTGGTTCTATGTAACAGCATTGCCGAGCGTTCCGGCGTGATCCAAGAGAAAATCAAAGCCGTCCGTGAGGACGAACAACCTGAAAGAAAGGAGAAAACCGACCATGTACAATTCCGGTGACGCAGCAGAACAGATTGTAAGGATCAGTTTAGAGGGTACGGAAGTTGCCTTAAAGCTGACCGGCTCTGCGGCGAAAAATATCGCCGCTATGATTTATACTGTTCTGAAAAACAGAGACAAGAACAAGACCAAAGGCAGGCAGCGTTTGACCGCTATGCTCAAAAGCGGCAAGGAACTCAAAGTGTTCACCGTCAGCGAGGAACATCTGAAGCAGTTTGCGACTGAGGCCAAGCGGTACGGTGTTGTCTACTGCGCCCTGCGGGGCAAAGAACGCTCCGCCGACGGTATGGTAGACATTATGGTGCGTGCCGAGGATGCGTCCAAGATCAACCGCATCGTGGAGCGCTTCAAGCTGGCGACGGTCGATACCGTTTCCATCAAGCGGGACATCGAACAGTCCAAGGCGGACAAAACCGCTCCGTCTGCGCCTGAGCAGGAGAAGCCAGACAAGGCGGAGGACGACCGCCTGCTGGATGACCTGCTGGGCGCACCCGTTCAAAAGGAGGAACACGCATCCCCAAACCCTGCGGCGGCAAAGACGGAGAAATCCCATCCGTCCGCGCCTACCTCCGAGAAGCAAAGCAGAACCGCCGAGGGTACTGCTAAATCTCCCGAAGAACGCCCCTCTGTCCGTGAGGAGCTGCGGGAAATTCGGGAGAGCAGGCAGAAAGAGGCGGCAGAGCCGAGCGTTTCCGAACCCACCCCGGCAAAAGAGCCGAAAAAGCAGCCGACCACCACTCACAAACAGCCATCCCGAAAGAAACCGAAGAAAACAAAGGAGCGATGAGCTATGAGCAATTTTGATGATATTTTTGAATCTACCCCGCAGACCGACGAATTTGACAAGGAGGCGTGGGCGGCAAAGAAAAAGGCGGAGCGTGACGAGGTTTACGCTCTGGCCGATGCCACCGCCGAGGCCGTCTGCGCAGACGGCGGTAAGTTCCGTGACTATCTGGATGTGCAGGCCGCTTTCCGCAATTACTCTGCCACCAACGCCCTGCTGATCCTTGCCACGAAGCCGGATGCCCGCAGGTTGGGCGACAAGGATTTCTGGCGGGATCAGGGCGTGTATATCAAGCGGCAGGAGTTCGGCCGCCCCATCAAGATCGTCGAGTCCAACGGCGAATACACCCGTGACGACGGCAGCATCGGCGTGTCCTACAACATCAAGCGGGTCTATGACATCTCGCAGACCACCGCCCGGACGAGAACGCCGCAGGCGGTTTCCCACGACGCACGGGCGCTGCTGAACGCCTTGATCTACAAGCGCCCTGCGCCGGTGCAGTCTGTGGACGAGCTGCCGAACGGCATGGATGCCGTGTATGACCGTGAGCAGAATGCCGTTTTTGTCCGCCGTGGGCTGTCGGCAAACGATCTGTTCTGCGGTCTGTCCAAAGCACTGGCGCAGGCGGAGCTTGCCCGGACCGGCGAGGAATACACCGAGGAAAATGCCGGGTTCAAGGCGCAGTGCGTTTCCTATATCCTCGGCAAAGAGTTCGGTGTGGATGTGAGCGGCTATGCCTTTGAAGCGCCTGCCGATTTTCTGCGCACCGATGACCCGCAGACGATCCGTGCCGAGCTGACCGACATCCGGGACACTGCCTATGACATTTCCGCAAGAATGATGCGGTCGCTGGAGCAGAGCAAGGCGCCCCGCCAGAGTGAACAGGAGCGATGACCATGGGAAAACAGGAAAAGCGGGTGTTGACCCTTGACCGCTATGAGCACGGTGTTGTGGTCAATGCCCTCAATGAAATGCGGAACGATCTGCTGGAGGAAGAACGCCCCACCGACATTGTTGACGAAGTTCTTTTGAAGGTGATCGATGCCCCTGCAAAGAAGGTACGGTGCCGAAACGATGAAGAAAGAGAATAACCCTCTTATCCTCTGCCTGTTCGGGATTCTCCCCGTGGTGTGGCTGGGGCTGCTGATCGCCCCCGCCGTCCACGGCGGACTGCCGGAGATCGTCGCTCGGTTTCCTGCGGCGATGAATGACCCGTTTCATATCGAGCTTTGCAGGGACAGCCTGAAAACCGTCCTCGTTCTGCTCTGTGCCTACGGGCTTACAGTGGGTGTGATTTTATCTTCCCGCCGCAATTACCGCCGGGGCGAGGAACACGGTTCGGCCAAGTGGGGTTCGGCCCGAACTGTCAACCGAAAATACCGGGCAGCCGCACCGGAGGACAACAAGATCTTCACGCAGAATGTCCGTATGGGTCTGGACGGACGGAAGCACCGCCGCAACCTCAATACGGTCGTGGTCGGCGGCAGTGGCGCAGGCAAGACGAGGTTTTACGCAAAGCCGAATCTGTGTCAGGCCAACACGAGCTTTACCGTGCTGGACCCGAAGGGCGAGCTGCTGCGCAGCACGGGGCATCTGCTCCGGCAAAAGGGTTATGAGGTGCGTGTGCTGGATCTTCTGAACATGGAGCAAAGCCATTGCTACAACCCGTTTGTCTACCTGCGGGACGATAACGATGTGCAGCGGCTTGTGACCAACCTGTTCAAAAGCACTACGCCGAAAGGCAGTCAGTCCAACGATCCCTTTTGGGACACCGCCGCATCTATGCTTCTGCTGGCGCTGATCTTCTATCTGAAATATGAAGCACCGCCCGACGAGCAAAACTTTCCGATGGTCATGGAGATGCTGCGTGCGGCGGATGTGCGGGAGGACTGCGACGAATACACCTCACCGCTGGACGAGCTGTTTGAGCGGTTGGAGATGCGGGAGCCCGATCATATCGCCGTGAAGTATTACAAGGACTATCATTCCGGCAGCGCCAAAACACTGAAATCCATTCAGATCACGCTGGCAGCGAGGTTAGAGAAATTCAATCTGTCCTCGCTGGCGGCGCTGACCGCTACGGACGAGCTGGATCTGCCGTCCCTCGGAGAAAAGAAAGTGGCGCTCTTTGCCCTGATCCCCGACAATGATACCAGCTTTAACTTTTTGGTCAGCATTTTGTACACCCAGCTTTTTCAGCAGCTATTCTATCTGGCCGACCACAAATACGGCGGCAGTCTACCCGTTCCCGTCCACTTCTTAATGGACGAGTTCAGCAATGTCAGTCTGCCGGAGGACTTCTCCAAGATCCTTGCGGTCATGCGTTCCCGCAATGTGTATGTATCGATCATTCTGCAAAATGTAGCAGCACTCAAAGCGCTGTTTGAAAAGGAATGGGAGTCGATACTCGGCAACTGCGACGAGTTTCTTTATCTCGGCGGCAACGAAACATCGACCCACAAGCTGATCTCGGAATCCTATCTCGGCAAATCCACCATCGACACCAACACCTACGGCAAATCGTCCGGGCGCAACGGCAATTACAGCACGAACTATCAGATCAGCGGCAGAGAACTTCTGACGCCGGACGAGGTGCGTATGCTGGACAACCGCTACGCCCTTTTGTTTATCCGTGGTGAGCGGCCGGTGATGGATGAAAAATACGACATTCTGAAACACCCGAACATTGCACTGACCGAGGACGGCGGCGCAGCACCCTATGAACACGGCGGGACGGAAAATGCCGTTGCAACGCTCTCGTTTGCAGGTGTAGATGCCGAAACGCTGTTTGAACCCAATGAACCCATACCCGATTATGAGCTTCTTTCCGACGAGGATATAGAGGCTCTTTTTTAATTCAATTCAAGGAGGATGAACCCATGAAGAACACCAAAAAGGCCGCAAACAAGCTGCCTGTGCCCGGCAAGGTCAGAAAGGGCTTCCGTTTCTACTGCGCCGCTGTGCTGTCGGTCGCCCTTGTGCTCGGCTGCTCCGTGACGGCCTTTGCCGCCAATGACCCGATCGCCGTCGTGAACAACCTGAGCGATTTCATTTTCGGATTGATCCGCGCGGTCGGCCTGATCCTGCTCGGCTGGGGCATCGTGCAGGTGGGACTTTCGTTTCAGTCCCACGACCCCAGCCAGCGAAGCAACGGCTTTCTTACCCTTGCGGGCGGCATTGTCATTACCTTTGCCAAAGAGATCCTCAACCTGATCACGGGCTGAAAGGAGGCCGCAGATGGAAAAGTGTCAGTGCTATATCCACTCTCTGAAACAGGGAGAAACCCATGTGCTCGGTGAGGCGACGATCCTCAAACGCATCGGGGACAACGACTACCTTGCCGAATACAAAGGCGTGAAGTGCCGCGCCATATTCAATCCCTTTGCCGGGCGCTACTTTGTAGACGATGTGTACGGCGTGATCCGCAGTACGCCCGACCGGGACAGCAGATAAATGATACGGCGCACGGGGCAGGTCACTTCGGCCTGCCCCTATTTGCCGGAAAGGAGGAAGCTGTGAAGAAATACAGCATTATTTACGCCGATCCGCCTTGGCGATATAAGGTCTATTCTAAAAAGGGGCTTGGGCGCTCTGCCGAATCCCACTACCCGACAATGGAGCTGGAAGATATACGGGCGCTGCCGGTCGGCACGCTTGCCGCAGACGACTGCGTATTGTTTCTATGGACAACGATCCCACTGCTGCACGACTGCTTTTCGGTCATGAGCGCATGGGGCTTTTCGTATAAGACGGTGGCTTTTGTGTGGATCAAGCAGAACCGCAAGTCCGACAGCCTGTTTTGGGGCATGGGGCACTGGACGAGATCCAATGCGGAGCTCTGTATGCTTGCCACCAAAGGACACCCGAAACGCCGCTCGGCCGGGGTGCATCAAGTCATCCTCTCCCACATTGAGGAACACAGCAAAAAGCCGGAAGAAGCACGGCGGCGCATTGTCGAGCTGATGGGCGATCTGCCCCGCATTGAACTATTTGCCCGTCAGAAAGCGGACGGCTGGGATGTTTGGGGCAACGAGGTCGCCTGCGATATTGCGCTGACGGGAGGTGAGCCGAATGTCGGATAACTGGATCGTGCAGAATTTGGAGAATGCACTTGAAACTTGGAATGAAAAGCTGGCGGAGATATGGCAGCTCATTACCCAATCCCCAGAGAACTTTAAGGGCGGCACGATCTGGAATGTGATCGTCGGCATCCACGGCGCAGTGCAGGCTATCGGCCTTGCGCTGCTTGTTCTGTTCTTTGTGGTGGGCGTGATGAAAACCTGCGGCTCCTTTGCGGAACTGAAACGGCCGGAACACGCTCTGAAAGTGTTTATCCGTTTTGCCCTCGCCAAAGCTGCCGTCACATACGGCTTGGAGCTGATGATCGCCCTGTTCAACATCGTGCAGGGGTTGATTTCCACCATCATGAACGCCGCAGGCTTTGGGGCGGCGCAGGAAACCGTGCTGCCCGCCGAGATCGTGACCGCTGTGGAGGACTGCGGCTTTTTTGAAAGCATCCCATTGTGGGCAGTGACCTTGATTGGCGGGCTGTTTATTACGGTCTTGTCGTTTATCATGATCATGACTGTGTACGGCAGATTTTTCAAACTCTATCTCTACACGGCTATTGCCCCGGTCCCGCTCTCGGCCTTTGCGGGCGAGCCGTCACAGAACATCGGCAAGAGCTTTATCAAAAGTTATGCCGCCGTTTGCTTGGAAGGTGCGATCATCGTACTGGCCTGCATCATCTTCTCCCTGTTTGCATCCAGTCCGCCCGTCGTCGATCCCGACGCTGCGGCAGTAACGCAGGTGTGGTCGTATGTGGGCGAGCTGATCTTCAATATGTTGGTGCTCGTCGGCGCTGTCAAAATGGCCGACCGTGTTGTGCGTGAAATGATGGGACTGTAAAGGAGGATGAATTTTGGAAGTAAAAATCAATCGGGAGATCCGCAACTATACGGAATCCATGTTTTTCGGGCTGTCCGTGCGGCAGTTCGTTTTTTCTGTCTTGGCGATCCTCGTCGCCGTAGGGCTGTACTTTTTGCTGAAACCCCACTTTGGGACGGAAACCGTCAGTTGGATGTGTATTCTCGGTGCCGCACCCTTTGCAGCGCTGGGCTTTATCACTTACCACGGCATGACCGCTGAGCAATTTCTCTGGGCGTGGCTGCGCTCGGAGCTGTTAGAGCCGAAAGAGCTTCGTTTTGAGGCATCGAACCTCTACTACGAAGCGCTGAAAGACAAATTGGAGGGAGGAAAATCATGATCAAAACGCTGAAAAACCTGCTGAAACAGGACAAGGAGCGATACACCGTGCCCCGCAAGGTGCAGGATGTGATCCCTATCCGTCGCATCTGGAAGGACGGCATTTTTCAAGTTGGCGGTCGCTTTTCCAAGACTTATCAGTTCACCGACATCAACTACCTTGTGGCAAGCCGTGAGGACAAGGAGCAGATGTTCCTTGCCTACTCGGAGCTGCTGAACAGTCTGGATTCCGGGGCGACGACAAAGATCACCATCAACAACCGCAGGCTGAACCGGGCGAATTTCGAGCAGTCGATCTTGATGCCCATGCAGGGCGATGCCTGCGATGTGTACCGCAGAGAATACAATCAAATGCTGCTGGACAAGGCCACCGGCGCCAACGGCCTCATTCAGGAGAAGTATATCACGGTGTCGGTCTGCAAGAAGGACATCGAAGAAGCCCGCACCTACTTTGCCCGGATCGGTGCCGACCTGATCGCTCATTTCGCCGCCCTTGGCTCCAAGTGTACCGAGTTGGACGCCGCCGAAAAGCTGCGGGTGCTCCACGACTTTTACCGTCAGGGCGAGGAAGCGGCGTTTCACTTTGACCCGCAGGATATGATGCGCAAGGGACACGATTTCAAGGACTATATCTGCCCTGATTCCATGGAGAAAAGCAGCGACTGCCTGAAGCTGGGCGAGAAATACTGCCGAGTCCTGTTTTTGAAGGACTACGCTTCCTATATCAAAGACAGCATGGTTACAGAGCTGACCGACTTCAACCGAAATATGATGCTGTCGATCGATGTTGTGCCGATCCCCACTGACGAGGCCGTGCGGGAGGTGGAAAACCGTCTGCTCGGTATCGAAACCAATATCACCAACTGGCAGCGCAGGCAGAACGCCAACAACAATTTCTCCGCTGTCGTCCCCTATGATATGGAGCTCCAGCGCAAGGAGAGCAAGGAATTTCTGGACGACCTGACCACAAGAGATCAGCGGATGATGCTGGCGGTCATTACGATGGTCATTACCGCCGACGACAAAAAGCAGCTCGACAGCGACACCGAAACGGTGCTTGCCGTGGCACGAAAGCATATGTGCCAGCTTGCCGTTCTGAAATTCCAGCAGTTCGACGGGCTGAACACCGTTCTTCCCATCGGCGCACGGAGGATCAATGCGTTCCGCACCCTTACCACCGAAAGCCTTGCGGTGTTCATGCCCTTTAAGGTGCAGGAGGTGCAGGACAAGGGTGGCATTTACTTCGGGGAGAACGCCATTTCCCACAATCTCATCATGTGCAACAAAGCAAATCTTCTGAACCAGTCGGCGTTCCTGTTGGGCGTGCCCGGTTCGGGCAAATCGTTCAGCGCCAAGGAACTGATCGCTTTTCTCATTCTCAACACCACCGATGATGTGCTGGTCTGCGATCCGGAAAACGAATTTGGTGCGCTGGCGGCGGCTCTGGGCAAGGAAACGGCAACCGTCATTCATATGGCGGCAGGCGGCAAAGACCGTTTGAACGCTATGTATATGGTGGACGGCTACGGCGAGAACAACCCCATCGTGGAGAAATCGCAGTTCATCATGTCCCTTGTGGAGCAGATCGACAAGGCCGGTGTCGGCCCGCAGCAGAAGTCCATCATTGACCGCTGCACGGCGCTGGTGTATCAGGATGCCGAGCGGACGGGCAAACCCGCTACGCTCTGCGACCTGCGAAACAAGCTGTTGGAACAGCCCGAAGAAAAGGCAAAAGAGATCGCCTTGTCGCTGGAGCTGTTCACCACCGGCTCGCTGGATATTTTCGGCCACGAAAGCACCGTTGACCTCGACAAGCGCATCGTCGTGTTCGATATTCACGGCCTTGGCGAGCAGTTGAAGCCGACGGGACTGTTGGTGATTACCGACACCATTCTCAACCGTGTCACCCTCAACTGGAAGAAGGGCAAGCGCACCCACATCTTTATCGACGAATTTCATGTCGTTTTTGAAAATGAGCAGAGCGGCATTTTCTTCAATTCCGCATGGCGGCAGTTCCGTAAGCGCAACGGTTATCCCACCGCCATCACGCAGAATGTGGAATACCTGCTGGACTCCGTGCAGGCGAGCACGATGCTCTCTAACTCCGAGTTTGTGGTCATGCTCAATCAGGCGTTTTCCGACCGTGCCAAGCTCTCGAAGCTCTTGAACATCTCCGATGAGCAGATGAGCTATGTCACCAATGCCGACGCAGGCTGCGGGCTGATCAAGTACGGCTCGGCGCTGGTGCCGTTTATCAACCGTTTCCCCAAAGATACCGAGCTTTACCGCTTGATGACGACGCGCCCCGGCGAGGGTGTGTTCGGCAGCGGAAACGCATCTTAAAGGAGGCTATGTATGAAAAGCAAATACCTGATGATCGGGGCGGTCGTATGTGCCGCCCTTTTCCTTTTCTCCGGCATCATGCTCTATCGGCAGTATGCGGATGAAAAGCAGAGCGTCGAAGCCTTTGAACAGGTCGCCGCACTGGTGGAAACCGAACCGGCCCCCGCCGACACGCTGCCGGAAACCGAGCCGCTGCCGGAGCTGACGGCATTTGAAAAATACCGGGCGGTGCAGGAGCAGAACAGTGATTTTGTGGGCTGGCTCTCCATCCCCGGTACAAACATCGACTATCCCGTGATGCAGACCGTGGATGAGCCGAATTTCTATCTGAAACGGGGCTTTGACAAGCAGTACAGCGATTACGGCGTGCCCTATGTGCAGGAAAACTGCGACCTTGCGCTGTCCGACAACTGCGTGATCTACGGGCATCACATGAACAACGGGACGATGTTTGCCGATCTCTGCAAATATGAAAGCGAGGACTTTTATCAGGAGCACAAGACCATCCGCTTTGATACCCTGTCCGGGTTCTGCGAATATGAGATCGTGGCAGTGTTCAAGACCGTTGCCTATTCCGAGCAGGGCTTCAAGTATTACCACTTCACCCGTGCGGACTCGGCGGAGGACTTTGATGATTATATCGCCCAATGCAAGGCATTTTCCATCTACGACACCGGCGTAACGGCGGAATACGGCGACAAGCTGATCACGCTTTCCACCTGCGAATACAGCCGCAAAAACGGGCGCATGGTCGTTGTCGCCAAGCGGATCGCCGCACCCTCTGCGGAGGTGGGCAGCGATGAAGCCTGAAAAATATGTGGTGTCGCTTTCGGGCGGCAAGGATTCTACGGCGATGCTCCTGCGCCTGCTGGAGGAAAAGCGGCCTGTTGACCTGATCCTCTTTTGCGATACAGGGCTGGAATTTCCGCAGATGTACGAGCATCTTGCCCGTTTGGAGGCGTATATCGGCAGACCGATTACCCGGCTGAAAGCGGAGCATGATTTTGAATACTACTTTCTGCACTACACGCCAAAGCGGAAAAATCCTGCATTGGAGCAGTACAGCGGCATGAGCTGGGCAGGCCCGCGCAACCGCTGGTGTACGGGCATCCTCAAAACCCGTGTGGTGGACGCCTATCTGAAAGAACTGCGAGAAGATTACACGGTCATTGAATATGTCGGTATCGCTGCCGACGAACCGAAGCGGATCAAGGACAAGACCTATCCTCTCGCAGAATGGGGTATGACCGAAAAGGACTGTCTGGCCTACTGCTATGAACGGGGCTTTGATTGGGGCGGTCTGTATGAGATATTCCACCGGGTTTCCTGCTGGTGCTGTCCTCTGCAAAGTCTGGATGAGCTGCGAAAGCTGCATCGGCATTTCCCCGACCTTTGGCGGCAGCTCGAAACTTGGGACGATGCCACTTGGCGTACTTTTATCAAGGGGTATTCCGCCCGTGATCTCGCCGCCCGTTTTGACTTTGAAGAACAGTGGCAAAAAGCCGGTGGGAATATCCGCAGCCGTGTGTTTTATGCGGCGATGCGGGAAGAGATCCAGCGGCGCAGAACGGAGGTGAAGCCATGCCTGACATCAAAACGAGAGATGTGGTCAAGGGAACGGTAAAGGTGATCGACAAATCGGCGGTAGCTGCCGAGCGGATGAAGGATGCCTATGTCCGAACCAAGGACAAGGCGGAGCACAGCGTTTTTGCGGCGGAATTCTCTCCGGAAGAATACGCTGCCGACCACACTTTGACTGGAACGGAAACGACGGCGCACGAAGTTACCCACGGGCTGGATAAGGCCGGCCGCAAGGGTGTGAAAACCACCAAGGAGAATATCTCCAAGGCAAAGGACTATTTTCAGCGGAGAAAGGCAGACCTGCCGAAAAAGCAGACGAAGGACGCCATACGGCGAGTGCGCCGCTCTGCTGATACCACACAAACGACGATCAAGACGGTAGACCGCAGCGGCAAGACCATCAAACAGACGGCAAAATCTACGGGCAAGGCAGCGGTCAAAACCACGCAGAAAACCATCAAGACCGCCGAGCAGACCGCCCGGACGACCATAAAAACGACGCAGGCTGCGGCAAAAACGGCACAGAGAACCGCACAGGCTACGGCAAAAGCCGCCAAAACTGTGGCGCAGACCGCCCGTGCAGCAGCCAAAGCAACTGCGGCAGGCATCAAGGCGGCGGTCAAGGCTACCGCTGCCGCCGTCAAAGCCATCATTGCCGGAGCAAAGGCGCTAATCGCCGCCATTGCTGCGGGCGGGTGGGTCGCCGTTGTTGTGATTATTGTTGTCTGTCTGATCGGTCTGATCGTCGGCTCTTGCTTTGGCATCTTTTTCTCCGGCGAGGATAGCGGCACGGGACAGACCATGCGGCAGGCCGTGCAGGAAATCAATGCCGACTATCAATCGCAGATCGACACCACGAGGGCAAATCTCACCTATGACGAGCTGGAAATGTCCGGCTCCCGTGCCGTCTGGCCGGAGGTGCTGGCGGTGTATGCCGTGAAAACCACCACTGACCCCGATGATCCGCAGGAGGTCGCCACGGTGGACAATGCCAAGAAAGCCATCCTCAAAGATATTTTCTGGCGGATGAACGAGCTATCTTCCCGCACCGAGAGCAAGACCGAAGAAGTCATTACCGAAACCGACGACGGCCACGGGAACATCGTGGAAACCACCACGACAGTCACGCACACCTACCTTTATATCACGGTCAGCCACCAGACGGCCGAGGAAATGGCAGAGCATTTTAACTTCACCGCCGACCAGCGGCAGCAGCTCTCCGAATTGCTTGCCGAGGAAAACCGCAGTATGTGGTCTGCTGTCCTTTACGGCATCTATTCCGGGGATGATGCCATCGTTACGGTGGCCTTGTCGCAGGTCGGCAATGTGGGCGGTCAGCCCTATTGGTCGTGGTACGGCTTTAACTCTCGTGTGGAATGGTGCGCCTGTTTCGTTTCGTGGTGTGCCAACGAGTGCGGCTATATCGACGCAGGCGTTATCCCGAAATTTGCAGGCTGCGTCTGGGGTGTCGAATGGTTCAGAGATCGCGGACTATGGCAGGACAACAGCTACGAACCCCGTCCCGGTGACATTATCTTTTTCGATTGGGATAATAAAGGTTCGTCAGGCCCGCAGGACGGAGAATCCGATCATGTGGGGATTGTTGAAAAAGTCGAGAACGGCACAGTTTACACCGTGGAGGGCAATTCCGGCGATAGTTGCCGAGAAAATCACTATGCCATAGGGTATTATGAGATATTGGGGTATGGTATGCCGCAGTATTAAAATTCATTTCGGCTGTTTGTATTAAACAGCCGAATACATACGCTTTTCAAAAAAGTCTGCAAATGCAAACCAAACACTTGTATTTTAGTGATTTACGTGCTATGATAGAGTTAATAAGTCTATTCGGAGGAACGAAATGAAAGTTTGTTATAATAAGCTTTGGAAACTGCTTATAGATAAAGGGATGAAAAAAAGTCAATTAAGAGTGGCGGTTGGTGCAAGCAAAAGCACTTTTGCTAAACTTGGGAAAAACGAAAATGTCACACTTCCTGTTTTGCTTGATATATGCGAATATCTAAACTGTGACTTTGGCGATATTATGGAAGCTGTGCCGGAAATTAAGGAGCAATAAAATGAGTGAACAAATTTTAATAGTAGACGATGAAAAAGAGATAGCCGATTTAATTGAGGTCTATCTAAAAAATGATGGTTACACAGTACATAAATTTTATAATGGTACAGATGCTCTCAAATGTATCGAGTCACAAAACTTGGATTTGGTAATTTTGGATGTAATGCTACCAGATGTCGATGGTTTTCGTATCTGCCAGAAAATTAGAGAGCAGTATTTTTATCCCATTATAATGCTGACTGCAAAGGTCGAAGATACTGATAAAATTATGGGACTTACTATCGGAGCTGATGATTACATTACAAAGCCCTTTAATCCTCTGGAAGTTGTTGCAAGAGTAAAGACACAGCTTCGGCGTTATGTTCGTTATAATAATGCCGCTATTGATGAGGTGAAGGAACTTCCAATTGAAGAATATGATATAAGGGGACTTATTATAAACAAGAATACCCACAAGTGTACATTATATGGAAAAGAGATTGCATTAACTCCTATTGAATTTTCGATTCTTTGGTATCTATGTGAAAATAAGGGAAAAGTTATCTCATCTGAAGAACTGTTTGAAAATGTTTGGGGTGAGAAATTCCTTGATAATAATAATACTGTTATGGCTCATATCGGAAGACTGCGAGAGAAAATGAAAGAGCCTGCCAAGAAGCCGAAGTTTATTAAAACTGTGTGGGGAGTGGGGTATACCATTGAATAAATCAGGAAGAAATAAAATAAAACAGCGTAGTGCAGTATCACGGAAACTACTGATGCAGTATGTAATATCCATAATCGGTTATGTTGTAGGAGTAATGCTCTTTGTTTTTGTGGCGTGGAGATTTTGTATGATGTTCATCTGGCAGCCGGATGATCCTTTATACATACTTTTACAAACCGTTAAAGAATATATTATTTTGTTTTTAGGCATTACCTTTTTGATAGGTTGGGTCTTTATTACTTACTATTTCATTTCCAAGCCGCTTCGTTATTTGGATGAGGTTGTCGTAGCTACGGAACAGTTAGTAGTCCCTTCCGATGAGCCAATTGTCTTGCCAAATGAAATGTTTTATGCTGAAAACGAATTGAACAGAGTTCGTGAGAAAGCGTTGGATAATGCAAGAACTGTGAAGGAAGCGGAACAGAGAAAAAACGACCTTGTAATGTATCTTGCACACGATTTGAAAACGCCTTTATCATCGGTTATCGGCTATTTGACATTATTACGGGATGAGCAGCAGATTTCTGCCGAATTGAGAGAACGCTATTTATCAATATCATTGGAAAAAGCGGAGCGTCTTGAAGATTTGATAAATGAGTTTTTTGAAATTGCAAGGTTTAACCTCTCTAATATCTCCCTTGAGTACGGCAAAGTGAATTTAACACGTATGCTTGAACAAATTACATACGAGTTCAAACCTATGCTTGTAAACAAACACTTAAATTGTGAGCTTAACGCACCGCAAGACATAATGATAAGCTGTGATATAAATAAAATGCAAAGAGTTTTTGATAATTTGCTAAGAAACGCCGTAAATTATAGTTACGAAGGAACAAATATCAAAGTATTCGCTGAACTATTTAACAATAATGTGTGTGTAAAAGTAATCAATGAGGGAAATACCATTCCAAAAGAAAAATTGGATAGGATATTTGAACAGTTTTTCCGCTTGGATACTGCACGTAATTCAAGCAGCGGTGGAGCTGGCTTGGGACTTGCCATTGCAAAAGAAATTGTTGAACTTCATAACGGAACAATTACCGCAAAAAGTGAAAATGAGCAAATCGAATTTACAGTCACTCTTCCGCTCCTGTAGGAAAATCGTAAGAAATTCCGCAGAAAAAAAGAGGAAACCTGTGTGGACAAACAAATAAATGAAACTCTTGTTTCTGGTACGATAAAAGTACGAGAAACAAGAGTTTTTTGTTTTTGTGATGTCAATTCAAGGAGTGACCCCTATGGCAAGAAAACGGTTGACACAGCTTTTTCCGTTTCTGCTCCCACTGCGGCAGTGGCAGAGGAAAAAATGCTGTTATTTGAAAATGCGTCTGGACAAAAACCACTACGCAGACACTATATCCGATGAACTGCTTCCAAATAAGATTTTTGAAACTTCGGCTTTAATGGTAAATCAAAGCAGTGGCTACGATATTCAGTATCAGTATAACAAGGTTCACAACCTTAAACTGGCTGGAAAAGCCATCAATAAAGTTCTGATACGCCCGAAGGAAACCTTTTCGTTTTATTGGCTTGTGCGCAATGCCGACAAGAAAGAGCCTTATAAAGACGGCTTAAATCTTGTGGATGGAAAAATTATAGGTTCATACGGAGGGGGACTTTGCCAGCTCAGCAACCTGCTGTTTTGGTGCTTTCTGCACACGCCGTTGACGATTGTCGAGCGTCACGGACACGCCGTAGAGTCCTTCCCTTCAACAACAGAGGATTTGCCCAAAGGAACGGACGCAACGGTCAGTGAGGGCTGGTGCGATCTTCAGGTTCGCAATGATACGGACAACACATTCCAAATTGAAGTCGCTTTTGACGAAAGCAATATTTATGGTCGGATTTATACGGCAGAGCCTGTCACGAAGGAGTATTCAATTTACAACTCGTCCGTAACCTATGTTCGCCAAAACGGGAAAATTTTTCAGATGGCCGAGGTGTGTCGCACCGAAACAGATACGATCAGCGGTAAAACGATGAAGCATCTGCTTTATACGAATAAATGCGAAATTACTTATTTGTTGCCGGAAGGGATGGAAGTACAGGAGAAGTAAAAAATGTTCAATTACAATCAAGAAACAATATATAGTCTCCTCTGTGCAGTGCTGCCGTGTTTTATTTATCTGCTGGTATGGGGTAGAAAAAAACCTCTATTACACTCGGTTTGGGTGATGATTTTTGTTCTGTACTGCTGGCAGGTGTACGACATAACGGGTGCCGGAGGGCTCAGTGATATTCTATATCGACCAGAAGGGTCCATCAATCCTTCCTTTATTCAGGGAACCGTGAATCTGATCCCTTTTCAGAATTTCACCACGGGATTTTTCTTGAATATTCTTATGTGTGTGCCACTTGGACTTTTGCTTCCGTTTGTATGGAAAGCATATCGAAAATTTAGGGTAACTGTTTTGTCCGGGGCAGGGTTTTCGGCACTCATTGAGGTTTCACAGCTATTGACGACGCGAGCAACAGATATTGATGACTTGATCGCAAATACGCTTGGAACAGCAGTCGGGTTTGCAGTTTGGTTCGCTTTTGCAAAATTATTCGGTCAGCGGATGAAAACAACCGTAGATGGAAGTAAAGAAGCATGGATTTATATTGCCATAAGTTTTTGTGGCATGTTCTTTCTCCATTATCCATTTTGGTTTGCATTCAAGGTTGCACCGCTCATTTGGCACTAAAGATTGGAGGAAAATATAATGAGAAAAATTGCGATTATTTTCGGAGGTCATTCCACCGAATATGAAGTATCGTTGCAGTCCGCCGCGGCTGTTTTTGAAAACATCAATACCGAAGAATTTGAAGTATTTCCGATTGGAATCACGAAAGCGGGTGACTGGTATCACTACACCGGAGAGCTTTCAAAGATCGCGGCAGGCACATGGTGTAATGATGCTTCTCATCTGAATAAAGTCGCTTTTTCACAGGATCGGTCAGTTGGCGGATTCTTGGAACTACTTGACGGACGATATACTGTTCAGAAAATCGACCTTGCATTTCCTGTTCTGCATGGCAAGAACGGAGAGGACGGAACTGTGCAGGGGCTTTTGGAACTTGCAGGTGTTCCAATCGTCGGCTGCGGCACACTGGCTTCTGCTTTGTGTATGGACAAAGACAGAGCACATAAGCTGGTTTCGCTTGAGGGGATTTCTGTACCCAAATCGGTTGCTTTCAAAAAATCGGAGATCAACGATGCGGTACAGAAAATCAAGGACTCCCTATCTTTCCCGATTTTCGTAAAGCCGGTTCGTGCCGGGTCATCTTTTGGCGTGACGAAAGTATCCGAACCCGAAAAATTAGAGAATGCAATTCACCTTGCCTTTGAGAATGATTCGGAGGTTATTGCAGAGGAAGCCATTGACGGATTTGAAGTCGGCTGCGCCGTTCTCGGTGTAGAAAAACTAATGGTCGGACGGGTTGATGAAATTGAGCTTTCCGGTGGTTTTTTCGATTATACGGAAAAGTACACACTGAAAACTTCAAAAATCCACATGCCCGCCAGAATTGACGCTGCAACAGAGCTGCGTATTCAGGAGGCTGCAAAAACGATTTTCAAAGCGTTGGACTGCTCCGGTTTTGCACGGGTAGATATGTTTCTGACTCCGGCTGGAGAGATCGTTTTTAATGAGGTCAATACGATTCCCGGATTTACCTCTCACAGCCGCTATCCGAATATGATGAAAGGAATCGGCCTGTCCTTCTCGGATATGCTGGACAAGCTGCTTGGACTATACACAAAAGAATGCGCAAAATCACTTTAAGCAACAACAAAATATATGATGGAAACTTAATACTCGTCAATGCAGCCTATTCGCTGCAAAGTACGAGGGAAAATGAACTTGTATCTGCCAATACGGATTACCCGGATATTCTTTTGTGCCGTGATGCTGCAAGTGCTTTACAGATGGTACTTGAAAAGATCTCCGCTGCAAGGGACATCGTCCCTGTAAGCGGTTATCGCAGCCAATGGGAACAGACACAGATTTATAATGATTCTCTAAAAGAAAGCGGAGCGGAATTTACAAAGAAATATGTTGCACTGCCGGGCCATAGTGAGCATCAGACAGGAATGGCGATTGATTTGGGGCTATATTCGGATCACATTGATTTCATCCGTCCTGATTTTCCCTATGACGGTATTTGCGAAGTGTTCCGTGAAACGGCACCGAGCTATGGCTTTGTTGAGCGCTATCCGGCAGGGAAAGAAAAGATTACGGGAATCGCACACGAACCTTGGCACTTCCGTTATGTTGGTTTTCCGCACTCGGCAATTATGGCGGACAAAAACCTCACACTTGAGGAATATGTTGAGTTTATTAAAAACTGCACATCGGAGCACCCACTGACTTATGGCAACATCGAAATATACTATTTTCCACTTGGCGAAGAATCAACAGAAATTTACATGCCGGAAAAGGCGGTATATCAAATTTCCGGTAATAATGTAGATGGCTTTATTGTGACAGCTTGGAGGAAAAGCCAATGAACAAGAACAAGTATTACAGCGGCATCGACTGGATGCGTTTGATTGCCGCTGTTTTGGTTATTACAATCCATACATCACCGCTTGCCAGCTATAACACAACAGGCGATTTTATCCTGACAAGGGTCATAGCCCGTGTTGCCGTTCCTTTCTTTTTCATGACAACGGGATATTTTACATTGTCAAGGTATCATTATGATAACCGGAAATTGCTTGGCTTTTTGAAAAAGACCGGAATCATCTATGTGGCAGCGATTGCGGTATATCTTCCATTGAACATCTATAACGGTTATTTCAATCAAGCAAACTTGCTTCCCAACATGCTGAAAGACCTTGTATTTGATGGAACGCTGTATCATTTGTGGTATCTTCCTGCATCTATGCTGGGTATGCTGATTGCTTGGCAGCTTGTGCAAAAACTTGACTATTCAAAGGGCTTGATCGTGGCAGGGCTGTTGTACCTGATTGGACTGTTTGGAGACAGCTATTACGGTATTGCGGTAAAACTGCCGGGAGTCAAAAGCATATATGATTTGCTGTTTGAACTTTTCGATTATACTCGAAATGGTATTTTCTTTGCGCCCGTCTTTCTGATGCTCGGCGGTTTGATTGCCGAAAAGAAGCGCCGTATGACACAGACACAAGCAATCGTCGGTCTGATTGGCAGCTTTCTATTATTGATTGCAGAAGCTATGCTGCTCCATAAAAATGGATTTCAGCGTCACGACAGCATGTATGTATTTTTGCTGCCGTGTATGGTATTCCTCTTTCACTTTGTGCTGCATTTCAGGGGAAAGCAAGTACAGGGACTGCGGATCGCTTCTCTGCTGATTTATCTGGTCCACCCGATGATGATCGTCGTGGTACGGGCTGCGGCAAAGCTGACACATCTTCAGAGTATTCTGGTAGATAACAGCTTGGTTCACTTTGCAGCGGTTTGTTTGGCATCTTTATTGTTTAGCTTTGCGGCAGCCATGTTTTGGGAACGGGCTGCGGGAAAACAGCACCACCGTACAAAAACAGAACGCGCCTACATTGAACTTAATCTTGCACATTTGTCTCACAATGCCGCAGCTTTGCAGGCGGCTATGCCACAAGGCTGTGAGCTGATGGCGGTTGTAAAAACGGAGGCTTATGGTCACGGTGCTTATGAAATCTCCACCCGCCTTGAAAAAGACGGTGTAAAAGCATTTGCAGTTGCAACGATAGACGAAGGAATCCGTCTGCGCTGTTATGGGATTCGGGGAGATATTTTGATTCTCGGATTTACCGATGTGCACCGTGCCAGAGAGTTAAAGAAATACCGTTTAACACAAACGCTGATTGATGCTGCCTATGCAGAATGTTTAAATCAACAAGGAACTCCTGTCCGCGTACATATCGGAATTGACAGCGGAATGCACCGTCTTGGCTTTGATGCCGACGATTTTGAAAATATACGGCAGGTTTTCCGTATGAAAAATCTGAAGGTCGATGGGATGTTTACACATCTCTGCTGTTGTGAGAGCTTGGAACCGGAAGATGTTGCTTTTACAAAAAATCAGATTTGCCGATTCTATGCTTTGATTGACTACCTGAAAGAGCACAAAGTTCCTATCCCGAAGCTGCACATTCAAAGCAGCTATGGTTTGCTGAATTATCCCGAACTGAAATGTGACTATGTGCGGGAGGGAATTTCCCTGTACGGCGTTGCCAGCACGCCGCAGGATAAAACGACTTTACAGCTTGATCTTCGTCCGGTCCTCGCATTAAAAGCAAAGGTTATTTTGATAAGGGATGTCCCACAGGGCGATTTTGTTGGTTATGATCGGGCGTATCAGACTGAGCGTGACAGTAAAATTGCAATTTTGCCGATTGGCTATGGGGATGGATTTCCGAGAAATTTATCATGCGGAAAGGCAAGTGTGAAGATCGGTACATATATCGTTCCGATTATCGGGCGTATTTGCATGGATCAGCTTGCTATTGATATAACCGATACAGAGGGAGTCGCTGTTGGTGATACAGCAACGCTAATTGATAATCAGGAAAACAGTTTGTTATCGACGCCTTGTGTTGCGGAACGCTCCGACAGCATCAGCAATGAGATTCTCAGCCGCATGGGAGCGAGGCTTCCTATTGTGATAAAGGAATAAAGAAAAACAGAGGGTATTGCCCCTCTGCTTATCCCTGTTGAATCTGTATTTTTAGCGGTTATTCTGCTGGCTCTCCAATGCGGCTTTCACAGTTGCTCTGATGATTTTCAGAGAACGGTCATCGCAGCCGTAAAGCATACGGACAAGATCTTCTACTTCTGAATCTTTGACTTGCTTTTCCGGGTAGAAGATCAAGTTCCCATCAATGGCTAACTCCCGGACGATTTTCTTGAGGACTTCAAATGTTGGTATTTTGCCCTCGTTCTCGATCCTATATAAGTATCGCTCCGTGATACCAACGCGGTCGGTCAGTTCTTCGACGGTCAAATCGGACTTGTCCCGTGCCGCTTTTATGATCTCACTTGGTGTTTCAGGTTGTTTCTGCACCATGCGTTCACCTCCATATATAATTATATGGATTTCGTTCATGCTGATAATGGCATAGCCGTTCAATTATTAGTGAACGAACAGT
>OFMU01000572.1_pt1 | contig 24377 bp, 36 predicted proteins | sample 1541861 | NCBI WGS metagenome assembly OFMU01 (sample SAMN04209238, study PRJEB22552) | human gut metagenome | biome: gut; material: feces | host: Homo sapiens | place: USA: Oklahoma
GCATAATCTTCAGGCAATTTATATAAGCCATCATCATTTGATGTCTTTATATTAACTCGCCTAATTAAAGATCTGCTAACATCGCTTATTCTTTTAGCTAGTCTAGTACCACGTTGAAAATCATCTTCTGTAGAATACAGCATTTTTACATACTGTGTCTAGAACTCGCTTAAGAATGAATATATTGTATCGGTGCTAAGTTTTTGTTCTGACGCAAACTAAGGATATACTTCAATTAGTCTACGTTCAAACTCAATACCAAGTTTTCGTGTTTCTTCTCTTGTCATGGTTCAAGTGGTCTAGTATTAGCTTTAGTAGTAAGTCTACTAGATTCTACAATCTCGGTAGACATAATAATTGCCAAATTAATTAATTCCTCTGCCATGCTATCAGATAATTCAAATTTAGTCTATCCGAAATCATAGTCGTTTACTGATAGTCCTGGTCCAATAGCAAATTTTGAAGGACGTTTAATATATGTAAATTCAGCCGTTGACTGAGCTCCATTATATTGTACATCCATTGGATCTACATATACCACAACATTGTTGTTCTCTATGCATCCTACAGGCTACTCAATCCAAGGTAGATTTGTTTTTGTTACCTTAAATTTTTTAGCAACATCATGCGATACGAATACTATATTTTCATATTTATGGTTCTTGTTATCATGAGAAGTAATATTCTCTTTGATTTCAATCTGTCCATCAATTATGTATAAAACAAGATTATCTATAGTGTGCGTAGCGAATGTATAGCTATTATCGCCAGATAAACTACCAACGGCAGTTAATTTGTTAATCAATGGCTATAAATCTTCGATTGCTTTCATATCTGACTCAAACGCTGACCTTCTAGGATTATTTCCTGTATATTTTTGAGCTATAAGAGCTAAGTAGGCTTTATCAAGTATTGTAGCAATCTCATATTTAGTTAGCGACGGATATGACGAAGTTATATTTGCCTTGTCATATTCAATCATAAACTTAGTATAAATATCACTATGCGTCATACGTCGTTAGTTTAATTATTTATTTTCGACCTGATTAATAATCGAGATCTTTAAGTCTTGATTCTTCTTTGTGTCCAAGTATGCAATACAATCCTACAATGAGTCTGCAAGCATCTCAGAACCATAGTAATACTGTGTTCTATCCTTACGGATAATACCTTTTGCAATAGCACTCTCGATCAAGAACTCTGTTTCCTTTGTCTTGTTATTAACCCACTTAGTAAAGAAGTTCTGTGGCTGTTTATCAACCAATGAGAACAGTGTAGACTCTACAAGCTCATTAGACATTGTATCGGCGCTAACACCGAACAGTCTCAGACACTTACGCATCTCTTCGAGAGAAAGCTTGCCAAAAGCAATAATAGCGTCTCTACGAAGCTTGTTAATCTTATTCTTCTCAATAGCTTCAGCCTGTCTATTAATAAGCAGGTAATCCTTACCAGCATTAAGTTTATCAAGTGATGTGGCTACTCTCTTATGTCCCTCAAGGAACTTAATAATCATAGCCTATCGTGGGAATGAGTCATCAAGAATTGTGCTCTTAGAGCCAACCTTAACACAGAATGTATTCCAGAATGGTGAATTTTTAGCGAGATGGCCTTCTGGATAGCCAAGCTCCTTTTCAAATTTCTTTTCGTCCTCAGGTGTTAAACCTGTGTATATCGACCCAGATCTGGTAAAGTAAGGTGCAATATAATCAAAACAATGTTTATACTTTAACAATCCAGCCCAGGGATTTTTCTTTCTGATCTTTAATTCAACTACCATAATTTTTCAATTAGTTGTTGCAATGCCAAGCTCCCGTGTACAACACTCATATTATTGGCTTAGCCTCCGGTGCAGTGTTGTTAGATTCCATCCGGCATGTTATTGAAACCACGGGGTTGAACATTGTATATTATTTTATTAATTACGCGAGCTCTGCTGCTCTATTCTCGACTGCAATAGTCTCCTGGTCTTCAGCATCACAATACAAGATACCGCATGACAATGGGTTTCTCAGCATGATACCCTCTTCACCAAGGAAGTGTACCTGATAACCATCACGGCTGTTAGAACGCATAGTATTGATGTTGTTTGCATAACCATTTGGCAATACAGAACCACCAGTACACCACTGTACGAACTCACGACCCTTGCGACATACCTTAACGATGTTGGCCTGACCATCACGGCGACCAAGGTCAACGAACAAGAATGTGTAAGACATCAATGGTTTACCTGTCAATGGATGAAGCTGACGGAACATTTCCATGTTATCAAACATAGCACAACGCTTAACTGTCAACTCAATACCATTAGTCATAGTGTAAGTTGTGAACTGACCACCCAACTTCAAGTCCTGACCAGAACCTGTAATGAAGTGTGTATCAATCATATTGAAGCTAGCTGCCTTCTCCTTCAAGATACGATCGAACTCACGGATACCCATCTCACCAGTCAAAGCAACGAACTTACGCTCGTTAGTACCAATGATGTTGTAGCAGAGATCGAACAAGTAATCCTCGAACAATTCTGTAGTCAGCTTTGTATAGTAACGTACGTTAGCTGGAGCAATCTGCTCGAACAAACCTGCAGAGATTGGAACGAAACGACCATTAGTACCCTTCAAATTGTAAGTACCATCTGCATTACGGTTAGAGTGAGCGAACAGCAACTGCTTCTCCTCTCTCTTCTTCCACTCACGAAGAGCCTTCCAATACTGGTAGTCAGACCACAAATAAGACTTCTTACCCGTCTCAGGATCAGTCAAAGCGATAGCCAATACTGTAGAGTAAGCATCACCAGTGATATCGTAAGTAAGACGCATAGTCATCAAGCTATTACGCATCTTAAATGGAGTCTGATAGTTGATGATATCTGCCTCATCACTGTACTCCTCGTATGCAGAACCGATACGGTCTACCTGACGGCCTGGGAGCAAATACTCGCAAGGAATATAAGAACCCTGGAATCCTTCTGCTACATAGCACTCATATACCCATGTGCTACCATCCTGGTATGGAGTACCATTTACACGTACCTGGAAGTTTACGTTGTCAAATGCAAGAATTGCACCAGGTCCGACAAACCTGATAATTCAGCACCGGTCGCTAATCGGTGCCCGCCAACACTCTCGCTATGTTGGCTGCTTTACATCTCTGTAAAGTTTAGACTATATCTTCATCCATTACTGGATGTTTCGCATTTCGCTTCGCTTGAAGCTACGCCACAATCGGCTAGTCGTTGAACCTTCAAGTATTCAGAATCAACTCTAAGACCTTTAAAGAAGCCATTTATAACATAAGCACCAGTATTCTGATACTTTTCTAAAATTGCGTAAACATTTTTAACTGAACATTTAAATTGTTTTGCAACTTGTCTAATTCCAATTATTGTAAAATGTTTTCCATTATAAACATTTGTGAATGTGTACGCTTTACATATTTTGTAAGTTCCATCAGATTTTCTATTCCTGAATTGATTATGCCTTCCGTTATCTAGAGAATAATGTATATTTTCATAATTTGTACACCACTCTAAATTATCTAGACAATTATTACTTCTATCAAAGTCTTTATGATTAACCTGTGGAAGATTATCTGGATTATCAATAAATGTTTCTGCTATTAAACGATGTACTCTATACTCATATCTTTTTCCATCGTTAAACAAACACACTCTTTCATATCCATCCATAGACATACGTGGTTTTAAAAATTTATTTCTAAGTAAAGAATATATCCTTCCATCACTGTATGCCAAATATTTATCTTCCCAACCTTTTATAGGTTTTACTAATACTTGCTTGGCTGCTGATTGTCCATTTTTTATATTATTCATATATCTATAATTTTTAATTTAACTCTATGGTTTAAAATTCTTTAGGAGTTTCCAGCAATTAACGAAATTAATTATTCACACAGTTGCCTGTGAGCGTGGCTCAGACTAGTGCTAACCACTTCTCTTCAAGACCAAGATAAATAGGAGTATTGTTAATACCAGGAGTCAAACCTTCTGTAATTGACTTAGGAGTAATCTCCTTACCATTCCACTTAGCATAGCGGATGTTAACAGCGTGATCAGCATCAATCATTACAGACCACTCATATTCTCTGTTTTCGATAGTCATGGTTGAACCAAGACCACCAGTTAACAAGTCGATGGTAGTTGAAATACCATCATCCTTTGTACCAAAAACCAATGACAACAAGCCTGCTACTTCATGAGGCTTTGTAAGCATTGCGTTAGCAATCATGTTTTCGTCTACCAAGTCAGCAAAACGCTTACCACGGTAGAGCTGAAGATTATTTAATAAAGAACTTGAATTATTCATAATATGTTAATTGTCTCATCATAGGTATTTTGACGCGAGATCCCATGCCTGAGGTTGTTTTTCATGCCCAACATTGTATGATGTATGATTTTTTGTTTGGTGTTTGAGCATTTGTCTAAGTTTACTCGCAGCAGATGTCTGACCATTGCGCTGTGCTTCGCCCAGTAGAGCATCACCCTTCATTGTGAAGTAGGCTGATTCTATCAAATTGTTAACAAGGTTATTATTAAAAGCCTTCTGATACTCTGTTAAACCGTCTGCATCAGTTCTTGTGATATAATCGAACAACGCTTTTCTATCCTCCTTTGGAATATTGATACCTCTAATATTTGTAAGACTATTAATACTAGAAGTAAGATCGTTCATAAACTGTGCAGCTTGCTGCTCTTGCTCCTGTCTTTGAGCTTCCTGTTGCTGAGCCATATACTCTTGCTGTTGCTGTTCGTACGCCTTAAGATAATTTACAGCATCAGCTGCTTCATCTTCCAGCATGTCAGCATCTTCATAGCGCTCAATCTTGCGACTAATCTGTTCGTCATTCATTCCCTGTAATTTATAGAACTCACGAACAGCTGCTTTCTGATTAGATTCGTCCTCCAAATCTATGTTATCGTAAGACATAGATTTCTGTTGTGTCTGATAGAAGTCTTCAAATCTACCTCCATTCTTTACGTACTGATCAAGCCTAGCAATACGATCATCGGCGTACTATGGGGTTGAATTCTCATCTACGACATCTTTGATATACTCTACGAGGTCCTCGACTGACTTAGGTTTCTCGTCTGCATCAACACTCCAACCATTAGCTTCAGCGAATGCGTCAAAGAAAGCACCAATCTATTCTGCTTCTCCAGGATCTACGACGTCAGTGTCAGTCTGCTGATCATTGTCATAATTGTCGTCATCCTATTCGTTGTCAACTGTAGTTGTGTCGGACGTATTATTATTTAAAATATTATCTGGGATCTGTGTCTCATCATCATGAGCATTAGGATCGCCAGTTACATTCTTATCATCTTTATTATCCTCAGAAGACTTGTCGTCATCTGGATTGTCTAAATTATCAATATCATCATTAGGATCGTCTAACACCTGATTAACCACATCCTGGTTATCGATGTCTGTAACGCTGTCGCCACCTTCCTGGCCACCGAACCCTAGAGAGCTCAAAGCGTCTTCAAAATCACCTAATGGATTTTTCTTCTTTCTTGCCATAATTTAAATTATAACTAAGTTAATATTTTTAATTGTTGTACGCTACACGGGAATCGAACCCGTGTAATGTTATTAGTGCCTATTAGAGGGTTTCTTAAGTTTTCTCATAAGCTATTTCTCAGCTATCTACTACTATGCTTCAGCCTATGCTTTTCTTCTACGTTTGATCTTACGAAAGAGCTTATGACGCTGATAGTCATTCTTCTTCTACATCTTTCGCTTAGGACTTTCCATCTGTGTCATAATTACATCAATTTAAGATTGTTGCCTCTTCTCCACCAGAACTTCTAGCCATAAGAGTCTTTGCCAAAGTTATTAGATGGAAGCAAGTTTAGTATATTTGGAAGTGAAGGCTATGTTATACTATCGTACATCTACTGTTTATACTTATTAAGATCACGCTATTGCTGAGCCTTTATTTCTTCCTAAGTTGGACCAAGTAGAGTTGTAGGAACATCTGCTCTAATAGTACTAGGCTATCTTATAGATGGAGAATTGATAATTATAGGACTAGCATTCTTAGCATCTTCGTAATCCTGCTCAATGTCATTTAACTATACATTATAGTTATAAGCATCCTTATGTGCATTCTTGTGATTACGAGCGGCTTTAACAAGGCTATTCATGCTATTAAGATTTCTTGAGTAATTCTAAAGAGAATCTTCATAATAACCCTTCTATTTAAGAGCCATAGCATAATCCTATGTAGATTTAGCTCTAAGTGCTGCTCCATATCTTGTATGCATAAGCCTTACATAATCCTTAACAAAATCTGCATCGCTCTTATATGTATTGTAAGTCTTACCATTCCAGCCTACTCCACCATAATTGTGTTGTCTTCTAGCAACTCTAGATCTACCATAATTAGATTCGTATGCAAGCTAACGCATTACATTGTAAAACGCAGCATCACCATAACCATATCTGTTCAGCTATTGTCCTACAAGAGGGCCCATTCTGTTAACAAAAGTATTAATAGAATCATCTTTTCCACCTTTATATTTATGAAGTATAGGATGCTCTTCATTTAATGGAGTGTCAAAAGGTAATGGCTTAATAATGTCTTCAGCTATATTAACATCCTTTCCTTCATTATAAGCATTAAGTATAGACTATACATTCTGATCCATCTACAGCTACTCTTCTGGACTAGGTTCCTCAGCCTGGGTGTTTCCACCCAAGTTGATTCTTCTAATATCCTTCCAGTAATCGGCGCCATTCTTCCACGCTTCATACTTCTATTGAAATGTCTTATTATCGAACTTCATCACTTCTGACCAACCACTTTATTCTTAAGGGCCGTGCGAGCCTTAAGTTTCTCGCGTTCATAAGCAGCATCATCCTTGGCCTTCTACAGCTCTGTCTCATGCTTCATCTTATCCTTCTCGAGCTAAATCTTCTGGTCTTCTATCTCACGCTTCTGCTTAGCTTCATAACGCTTATTATAAGCATCCTGATTAATCTTCTGCTGTTCGATAGCTTGCTTTCCGATTTCGATTGGGTCTGGGATTCCGTTTTGATCTTGATCTAACTCTTCTGTTCCACGATAAGCATTAATCTGTGCTACAGCTATTTTAGTCTGATTATCTTGATCAATCTGATATCTCTAAAGATCCATCTAAGCTTCCTGTAACATAAGCTCTTGCTGCTTAGATTCATTCTGCATCTGCTGTAACTGCTATTGCTGCTGAGCTTCTGCTTCCTGCTGCTGCTGCTATATCTGCTCCTGCCTTGTCTACATATCCTTAAGCTTCTGCTTAATGATATTGAAATTATCGTTTGTAAGAATCTCTGCAGCTTCAAGTAAGCTAGCACCATTCTGCATAGCTGGCTGTATAAGCTGCTGGAGCTTCTGTATGTTCTCAAGATCTTTAGATGTATCACTTACGAATACATCCATATCCTCATAGTAGAACTTAGGAGTAATATCCAAGAATGCTCTTTCTCCATTATCAAAGATATACTGGAGCTTTTGTTTGCCAGTCTCTTCCCAAGCACCCTTAGCTGTATTAAGAAGCATATTAAGCACTCTTCGCTTGCACTGGTTATGAACCCAGAATAATGGCTCAGTAATATGTGAGCTCTGTACTACAGATCTTTCTACATTACCTACCATCTCTGATGTGTTTACAGCTCCTTCACGCTGCTATGTAATACCAGAGATCGTTCTAGCCAGTTCTTCTATCTTATCCATCAGCTGTATATATTCAGCTATGACGTTAGACATTGTAAGGTCCAACGCTGTTATCTGGTTAAACTGAGCAGGCTTACCGCCCTCTCTTCCTGGGATATTCCAACCTTCTTCATATGGGTTAATAAAGTTAACACCAACACTAGACAAGTAGTGCATCCATTTAGCTGGACTAATATTCATAGACTTAGGAATCTATGTAATATCCATGTTTACAACCTTACCTTTATCTCTAGCAATAGCTAACTCAAGTCTGTACCACAATACAATATACATATACTGTAATGGCTTAAGAATGCTAACCAATGATCTAGGCTTACTATTTGTGTTACTATAAATAGCGCCACAATAAGGAAGCTTCTAGCTATTAGGGTTATCGATACTTACATGCTGATATTCAATAGGCTGTATACCAAAGTATAAGTCGCTACCAGCTCTGTATCCTTCCCATACTTCTATAATCCAATCTGGTTCTATGCTTATCTCGTTACCAACAGGCTGATATGTTTCATCAACTATATTAATCTAAGGCTATCCTGCGTCATCTGTAGTTGTTACGTAGAATATCTTCTTAAAAGACTTCCAGCAACAATGCCATACATTTACAAGCGATTTACCAGATCCTTCAAATATCGGGTTATCATATATACGTAACTATATGCCCATATCAACAGGACTTCTGTCTCCAAGGTTTCTGCCAGGAGTAGAACCAATCATTTCTTCAAGCCTATCAAGATCCTTCTCTTCAAGCTTGTCGTAATATCTATCGTATACTTCAGTTATAGGCATACGCATCTTTCTGCAACACCATGATCCATCCTCAATAAAATCAAGGTCTGGACTCTTGTCGTAAGAGAAACATATAGGATTAACTCTTTCCGCATATGGCTCTGCATTAAGTACACCAACGTAATAAATTTCTCTACCTGAGATCAATCCGTCCTTCCAGCCTTTGATAAACTCGTTGTCAAGATCAAGCTTCTCTCTCAGATAAGTAAGAGAATGATACGCAGTATTTTCTACAATATCTTTGTAGTCTTTGTCCATATACTTAGCTATCTACTCTGGCGGCATAATCTCTCCAGACTGTAGCTATTCCTGGAACTACTGAGCTTCTTCTGGGCTCATTTTAGCTGTGATAGCTGCTTCTATATATTGTAGAATCATCTATTTCTCTTTCTCCTGCATTTCAGATGTAGCCTCCTATGAAGTTCTGATAACTCTGAAGTTAAGAGGTCTTTTTGTTTCCTCACCTATAAGCAAATCTACTTTAGGTCTTATAATATTAAAGTCGTGAGGAGTAGCAGGAAAACCATCCTCGACCTTGAATGGGTTTGTAATTGATTTAAAATCCTTCTCGTCGAAGATGCTGTTATATAAATTATAATAGGTCTACAGCTCTCCGTAATATGATGTACTATTTCCTCCAGATGTTACGTTACCTTCACCTATAATATAGTTAACGCAATCTTCCTGCCATTTCTTTCCTTTCTTTGAAAGAGGGAGCTTTTGTCTGGGGAAAGCTGAATTGTATAAGTTATCTTCCATGTATTAAAATGTGAATATCGGCATACCGTCTTCACTTGTGCTGCTATCTTCTTCAAACCATTGTTTGCTAAATAACGGCATCTCGAAGAGTTCAACCTATTTGTTTTGTTCTTTTGCAGACGACACCTTTAGCTAATAGAGCTCCTCTCTGTATATCATTACCATACACAAAGCTATAACTCGGTCTACATTTCGTACACCATCATTCTCTATAAGCTCTTCTATTAGAGGTTCGCTGTATACTCTTTCTACATTAGGGTGGCCTTCTTCAAACTCATCTAACAGCCACTCTAATATTAATCCTTCGCCATACGCCCTAATTTGCTTGGTCATGTGGCATCCTTTTCTTCTTTGCACTTTGCTGTCTTTAAAGACTTCAGATATGATTTTATCTGGCTAATCAGCCAAGAGGTAATCGCAGTGTTTATTCGTAAAGTAAGGGTAGATTCCTTTTCTTTCATTCTCAAATAATAATCTAGCGTTATAAAACGTAAGCAGCTTGCGAACATTCTCATAGTATTCTTCTGCTGTATCCGGTCTTCCGGAATACTCTGCTACTATTACATCTGTCCATGCTTCCCCAGCTCTTACGCGTTTAAATATAAATGTAGAACCAAGAGAGTTTGTAAAACTATCATCATGGTCATCAATTTGTTATCGTTAAGCTTTTTATCTTAACTTCTACATGTTCCCATGTAGTTCAGCATATATTATCACCAAATTGGCGTCGAGCACTCGTGGGAGAATTATATTTATTCATCTCCTATGCGTTACACTGTCTTATAGCCTTTCGCAATCTATAAGATTAGCACGGTGTTTTCTGTTCTAGACTTTCACCGTTTTTACTCGATTATACCCCGCTGACATTTAACGGGTCGCAATTGTGTGTAAGAATGTTTCTACACATAAATGTGTGTGTTTCGCATTCAAAATTATACACAATTCCAGTATATGACGATTTGCTTATTTTCTCAACTTTTAAAAGAATCTTATCATCTTCAAATTTTATTCCCATTTTTGAAGCCGATAATGCATAAGACTTCTATAAAAGCTTTATTTTTCTACTTTCAAACACTGGGCCGTATCCTAACCAATGTTGATCAGATCTGCTCACATTTATTCTATATGACTACTCGGAATGAACACCTTGTTTATTCGTGCATTCTTTTTGGTGTATCACTATACTGTTTGCTATACTCATACCAAAAAGCATATCCTAAACATCCTCAAGAAGCTCTAAGTTTACGCTCGTAAAGTTTGTTCTAACTTTTCTATTATCAAGAAATACTGATCCATCAGAATCCAAATATCCTTGAAGAAATGCCCTTTTGTGATTTTCTGGTAAATGTTTTATTGACTAAGGAATTCTTTTATTGTAAGCGTTTGTTCCAAACATTGATTTTAGTTTTAAGAAAAGATCTTTATTTGTAAATCTTCTTGTCTGCTCTCTATCTTTGTGTACATGTATACACTTTCTATCAAATAGCTCAAGTACTAAAGAATCATAGAACTAGGCTAAATCTTCTTCATCTTTTCCTATTGATAAATATATATCATAAGAATTCCCGTTCTTGTTACAAAAGCCATCTCCTAACCATAGTCCATAAAAGTAATAAAGCTTAAGGAGCTTATCATCACGAAATCCAATTCCATCTCTTGAATATAGATTAGGAATTTCTAACCAATCTCCCTCTTTTAGGTCTTTAGCCTTTATAAATCCTTTGTTATGCACCCATATTGGGTGTTCGCCTGTAAATGTAGTAGTTCTAAATGAACCGTATGGCTTTACTTTAAAAATTGGTTCGTTTTCTTTTTCGTATCTTTGTAGATTCTTTATCTCTACAAACTTTCCATATTTATTCAAAAGCCTATCGTCAAGTGTAACGTCTTCTACATTTACCAAACCGCGCTATGTACAAACCTTTTCTCCGGGGGTTAAACATCCTCCTATATATAAACCGAGCGGAGGATCCTTTACTGGGTATTCCCATATAACTACTGATCCATGGGGCTTATCCCCCTTCTTAAGAGGGTAGTTAGTTATATCACCACTAGGCTTTTCTGTAGCCTTTACCTGACCATTTCCATCCCATTCTAGATCAACTATATGCTTCATGCTTTGAAGCTTCTTATTGGTCCTTATTCTGGTCAACTGGTCCATTAATAACTTTCTAGGGAATATATTCTTACCAAGCTCCAATACAGCTTCTGCTGGCCTTATAGGACGCTCTGATATAAAACGGTCTATTGACCGCTGACTAGCACCACCGTCCTTTACCTTATTTCTCTGGTCTATAAGATTCTATATAGCTTTCTCTTTATAGCTATTTCCATCTTTATCCATGTAAACCTAATTGCCATCATCATCAAATGACTCTAGGTTTGAATATGCTGGAACAAAGAATGCACATTCAGTATTCTCTCTGCCTTCATCCCATATATTAGGGAAGCTGAGAACATTATAAGACTTAGGCTTATAGAACAATTCTTTCAATCCTTCGAAGCTAGCTCCTTCGGTACCACCGGTACCAAATGCTATCATCAATCCGAACGCTTTACCATCGTCTGTTTCTACTGAAGGCTGTTCTATACGCCATGCTTCAAGAAGGCTAGGGAATTTACCACCTTCCTCCCATAGTACAAGCTTAGCACGTGTACCACGCACACGTTCTGGATCGTTCTTAAGGGTTATTCCTGTTATACTAGACAGGTATCCTTGTTCGGTTTGTTTACCAAACTCATCGGTGATTTTATAACCGGATGTTCTTTCTATACGTGTAGACACAAGTCTTTGCTTAGCCCATGCTGTATGCTTATCAAGGAAGTCCATTATCTGCCAGGCTTTAGTTAACAAACCATCACCTATAAGGAATTTCTGTTCTGATGCTATAGCAAAGTTCTTCGAACCTGGTATAAGCATATAGTTTCTAACCAGCATAGATCCACCTTTAAATGAATATCCTCTCTGTCTGCATTTGAGCACAGCCATATGCTTTCCTTCCAACTCTGCTTGTTCTATAGCGCAAAAATAATAGTAATCATAGTCCCAAAAGCTAGGGAATTCAAGTATACGTTGTCTCCTCTTTCTGAGGTTACCCTCTCTATCTGTATACTCTTCTTCCTTAAGTCGCATGATTGGACTATAATTTAGATAGAAGTAATTGTATCCAGTTATTCCTTCTCCATCTGGAGCTGTATAACCATTAATGCATCTATCTGTCTCCTGCTCCCAATATTTGTTATAATCAGTAGTACCTCTAGGAGCTAAGGTATAGCATCCATGCTGTTGAAAGAAGATAGCTGCCTATCTAAACTTATCAGTATCATGGAGTCTCTAATTAAAGTCTATCATAATTATTCGTACATACCAATAATGCCACCACCCTTGACTCTACCGGTTTCTGCTTGTTCTGCTTTTGCCTACTTCATAGCCATGTCTAACGACTTGATTATTCCGCTAACATCTTTCAATATAGCTGAAAGCTTCTTAGCTGTATCTATATCAAGCTCTTCTTCTGCATAGCTATCCATCGTGTTCATAATGCCCTCTGCTGCGCTCTTAGAAGATTTAAGCAGCCTGGTAGCAGGAGTCTCTTGGAACTCCTGGAACCTTTTTGCTAATTCTTTTACAACGTCATCAGGTTTATAATTCTCATTATTAAGTACATCTTTAGCTACTCTCCATGTGCGTTCTTTCTCTGGATATGCCTCATATGGGCTATTCCATTTATATCTCCACACTATGAATTCAATCTTCTTTAACGCATCTTGTTTATCTTTAGCATTGTTGTAGAAGTCTTTAAATGGTGGTATAGCTAAATCTTCTGTGCTTAATTGTATTTTATTCTATATGATGTCAAACATTACTTAAATAGTCTTTTAAGCCAACTATAATGTTTTCTTGTTTTTAAATAATCTAAATTGTACTAGTTACTGTAAGCTTCTCTCTCAAAGGAAAGGTTTCTATACGCATTTCCTTTACAGAACAGTTTAACTAACCATTCTACTCCATACCACAAATAAAATGGTACATATAGCATTTCTTTCATCTATTCTGTATGTATCTGTTCATGGTTGATTGTAATATCAGTTATCTTAGCATTTGGCCTACAGAATAGATATCCAAATAAATTAATCGCCAGAAATCCTTTTGGAGGAAGTATGTTCTATCTAATTATTTTCATGCCCCAAATCCTCTACTAGATACTTTTAGTGTTCTATCGGAATCCATCCATAAAACTCCTTCAATTTTTGGATCACTTGTAGGCAGACCATCTAATATATACAATATATCATCAGATGATGCATTATCAATTCTCTTTAAATGAAGCCCTTTATTATTATAACTATTTGTTAATGTTACAAAATCATTACCTGCAACATCGTGGCCGCTAATATCTATATATGGTCTACCGTTACCATCATACAATCTTATACTTTGTTCAGTAATACTAGAACAATCAAAACCCTTGTTATCATTTTTGTTACTATAGACAGAAATTTCTCTATCAAGTGGATCAATAATTATTTTTCCAAAGCTTTTCATAATTAATCTAATTGCAGAAAAAAGTGAATCTGGATCTATAGTATATTCAAAATTAGCTAATTCTACCCTTTCGTCGCTAGATGGGAGATATGTTCCATCTGTATATGAGTCATCTGTAATACTAACTGGTCCTATTATTTTAAAAGAACACTACTGCGGATTGAGTTTAATGCTTTTACCCTGTTGTATATTTTGCATAACAATTGACCCATTTGAATCTATTGTGGTATACGCCGTTGTTAAGTCTCCAGTTGTCTACATTTTACCGGCCCATATACGAACATCACCCTTATTCGTAACTTTCCCATTAAGATCAGATTTACTATCAATAGCCTTACTAGAAGTCATACCTGCTACGATTGCATCACCGTCCATTATAACAACTTCTTCTGATGACAACTCTTTAACGTAAGCCTAATTTGCTATTATCTTATCAGCTACAAAATTTTCTGTAACTGCGAACTTCTGAAAATATGTAGCAACATCAGGAGTCATTACCCAATGGTCGGATTCTCCGGAATCTGTATTTACGCAAACATAATACATGTTTTCATAAAGTACGACATCTTGATAGAATATACCGTTTTCTGCATCTCTCTTTCCATCGTAGTACTTTTTACCACTTGTCCATGCACCAACAATTCTTAAAGGTGAACCTTTGAATGTTTGTCCAATAGATCCGTCTCCAGGATCACCTTTATCTCCAGATGACGATACAGGAATAGTCATAGATGTAAGATGTGCTCCATTTTTATTCTCTGCATATATAGTAATAGTGCTAGACTTGGATTGCACAGTTGTATTTACTGTAACTGTCCAATGATCTGAATCATACTGCAAACTTGCTCTACTATTCGAATTTAATTGCATATATAAATTCGCCTCAGTATCATTTATACTAGTTCCATTTTTATACAGATTAACATTACAGCTCATCTATAAGTTATAGTCCTAATCTGCTGGAGCGTATGACAATGATATGTTTGAAAGCTGTAATGAATAAGTTATTCCATTAAGTCCATTTATACCAGACCTAATGATCGGAACGTATTCAGTTAATGTTATTGTTCCATTTGTAGCTTTAAACAACATTCCGTTATCACCTTCTGTTTGAATCTAATCAGATGATATTGCGGTCCATGTATTTCCACCATTAATACTATACGAGAATGACCAATTAGAACTATTTGATGGTGTAATATTTGTAATCTGCGAACCATCGCTTTTTGCAACATATACACTAATAAGATCTGGGTACATTGTACCATCTTGGTAATTAATAGTACTCGTAGACGTTTTAATATCGTATGATACGGCGTTTTCTCCAGCAGTTCCGGTTAAGCATATTGGATTTGTATATTCTCCATACTACCCATTACCATTTATGAACACCTATGTCATCCATATATAATATCCTGGTCTGTAATTTGGAGGAGTTTCTATCCATCCAGAACCATCCTGCGGATGTTCATTTGCACTTGGCTTACTAGGTGCTGCTGAATTGCTTGGTTGTTCTTTGAAATAAGATTTATTATATCCAAATTTATTATAATCTATATTTGGGCCAGCACTGCTAGTAGGTATTTTTATTGGACGCCCACTTTCAAGAGAGTACACCTTATCATTTATTAACAATGTTGATAATGTGTTCTTTTTAATATAATTTAAAAGCTACTGCTATACATAATCGGTATCTAATCCTCCATCAGATCCATTTCCAGATAAAGCAACTCTAAACTAACCACCATTCTTCTATGTAAGAATAAGCTCATTGTGTTCCAATGTAAAGCTCTCTATAGGATAATCTTCCCCTATAGTAGAGTCTTCGATTATCTTCTATATCTAAGCTATAGTATAATAGTTAGTGGGATCAAATTTTATATAGTCAGCCTTGTTTAAATACGTAGAATCGGCATTCTCTTTTGTAACATACTAATCAAAGTCAATATTACTAATAGCGTCATCAACATATTTCTTTTTAGCATACTCTTCAATATTTAAATCAGTAATAGCACCCGCTATCTGCCTAGACACTTCTATCAATATCTCTTTCTTTATAGAGTTATCTCCGTCTCCAGCTATTTCGTTTAGCTGATTTTGAAGATCTAGTAAAGCAGAATTGCTAGCCTTTCCATTCCATTCATCTCTTTCTTCCTAAGATATATGCGAGACAGAATCATTTTCATGGCAGCACAATCTAGAATATATTGACGAATAACACTTGTCTATTTTAAAATCTAATTCTCCGATTGGATTTTTGCGACAAGGCTTTTTTGGTTCTACGCAAAAATTAATCATATTAATTCGTTTAAATTGTTAACAATTATTGTACTGTGGTGTCATCGAAGACCACGTCTAAAACGCCACAGTTAAAGATTATTTGAATTTATCCCAATCTATATTTTCCTTCTTTCCTACAACGTCTGCCACCCATCTACAAAACTGAATTCCTGTATATCCATCTTTATCATTAGCTACAGCTGCAGCATATTTTATACACTGGTGTTCATTAAGTAGTTCTGGATAAAAATCAGCATAAGCCATATTCGCAGTATAAGTTACATCCTCTATTGTAGAAGTATTTGGAATTTTAAGATTAAGTACATTACATACATTTTGAACCTACTCAGAAGTCCATGTATGTTCCTAATTATTTGAATTAACCATCTATTTACTAGCGTACTCCTGTAAAGCTTTTGTAAAGTGTAAGCCATGTTTACTAACATAGTCATTATACCCATCTTCCTTTACAACTCCAACACTAGCGGAATAGCTGCCATCTTCGTTTTTCTAAAGATTTGCAACATATAATGAACCCCGTCACGCTTTCATTAAGACCTAGCTTTATTCAAGATTTTGATTTTGTCTAATTAGACCACTTGTAGTAAGTGCATCTATAAGTTCTATTACAATAGTTCTTAGTCTTGTGATATCAGCTGTTTCTATATCTGTAACATCAACACCATTAACTGTGATTTTATCCTATTTTTTCGACAGGCCCACACTCAAACTGGAAATGCTATCATTCACAGTATTAAGACTATTCACAAGTGCATACTTAGCATCAGCATCTTGCTATGTTATAAAATTAGAGTCATTAGTAAGCTGGCTAACATTTGTAGGAACAGATTGAGTTATATTTATAGTAGAACCATTGGAAGTTAATACATGATTATTGTCGCCATTAGGTAGAATTATGCCGGTTCTGTTTAACATTATAGTATTATCGTCATCTCTCATAGTAATACCATCTGGGTTTATCTGTATTTCAGTATTACTATTCGAAATAGCACTGATGTTATAAGTACTTAACACTGCACTACCTTCACTGTTATCTATCATAAGATCCTTGTCTATTCTATATCTAGATGTAACAGTTTGATCATAAGGAACATAACTACCTGCATCCTACTTAGCACTAATAGCAGCATTCAGCGTATCAATCTGCTAATTAAGCGCTGTTGTAAGAACGTAGTTACTAAGTGCGGTAGCGTCAGCCTTTGTGTCAATAGCAGTTCGCAAATCATTTTCAGCACCAGTAGCTCTAGTAACTTCGTTTGCAAGCGCAGACGCATCAGCCTTTTCTGTAATAGCCTGATTTAACGCTGTATGCAAGTCATCATTACCAGCAAGTTTGTCAGCAATCTCTTTAAGCGTATCAAGGTCTTCTGGGGCAGCAGCAATCACATCGGCAATAGCTTTTCTAAATGATCCTTCTGTGTTTGAATCACCATCAACTATTGCAAGCTTATCTGATATCTCTTTCTCTTTACCTTCTGCTCTAGTCTGCTCTGCCTTAATCTTAGCATTTAAATCTTCATCACTCTTTGTACGAGCGCTTGTTTCAGCTTCAAGTAAATCCTTTGTAACATAATTACCATTTTCAATGCTATTGTCTATAGCATCTTTTACAGACTGATCAATAAGTTTATTTGTAGAGTTTGCATCCAGTATGTCTCCATGCATAAATTCACCACCTTCAAGATCAACCAATATTTCTGGATTTCTAACCTACTTCCCAGGTGCTGTTACGAGTGCATTCTTTACTGGAACTCTATATAAAAAATCTTTTTCCTAAATCATAATTAATGCATTAATGTGTTTAAACAGTAAAAGGGAACTACCTTTCGGTAATCCCCTTTATGTAAGCGAATTAGGCCTATCCTTCGCTTACCTCAGCACCTTCCTGTGCCGCCGCTGACTCTGGTACGGACTCAACCTGTTCCTTAAGCTGTGACTGAGTTCCCGTAGCTGCGCTAGATTCGTTTTCGTGTCCTGTGCCAGTAGAACCAAATCCGCCATCGCCTCTCTCTGTTGACGAAAGCTCAGAAACCTCTGTGATTGTATACTCTGGTATAGGAACGATGACTAACTGACAGAAGCGTTCGCCCTGCTTGTAAACAGCAGGAATTGTATCTGTTGTAGCCTTCATGAATGCTACAATCTCGCCTCTATAATCACTGTCGATAACACCGACATTATCAGTAAGCCATAATGACTTTTTCCAAATACTAGAGCGTGGTATAAGTAAACCAACATATCCGGCAGGAATTTCAACTGCCAATCCTGTATGGTAAACCAACATTAGCTGATTTGCTTCATTAAGAGCTGTTTCAATCTTAGTGCAAGTCAAATCAATTCCTGCAGCACCTTTTGTGCCACGAATAGGGAGGATAGCGTTATCCTCAAGTCTCTTAAATTTCAACTCCATAGTATTCAAATATTATTTTTATTGTTACCCCACTAGGATTCGAACCCAGACTAAAAGTTTTAGAGACTTCTGTGCTAGCCATTACACCATAGGGCAATAAGCACGTAACTTTTATCTGGAGTTACGCAGAACCAGTATTGGCGCCATTTGGATCCTGCAGCTCAAAGGGCTGCTAGGGCAGAAAGCTTTTGTTTCACCCGAATATCCCAGTTTATAGAGATTTCAGAAATGGCGACAACCTCTCAGCGTTCGTTGTCAACTAAATGATTTCGCATCCTTTCTGTATCCCGCCCGTTTTCTTTGACTCTTATAAGTTTTATCTGGACTTATAACCAGTATTGGGTCCCTGTGTCAGCTTACCATGGTAGCCTTTTGTTTATAGTGTACACACAGGGATGCCACTTTATTAAACTATAAAATTTAATTCAAAAAGTTATGTGTTGGAGTCTATGCAGGAGTCGAACCTGCTAACTATTCCCTTTGTATCGGGTCGTCTTTACCGTTTGACTAATAGACTCTAAAGGTGATTACTTAATACGAGTAATCCAATTCCATAAACGTTTATACCAAGGCTTCTTGACCTTCTCTTCGGCTCTGAATGCCTTACATCTTCTATAAACTCCGCCATCATTTACTACGGCTGAGAGGTTCTCTGGAAAAAGCTCATCGAGCAAAGCATCTGTAAGGATTGATATAGCTGTATAATAGTCACAATCAGTAACTTTCATACCTGCCGAAATCTTCTTGCTAATGAAATACGCTGTAACATCGTTTGTGTTAGCAACATCCAGCATAGAGATTATATACTTAGGTCTTTTTACCTTAACTGTCTTTTTAATAGCTTTCTTCATAACTTAAATATTAACATTGTCCACAATAGTCTCCACAATCTTCGCAAGCAGCATTCATATGTGCGCTCTCCTTCTGCTTTGCTGCCCACTCTTCTTTTCGTTTTTGATCAGCAGTTTTAGCGTTATTGAGAGCCTTTAACCAATCTTCAGACTTAATTATTACAAAGTCTGTGCCAAGATCTCTGTCGTAGAATGTGATAAGAATATCATCTTTCTTTACATCTGCACAGATAGTTTTGTTAGGGAAAAACTTTGATGTCCACTCAACATTAGCATCTTCTGGAATAACGTAAACATCATCGATACCTCTTGCAGATCTATTAATCGCCTAAACCTCAGCTGCATCTGTATCAACAATAATAGGCTTGCGATCAATGTTTATTATCTTTTTCATATGGGCTTAATGGTTTATTTTTATTATCTTTAAATCTATTTTTAAGTTTGAATCTAAATAGTTTGTTTATTAATACGTCTCTAGTATCATCTTGATCTTTCATAACATCAACTACGAACTAAAACTAGTGCATAACTATTTGTTTTACTAGCTCTGGGTCATCGTTCAATGTACGTCCAATCTATCTACAAACTTTATCTATATTCATTACTTTTCTACTGTTTCAGTTGCTACAATATCGTAAAGCGATACAAGTTGAGAGTCCTTAAGCAAATCGAAATACATAGCGCCTCTAGATGATCTATATATAACGATATCGCCAACCTTGATAGGCATCTGCTGTATTTTCTCATCATCATATGGGTGCGTGTACTCATATGGCAACTTAAGTACTACAGCTCTAGAGAAATCTGAATCAACTTCTTTTATCTCTGTCTTTACCTCATCATAATCAACTGCCTCGATCCCATCCTTATCCTTCTTAGGCTTAGTGTCCTTAACCACAGGTTCGGAGATCTTCTTCTTAACTTTAACAGGCTCAAGCGGCTTTACTAAGAACATCTGTCTGAACTCATACTTTATTTTTGAGCTCAAGTCCTCTGCCAACTGGGTCTGATCTATCATCTTCTCATCCATATTACTTCTTCAATCCTTTAAGGTACTCAAGTAATTTAATCATGTTTCTCAATACTGTCTCCTTCTCAACAAGCAAACACTGAGGTGTGTTCTCATCAGCTTTTGACTTAAGAGTATAAAGCTCATTGTTGTATTCTGAGAGCTTATTGTTGATCTCGTCAAAGATATTTACGAATCTCTTTTTATCATCAACTTCCTCAACGTATCCATTATCAAGAAGCATCTTTGCATATTCCTTTGAGATTCTATAAACAGAATTGTAAGAAGAAACAACCGTTGAATTGTCTTCGTTTGAGCTATTATGCTCTTCGTTATATACACTTTCGTACTGATCTGTATCAGCGTTGTACTCAAATGTATCACCATTCTCCATTACGAAGAAAGGCTTAATAACCTTTAAAATCTTTGTCATATCCAATTGCTTTTATTGTTTTACGCTGCCATAACGAAATAATTTTCAAAAAGGTTGCAAATATGGTATAAATTTTGTAAAAATAGCATTTTTCTTGCAAATATGCAACTTTTTTAGCTTTTTTACGTTAGGGGGATAGTAGGGGGTTAGTCAGCTAGAACCCTTTCTCTTATATATTCTCTTTAGGAGATCTACTTTAGTAGTACAGCTATTACAGTATGTAAGACTATACAACTATAGTAGAGCTATATAAGCTTAATAATAATTGTAGGACTAATAAGAATAGTATGGATAAGAAGAAAAAGTGTATAATAGACGAATATAAGACAGTATACGGATTTAGCTTATTTGTTATAATTAACCCGGATAAGTCTGTAATGGATAAAAGATTTGCGTTTAGACAAGATGAATCATCTATATATGATGGCGAATGGGCAGATTATACAGCCTACACTGTTAGAGGTGCATATGATAAATCAACGGACGAAGATTGCGAAATCATAGTAGTAAATAAAATTTGGAATAGTGATAATGATGTAAACACGTTTGCTCATGAGTCATTTCATGCAGCTGTAGATATACTTGAGGCATGCCATATAAAGCTCTCTGATGATACAAATGAGGTATTCGCGTACTTAATTGGGTACTTTACAGAGTGTGTAAACAAAACAGCAAATAAACGATGAACTAGTTTGAGATGAGTGCTGTACTATATTATGCCGACTTCTTATCTCTACAATACTAGAATAAACCGTGTACAGAATAGTGTAAATATTTCTTTATACATGGAGTACCAGTAAATATAGCATACATTGTAGAATAGGAGCCAATATACGATCTTGATAATCAATGGTTCTAGAAGAGCCTTAAAGAATATAGTATGCTAAAGCATAAATTCGGCGAAGATGGAGCTATGAGCTTTATTAAAAACCTATGTAATTTAGGTGTAGCAGGGTCTGTAAATGCTACTCAAATGATGAAATATATTCATAGATACGATGATAAATAGGAGCGAGATAAAGTGTTTAGAATGTTTAAATTCAACAGATCAAAAGAAAAATATACTCACTTAATACATAACGACGATGGTGAAATTGTAGAGGAAGAGTGCACAAAATACGTAGCCCATGCTGAGCGAAATGGCAAAAGATAAAGAATATTTAAGAGCGGCAGAAATAATACAAAGGGCCGAGAGAAACGGTAGAAGATTAGGATTTTACGAACCAGATAAAGATGAGTCCATTTGATATAATATTCATGTTTTTAATACTTCCAATAGTATCTACTACAACATGTTGGATAATACTTAAAGATAGTAAAAATAATGGGAAAGATTATTAAATATAGCAATTTGTACAACAAAGATGGTAACTTCTTGCACAAACCAGGAAATTATTCAATTCAAGAACTTGAGGAGCTTATAGATACACTTGACAAAAACTCTAAAGAGTTTGCAAATGCCACAGCAATCCTTATGCATATGTATGAGCAAAAAGGTAATCCTTATAGAGACGAACTTATACAAAAGCTTATTAAGCAGTCTAAAACAAAGACTACCAAAGCTGAGGTTATAAACGCTTTAAAAGATATAAACATTACGGAGTCTAACGACTCATCCAACGACATAAAAGATGAAGAAACAAGAGAAGATGGATCAAGCACAGAGGGATGCGTACCAGATACTTCTGAAAGAGCTTGAGAACTTGGGGGAGGAATCTACTCCAACGAGACAGATACTACAATTAGCACTGCAGCTTGATGAAAAAGGAGAGTTCTACAAATTTATAGAAGTATTCGGGGATAGCAGAATAGATGATAAAGATGACCTCTGACTGTCAAGAAATAACTAAAATTATATTGGATATTATATATGGAGACGAAGACGCTATAATATACGAGCGTGATAACCATATATATGAGAGAAATAACAGACTTTATAGATAAGTTTAAGAAAGCATGAGAATAGCCGGGGTTTACGCCTCGGCTTTTTTATTGAGCTTGCCGAATATTTTATTTTTTATTTTTAAACTGTTGTGTATGTATGGAAACGAGAAACAAAAATATTTTTTTTGATTTTTCGAATTGTGATAAATGTGTAAAGACGAGAAACAGTAATAATTGCCTCCCCCGGCTCGCGTTTCAGATCTGACTACCCCCGGCATCTTAAATGACATCACTGATAGATTGTTATCCTAATCGCGGGAACATAAAGAACAATTCTTTACTATTAGTAACAATAAAACATAATCAATATGGATAAATTCTGTTTAGTAGCTATCATGCTATTCGCTATTCAACACGATATGGTTGATGACTCAATTGTTGATGTAATCAATGCAATTGATCGTGTGCGTGGTATCATTCCACGTGCTGATTATCTTGAACTTGTGTTCTCAGACGCTTTGTATGATTATACTATACATGATGTATCATTCGGTATATACGACAAGTATCTAGACAATCAGCAGTTCGTAGAGAGAGTATTGCCATTCTAATGGCGTACCCTCTCTATTCATTTGGCTCATAAGGTTGACAGTTTGTATCAGCTTGGGGAGTAAGGCCTTGTGCCTTATCCTCTTGCCTATTCTTTGCTTGCGGGAACATAAAGAACACCTCTAGATTATTAGCCGGGGAAGAGAGAAAGATGTAGATATATGGATGTTGGATACAATGTATCCACTAGCCCATTTATGCATTTGATGTTGTTTGTTATTATTCTTCTCCCTTAATATATAGCTTTATTGCTATTATCTTCACAAATGATTATTTGAACTTGCTGAATATTTATTTCACCATTAAATACAATATATTATGTCTAAGTATCGTTTGTTTAATATGTCTATCCTGAAGGCTAAAGCCCAGGAAGGACAAACTGAAGGTAATTTATATGTAGCAGCTACATTGGAGAATCAGGATTGTGTCTTTGAGGAGAATACATCCATTGTAATGTTCGGTGTTGATGGATTGATTAATGCAATCCGTCCATATCTGGACACACAACATGGAGGTATTGCAGAGACAAGCAATGAAGATGCAATTCCAGAGCGTTATCGCTTCTTAAATGGTATCTTTGTACGTCAGAAGCTTGAGCACGGTATGAGTTATTTATTGGGTAATGACCATAGTCCAAGATTGGACAAGACAACTGGTCAGCCTATGACAATGGATAGTGTTCTTGTATTCTGTATCCTCATCAGTGAGACACCAAAGGTAGATGGCACACCAAACTATGCAAAAAACTGGGACCCTGTCTCAAGAGTGCGTAGTATTGAGCGCCAATTCTTCAAGCCTGTAAACAACACAGCTGCGACAGTAGCAGGTAATACTGCGCCTCAGCCTGCACCACAAGCAACACCAGCTCCTGACCCATTAGCAGCAGCTACAGCTCAGCCGAATACGGCTACACAACAACCAGCTGCACAACCTAATGTGGCACAGCCAGGCGTTCAGCAACCAGGTGCAGCAGCTCCGGGAAGCGTGCCTCCAGCAACCTTCTAACAACTTGCATCGTAGCGTCCTCGTGGCGCTACCTTGCTTGCTTGAAC
>OFMU01000589.1_pt1 | contig 23980 bp, 21 predicted proteins | sample 1541861 | NCBI WGS metagenome assembly OFMU01 (sample SAMN04209238, study PRJEB22552) | human gut metagenome | biome: gut; material: feces | host: Homo sapiens | place: USA: Oklahoma
TTTTAGAAGCAAAGAGCTTGTAAATATCATTGCGGTTAACGTGAGTATGGGTGATGACAATATCTTCTAGCTCTACTTCTTCTCGATATTTAATGCCTAAGTCTTCAATTTCAGACTGTGCCATATCAGCAATGGTGAAAAAGAGGGTTTCATGTTGGACAGAAGAGTGAATCGCCACCACAATCCCACGGATTTCTCCAGTGTTAACTTGGACGAATGAACCATCAGGATTGCGTTGGGTACGGTCTTCTTCAAAGATGATATCAGGCCCCTCAATCCCACGGAAAGATAGTTTTCCAAGGACTTCAGGCACGTTTAGACCATCCGTAATGACACGATAGGTCTTGTCCGCAATTTGTAGTTTTTCTCCATAGTTTAATCCAATTTTAGCCATAGGTGTTTTCTCCTTTTGTCTCTTATTTTTTGATGATTAATTTTTCCGCAAAGACATTTAGGGCTGGGGCAACTGAGTTACCGTTTAGAGCCGTGTCTGAGAGAAAAATAGGATTGACCACTTCTACTAGAGCATCTTCTGGGAAGACCGTTGTAGAAGCAGGGGTGATAACATGGAAAGCTCCGTGCTTTTCGCTATTAAGGATATGACGTTGGTATTTACCTTCTTTTCCAAAGATAAAACGAGGGGCATTCCCTAATTTTTCATAGTAAGCAGGGCCGATAAAGTCAGGTTTCATAACAAGTGTTTCTGGAATCATAGCATTTTCCTTTCTGATTTTGAGCAAAAGAAAAAGAGTTAAGCCAATTGCTTCACTCTTGAGTAATAGTGGGTAAATAGTTTACGTTTAAACTGTCGACTATAGAACTGAATATCACAACTAGGATAACTATTTCTGCGAGCTTCTTGGACTAAATGATCGAGATCTAGAAGAGCTTGCGCATAAAGTTTAGCTTGTAGTTTAGGTGAGTAGCTAAACATGTTATAGGTGAATTCATAGTTATCATAGAGGCGTTTACATTGTAATGCGAAAAAAGTTAGTCATAATTACTCCTTTATTGTTAGCATAAAAAAGCTACTAAGATATAAGGAAGACTTAGTAGCTTGAGAGTAAGTCCATCTTAAAAGATAGACAGCAGTAAAGAAAAGTTGTTTGGTTGGAAAGATCCCTCTTTCCACGGTGGCAACGTTTAGCAAGGTGCTTTGCGTCAATTACCATCGCTTACCCGGCCAATCTCTTTAGGTAGTCCTTGTCACACCCAAGGGATTCTCTTACGCAATCTTGCGCAACCAGTTCACTTTACTATTCGGCAAAAGTGCTAATGGTCCGAAATGCGTGGAAGCCCACAAAATACTTGTTTTAATCTTCGCTTCAACCATAAAACGGACTTGACTTTACTTATCAAAACATTTACAATAAAGGTACGAAGTTTAGTGTAGTTTGATGGTCAGTCCTCTGGTTGTCAGACGCACTTTTTATTTAATTGTCAATGATCGTAATGCCAATGGTTAGGCGTTATTATTTTTAAAACCTATATAACTATCGGTTATATTTTAATTATATAACCATTGGTTATATTTGTCAAGGAGTTATTTGAAAAAATACAAAAAATTTTAGAGGTTTAAAATGGAATTTTCGGAACGATTAAAAAACCTTAGGAAACAAGCACATCTTACACAAGTTGATGTAGCAAGTAAACTAGGAATTTCGCAACCAGCCTATGCTTCATGGGAACGTGGAATCAAAAAGCCAACACAAGAAAATCTCGTTAAAATTGCACAAGTTTTAAATGTGTCCGTTGATTATCTGGTTGGAAACTTAGAAGAAGAATCAGATGAATTAGACAATATTGAATTACTTTTTCGTATGAACTCAAAAGGACTGACTGAAGAAGAAAAGGAAATTTTTAAAAAGGAATTAATTGAGTTTATGGAAAAGCGTAAAAAGTTATTTCAAAATAAATCTTAAAAGGGGATAAAAATGTTATTTATTTTGGATAAAGATTATAAAAATGAATTAGGTGTTATAAAGTTAACCCATGCAACATGGGATGATTGGTTTCCATTTGAGACAGAATTTGTTGTAGAATATATAAGAAGTTTAAATGATATTGTAAGATTGGGAACGATAAAAATTTTCCATGGAAATATGGATTATGTACCTAATATACCAAATAGATTTGAAAACCTAGATGATAGTTATTATTCTTTAGGTACAGACTCTATGTTTTATGAAACTTTACTGGATGTTTTTCCTGTAGATTTGGAGAGAATAAAATTGCTTGAATCCCTTAAAGATGTTGCATGTAATAAAGAAAGATTAAATAGAGTAAGGGATAACGCACTGTTTAAACTATCTCTTTTAAGAGGATTATCATTACACCAAATTGAAGGAACATTTTATAAATTGGTAATGGGGGATTCAAATAAAACAAGCTATAGTTTTGTCTATAAATATGAAACTGAAGATCCAACTAAGGAAATCGAAATTACAGTCAATGATGAATCAACTTGTCTACCAACTAACGTTCATGCTATTATTGGAAGGAATGGTGTAGGGAAGTCAAAATTAATTGGCCGGTTCTTGAAATGTTTAGAAAATAAGGATTCTGATAGAATAAAAATTAGTGATGACGGATTTAATTATATTGGTGAACTAAATTCGTTTTTTACTAAGATTATTTCAGTTAATTTTAGTATTTTTGATGAAAAAATAGATATAGCAGAAAACTATAACATCATTGACGGATTACCTTATATTTGTATAACAAAAGATTCTACTTTAGAGGGTTATTGCATAACAAAGTTTGGTGAACAATACAAAGATAAGTATATAAAAATTTTAAAAAATTTAGAGTTTATTAATGATAAAGATGAAATAATAGAACTAGACAAAACTGATGATAGATGGGTAGGGATTTTTATGGAAAGCTTGATTACTTGTTTTCAGAGGAAACCTTATTTATGGTATACCATTTTAGAAACGCTTAATACTGATCCTATTTTTAAACAACATAACTGTAAACGTCTGTATGATACTTTTATAGAATTTAAAGATAATAAAAATGAATATTTAAGGCAATTCTTTAATTTTTTTACAAAGCTGAGTTCTGGACATAAGATAGTTATTCTATCTTTAACAAAAATTATTGAATTTGTAGATGAGAAAGTATTAGTAATAATTGATGAACCTGAACTATACCTTCATCCACCATTATTAAGTAGTTATATTAGGTGTTTGTCTATTTTAATGGAAAAAAGGAATGGAGTAGCAATTCTAGCGACACACTCTCCTGTTGTTTTACAAGAATTACCGAACAGTTGTATATATAAATTAGAACGTACAGGAAATGTACTTAGAGCAAGTAGACCAGATGTAGAAACATTTGCTCAAAATGTTAGCACTTTAATGTCGGAGATTTTCGGCTTAGAATCAGAAGAATCAGGTTTTGTAAAAATAATAGATGCCTATGTTAGTGATCAAGCTAAGAATGTAGATACGATTAATGAGGCTTATGAACAATTTGATAATCAATTAGGGACTTTAGGAATGAGATTGTTAACTACTAAATTATTTAATGAATGGAGAAAATATTGAAATCTGTTAAAGTACCCCAAGTAAGATTGAATGATTTTTATGATATTTTAGTGGGCTCGTTTAGAGAAAATACAATTATCCCATCAAGAATTAAATACAAAGATGTTAAAGCTAGTAAAGCATTTGAAGGTGCTAAGAAAATATTGTTAGAAGCTGAAAATGATTATATTACTAAATTTCAAAATGGAGAAGTTAGTAAAATTAAATCCGGAAGATATGCTGTTCACAATAATAGTGCTGATATTTTAATTAATGAAGATTATAAATGGTTTTATAATAAATTTAGGACTCAAAATTCTACAACTAATGTGGTCAATGAACTTTTAGATATTTCAAATAAGAAATGTATTTATTGTGAAAGTAGACATGGTAACGCTGAGTTAGACCATTTTTTACCAGAATCTGAATATGATTATTTAACAATTGTACCAGCTAATTTATTACCTTCATGTTCAAAATGTAATAAAAGAAAATCATCGAATGTTGAAGAAATTTACCATCCATATTTTGCAGATGTTTCAGAACAAATATATATTAAGTGTGAAATTGAAATTCACCCAAAAGAAAAAGATATTGATTTTATTAACTTAAGTAATTCAGATTTGCCAAATATTTTAATACCAAAGTATTATTTAGTCGCTAAATCAACGGTTAATAATAAGATACTGTATGATCAGATTAAGGTAGTTTTTGAAAAATTAGACTTACCCAATAGGTACTCTGAGATGATGGCTGAGATTTTTGATGAAGAAATTAATGAACTAAAGGAAATTCTTTTAAATACAGATAAAGAAGAATTAAAAAATAATATAGAGATAAAAATAAGATCAAGATCCAACGTATACTCAGAAAATTCATGCATTATTCCATTCTATAAATCTTTATTGAGTTTTATGGAGAAAAGTCCATCTTTTGTTAATGTTTTCAATTCTCTCCAATAGTGGACAATAGTCCACTTTTTATGTAAAATTAACTCAACCAAAAAGGTTTAGTTGTTTAGCTTATACTTAAAGGAGGTATTGTTTATTGAATGAACTGTATACTAAAGTAAGTAATGAAAGCAAACGGGTATTATACCAGTATATGAAGAATAATAATACTCCATTACTGAACTATCATTTTAATTCTTTCTTTCAAGATATTGTTAAGAAAAACAGGATTAAAGTGATGAGTCATCACTTTACGAATAATAATATTGAAGGGTTAACAATAATTGATAAGTTTGGCATTAGTTTTTCTTACGAGGAATATAACCCAAAAGTTAAGCAAAATTTCACTTTGTGCCATGAATTGGGACACTTTATTTTGAATCATGAAGGATTCTATTTTGCGGAGTCCGTTGATAATCAGGAATCTATTTTAGAGCGAGAAGCCAATGTATTTTCGGCTATTATACTCATGCCTGATATAGTTCTGTTGTCCAAAATTTACTATTCCTGTGATTCCTTTCAAAAGATCAAAGAGGATTTAGAAGTTTCAAAGCAGGCACTTTATTTCCGATTGATTGATTTGTTGAGAGTCTACCAAGTGGATACTGAATCAGCAATCAAGCAGGCAGTAGATGAATACCTAGACGGTCAAAACGCCTCCCTTTACCATTACTTTCATCAACTGAAAGAAATATTGATTGAAGAGTTCAATCAATATCAACCCTCTCTTATAGCACGGCTAAAAAAGAGATTGAAACAAACCAATTTCGTGACGAGTCAAGAATTACCAGAATTGCTTGACCAGACAAGGTGGGACGAGATTAGAGCAGTAAAGAAATTCAAGGTGTGGCTTGTTTATAATAAGGGAAAATCTTTAGCCTATGTATGGGATAGCAACAAACTATCAGAGACAGAAGCTAGAAGAAAGGCAAATTTAGAATTATTAGTCATGAGAGGTGAATCATGTATCAACCAGAAAAATTAAAAGCTCGGAGGAAAGAGCTAAAACTAACACAAAAAGATATTGCAGATAAGCTAGGAATTAGCTATCAAGCCTATTCTGCTTGGGAACGTGGAGTTAAAGAACCATCTACTGAGAAAGTAGCATTACTAGAAAAGATTCTGAGTGTCCCAAAAGGTTATTTCACTGAAATAGAGATTGTCAGACTTTATAATGTCCTCTCACCCAATGGGAAAGAACAAGTTGTGTCTTATGCTCGTGACTTAGTTACAGAAGAGCAGAATAAGAAGGTGCTCTCTATTGCTGAACCACGCTATGAATATCGTGTCTATGAAAGCCTGTCAGCTGGTATTGGTGCCACTGTCTATGATGATAAGAACTTTGATACGGTTTACTTTGATAAGGAACTGGCTCATGATTTGGCTTCCTGGATTTCAGGTGATTCCATGGAGCCTACCTATCATAACGGATCCGTTGCTCTTATTCGTGAAACAGGTTTCGATTATGATGGTGCAGTTTATGCCGTAGTCTGCAATAGCCAGACTTATATTAAACGAGTTTATCGTGAGAAACATGGATTAAGATTAGTTTCAATTAACTCAAAATACAAAGATATTTTTATTTCTTATAATGAGAATCCTAGAGTTGTGGGTATTATTGTTGGAAACTTCATTCCAATAGAGAAAGAACTGAAATGTTAAAAAGATTGGCCGTTCATCTTCAAAATTCCAATTAGCAAGATAATACCAAAGATGGTAAATCATTATTTATATTTAAAAGTAAAAACTAACAATGCCTATGTTAGGAATTTTTTTTATTGGACTGCATAAGATCATGAATTAAGTTTATTAAGTAGAAGAAGATTATTTTCTAAAATAATGTTATTCTATAAATGTGGAATAAATTTGTAAGGAGATAGAAATGTTTTCATATAATGGCTTATGGAAATTATTAATTGATAAAGGGATTAATAAGACTCAATTTCGTGATATGGTAGGGATAACTAATCAATCTTTATCACGACTAGGAAAAAACCAGAATGTAAGTCTAGAAATTATTGGTAGAATTTGTGAAGCCTTAAATTGCAAGGTAGAAGATATTATTGAATATACTGGTAATATTGATTCAAAAATTTCAGAAGAGAAAGAGCCTGTTGTTAAGAACAATCGAGAATTAAAAATGAGTTTAAATACAATTTCGTTATTTAGTGGTGCTGGTGGTCTCGATTTAGGGCTAATTAATTCTGGATATAATATTGTATTTGCTAATGATATATTAAAACCAGCAATAGAAAATTATAGGCATAATATAGGTGAAATATCTGATCAAGATATAACAACTATCGATGAAAAAAAGTTGCCAAATGCTGATGTGGTAGTAGGTGGCTTTCCTTGTCAACCATTTTCAAATGCTGGAAATCGACTGGGAACAGATGATGACAGAGGGAATTTATATTTAGATATATTACGCGTAATAGGTGAAAAAAATCCTAAAATTGTTGTCATGGAGAATGTTCGTGGACTTCTTTCAATGAAGAATAAAGATGGTTCTAAATTGATTGACTCAATTGTTTTTTTACTAGAGAATACTGGTATTGGTTATAAAGTAAAATATAAATTACTTAAAGCTAGTGACTATAATGTTCCACAGAATAGATATAGAGTTATTATTGTAGGAATTCGGAAAGACATTGATATTGATTATAAGTTTCCAGAACCATCGTCATACAATTATGATAAATTAACAGTTGGAGAAGCATTAAAAGACATTGATAATGTTGCTAATCAAAATGAAGTTTGGGAACTTTCTCCACAAAGTCAAGAATTAGTAAAATACATTCCGGAGGGAGGTTCATGGAAAAATATTCCATATGATAAATTACCCGAAAGAATGAAGAAGATACGTGACAACATGAAAAGGTATCATTCCCCAAATTTTTATCGAAGGTTTGCAAGACATGAAATAAATGGGACTATCACTGCAGCAGCAACTCCGGAAAATTGTGGCATTTTACATCCATTAGAAAATAGAAGGTATTCCGTTCGAGAGGTTGCAAGAATACAGTCTTTTCCAGATACATATGAATTTATTGGTGATTCCGTATCTTCTAAATATAAAATTATTGGTAATGCTGTTCCACCTAAATTAGGAGAGGCAATTGGAAAATCAATTGTAGAACAGCTAAAAGAGAAAGGTTATTAATATGAAATATTTTATATCACCTCAAAATGTTATTGAGTCGATAGACTATTTTAAAGAAGCTGGATTTAATAAAGATGATAATTTGTTTCTTTATTTGATGGCAAAACACTATGGTATAAGTAATAGTTCACCGGTAACATTTAAAGTTGGTAATTTAACAGAAGAGCAAAAAAATGACTACTTGAATACTATATGGATGTTATCAGGTTTATATGATCCAACTGAAACAGGCGAAAAGAATTCTTTAATGTTTCCTACTGGTTTTGGGACTGTGGCTCAGTATCAGCCTGGTACCGAAAGCTACAAAGTTCTAGGGAGAATAAAAGATACGATTGAAAAGAAAAATATCAATATCCCTATTTATGATGATAACGATTCTAGCCTAAAACTAAAATTAAATTACCAGGACTTAATTTCAGACAATTATTTAAATAGCGAAAAAATTTCTTTGAGACATTTAGCAACATGGGTATTTCGATTCACTAGTTTTGAATTCGAGTCTGTCCCAACAGAGTTTGAATTTACTAAAGTTATACATCGTGCGATTGTAAAATATTTTAAAGTTAGTAAAAGAGATTATTCTTGGTTATTTGAAGATGATTTATATTCCAACTATATTCAACCAGCAGAAAATAGAATTTCAGGTTCCGATTTACGAGATAATTTTGAGTTTAAAAAAAGTCCGGATATAGTAGATAAGTATGATATTGCATCGCTATCTTATCAAGAGTCTGAGTTTTCAAAACAGGATGTAGAAAAGTATCTTTCTATTTCAGGAGATAATCCAAGTGATAGCGATATTTTGCAAATATTATTATCAAAAAAACAAATAGTAATAACAGGTGTACCAGGTGTTGGTAAATCTAGATATACTCAAATGTTAATTCAAAATGATGATTTTAAAGAATTTGAATTAGTTCAATTTCATGCGAATTATTCTTATGAAGATTTTATTGGAGGAGAGACACTTAGAGTAAAAAATGGTGCAACTACTGTAGATATACAGAAGGGTGTGTTTTTGCGATTTTTAGAGAAAGTGAAAAAACAAAATGAAAGTGATAATAGTAAGCAGAAATATTTATTTATCATTGATGAGTTAAATAGAGGTAATATAGCGGAGATTTTTGGAGAAACGATTTTAACATTGGATCGAGGTTATAAAGTAAAGTTGTCAAAACAATTAACTGACGATGGTTTTTTTGAGATACCTGACAATGTATATATAGTTGGAACAATGAATACAAGTGATAGGAATATTGCTTTTTTAGATCTTGCTATTCGAAGACGTTTTGCTTTTGTTTCTTTATTACCAAATTATGAGTTTCTTTCAGAAAAAGTAAAAATTATAGGTGAGGAAAGTATAGATTTAGGTTCAGTTTTGAGAAAAATTAACCAAAGAATACTATATTCACTAAAAGATACCGAATTATTACTGGGACAATCCTATTTTATTCCATTTAGTGTGGATGAAAAGAAATATGAGTGGAGTATTGAGGAGTTTAAGAATCAATTTAATTTTGTATTGCTTCCGACTCTTAGGGAGTATAGTTTTAATGATGAGTCTTTAGTGAGTAGTATTATTGGAGAACAGTTAGCAGATTCTTTACAGGATTTGGATGACTTTAAAACTGCTTTCAAAAATGAATTTGTAGAATAAAGGAATTTATAAAGTGGAAAAAGGCTTAAGATCTAAAAATAGAAATATAATAAAAATTTCTGATGCAGAAATCCCTTTTTTTGAAAGATTTGTGAAAAAATATAATATAGTCTGGTCATATGAAGAAAGGCAAGAAAATTTGATTTCTATAAGTACTTCATATGTTGGATATATTGTTACACCTGTAAGGAAAATAAATTTGTCTCCAAAATACGATGAAATTGGTTTTGAACATATTTTTAGGATGTACTTATACGTCTATAGTTATCAAAAAACTGATGATAATTCAATATTAGATATTTCAAATTCAAACAAAGAAGTAGATATTGCGAATATATTTTTAAAAAGTGTTGAAAAAAATATTCAACAGGGAATATATCAAAGTTATAGCAAAATCCTGAAAGATGTTAGTGCTATAAAGGGAAAAATTCGTTATGCTAAAACATATCAAAATTATTTGCTTAATAAGCACAATTATGTGTCCTCATATATTAGTAGTTTAGAAAAAAATAATAACATAAATAATTTGATAGTTTCAGCACTAGTAAAGTTAAGAAAAATAAAGAAATACACTGCAAAAGTTTCAAGCCTTTTAATGTATTATCAAGGTGTGAGTGGAGATGTATTAGATGGAACTAAAGCTTTGTCTGAAATTGTTTTCAATTCAAATACTAGTAGATTTAAACAGACGTTAACATATGCCTCAATGATTATTGATCAGCTAGATTTTGATAATGTAGGCAATACCTTAGGGACTGAAAGTTTTCTGTTGAATTTTGATAAGCTTTTTGAAGATTTTGTAGCAAAAATATTAACAACCATACCTAAGAAAAAAGAGTTTCTAGTTTGGTCTTCAACTAGAGATTATGGTGTAATTCAAAGATCTAATGGGCTAATTGAAAATAGAGAATATCTACCAGACATTGTTTATCGATATGTTGAAGAAGATGAAAACATGAATTATTTTCCAACTGCATTTGCTGTATTAGATGTGAAAAATAAAGCTTTTTCTACCTTTAAAAATGCTGATGTTTATCAAATATTAACTTATGCTAGGCTACTGAGTAGCTCTAAGATGTTACTGTTATATCCTAGTTTTGAGTTTAAAGCCTCAGAAAGAATGGAATTAGATCCCGAATTGTTTTCTCCTTCAAGTATTAATGCTTGTTTTGTAAATATTCGTATAGAAGAAGGTGAAAAATTTTTGGAAGAGGCCACGAGATTTGCAGATGAAGTGTATTCTACTATTAACTTCCATTGAGTGGTGGTGGAATAAGAACTCAATTCGATATTAAAACTAATTTGAAATTATATTAGTATTATCTTGTAAGATCAGGTCTTAAAGGTATAAAATGTTAGAACCTGAGTTCAACATTTTTTATTTATTTGTATTGATGAGAATATTTCAAAATACATGACTTTTTTTACACAAAAATGACTTAGATTGTTTCTAAGTCATTTTTGTGTTAAGTATTTAAATCCCAGTTTTAAGAGGAGTTTTAATCTAATCAGTATACTATATGAGTCCAATTCTACTAATAAACACTGTCCAATAAAAGTCTAGAGATAATTGTATGACCAGCTCCCGAAGAATAACTTGAGTATAAACCATTTGGAAGCCAATTTTCATATGAAGAATTTATATTTTGGATTGCAATTCTGATTTCATCTAATAAACTTTGCATATCACTTATTACAACAGGTTTTTCTTTTAAATAACTATTTATAAATTTAACAATTGCACTAGACCCAATGGTACCTTGAATAATATTATTATCCCCCTTATTTTTAAACAGCTGTGGCCATTTATTTTCAATAGAATTCCAGATAGTATTGATAACCTCTAAACAAAAATCTATGCATTTCGTTAATTCTGAAAGATTATCTAAATCAATAAGATTATTATTATTTAAATAATTAACAATTGGCATATACGCCCTGACAAACGAGTTAAGAGAAATTATCTTGCCTGTAGATCTCGGCGTCCCTTCCCAAGCAATATTATTATAAAAATGCGAATATTTAGAACTATCCAATTTTCGAGCAATCTCTACTAAAATATATTGTTTTCTAGCTGAAATCTCTTTTTCTTCGAAGTTTGAGTGTAGTGTTTTAGCTATTAGGGCTAAAGAGGTATCAACCTTTTTAGAGGTTTTGTTTATAGTTATAAATGTCTCAACTTCTAGCTCTATAGTCGGCTTTATTAAAGTAATAATATTAACTTCAAAATCCTTAATACTATCATATAGGTTTTTATTTTTATTTTTAATATTTTTAAATGCTTGAACTCTATGTTGACCATCAACAATATACAATGTTTCTTTTTCTGTTTCTTTTTCTCGTAAAGAACAAATGATTGGACTTGGGAAAAGAAAGTTCCCTTTTTCAAATTCTTCAGTAATAAATTTTTCTATTTTAGAAACATGTTTTTCATTTATTTCTCGTTGATAACCTTCAAATTTCTTAGGGTCAAAAACATCTACTTTCGTTACTTTAATCAATTCATCAATAGTCATATTTGTAGATTCAATCCCAGAAAATCCTGAGTGTTTTTGATTAATTTTATTCGCTTTCATCTAATTTCATCCTTTTTGTTTTAAATCCGTATGTCTTTAACAATGTTAATAGTGAAGACATGTTGTCTTTTTGAGCTTGTTCCTCCTCATCATCTTCCTTAAAATTATCTAACCCTTCATCTTCAATTTCACTTTCCGAATCAAGTTGAAAATATTTCATAATGGAAAAAATAATGACATTTAAAAAAGTCTCATGTTCAATACTTTCAAAACAGTACTCAAAAATTTTCTTAATTGATTCTAATTCATCTTTATGAAGTATAGTAGATAATATTTTATTCAAATCATCATAAACGGTACTGTGTTCTAGTTCTGTAAGAGTGAGTTTGATTTTTCTTTCAATTTTTTTGCTACTCATCAACTGAATTAGTAACTCTTCCAGGACTTTATTATCTTTACGAGTAAATACATTGAAGAAAATTGAATATAAATAATGAGAATTCAGAGGATCTACCAAGTTACTATCTTCTAGATAAATCGTGAGTAGTTGTTTCAATAACTTATCTTTTTCATATGTTTCTTTGCTTAGTAGATATAGCTGTTCATCGCAACTAGTAAGAGTTTTCCAAATCTCCTCAACATTCTTCTTTTTTTCGTCAATACGAAAATCAAAATTATTTGGCTTATAAATTGAACCATGTTCAACTTCTCCCCACAAATTATGAACAGACGATTTAATTTGTATTTCAAATCCAAATTTTAGTTCGGGGTCTACTTCCGATTTAACAAACCCCTGGAACTTCCTTATTGGGTGACCATTAGCTTGTTGATTAGTTGGATTCAATTGATCGTCCGGAATTTCAATATGTTCCTTATTTTTTAAAAAACTAATCAACTCATTAGCAAATTTCTCCTCTTCGTTGAAAAATAATGTATTTATTCTATAACCAATAAAGTCAGGTAAGTTACTACTAAGAGTTTTTTTATTTGCTTCAACATTCCCTTCGTCATATTTCCAGTCATTTATATAATTATTTCTGACTAATTTATCCGCAAAGCTAACGTCTGATTTAATCCTATTTTGTTTTCCTGTAATCTTTTTATGATTGTTACTATCTATAAACTCTCGAAGGTATTCATTTAAATAATTATTAGCTTCCCTCACAGAATCAGAGAGCGAATTAAATATTTCTAACCAGTCCTTTTTACTCGCTACCATGTTATTTCTCCCATTTTTTTATATAGTCCCCAATTTTTTTTACAATTTCTGTTACTAAGGCATTCCCCATAAAGAACATTCTCATTTTATCAGAAACTTCAACAATAGATCCATCTGCTAATTTCTTTTTAGAAGTCCAGTTATCTGGAAAATCCTGAAGACGTTCTGCTTCAACTGGAGTAATAAGACGATATTTATCATTTACTTTAAGAAAATGAGTAGAACGATTTACGGTTCCTTCAGAGGTAAGCATAGTTCGTCCAGGCAAATCTAAGTCGTCATACGGGGCCATTCCACCTTCAGAATAGATATAGGTGTGCCCATCAGCAGACGTTCTTTCAATTCGTTTTGGTCCTCTTAAAAACTGGAATTTTTCCAACTTATCAGGATCTGTTAAGAAATATTTTTCTGGTACTTCAGATTCGTCTTGAAGTATCTCTCTTAGAGTAATGGGTTTTCCATCAAAATCAGGCTCGGTGTCGATAGAGTAGTATTTTCCATATCTCATAACCCCTGTATTCCAAACTGTTCCAGTAAAATTATCAGATACCTCAACTATATCTTCTCCTAATTCATAGAAGACATGACGATTTTTAACTGGAAATTTTTTTATTGGGAATTGAGTAGCAAACAAACCTGTTTCAAAAATATACTCATCATATTTATTTTCTTCAAATACGACACTATTTTGCTCATATTTTTCATCAATAGTTTTTGCAAAATCTGTGTCATTACGATAAACGAAAAAGAAAACTCGACGTCGACGTTGGCTTCTTCCGTATTCAGCAGCATTAATCACTCGCCATTCTACTGAATATCCTAAATTATTGAATGCCGTAAGCATGATTGCAAAATCTCTCCCACGTTGTTTAGAAGGAGCTTTAAGAAGTCGATCTACGTTCTCGAGAATGAGGTATTTAGGTTTGATATTTTCAGTTGCCCTAATGATTTCCCAAAAGAGAACACCTTTTTTCCCTTCAATACCCTTTTCATTCTTTTTACTTCTTGCAACGGAATAATCTTGGCAAGGAAAACCTCCAACAATCATATCAGCATCCATAGACGCAAATTTTTCATCAGAGATATCTGAAATACTGATATTTAAGTTCTCACTATCTGGGAAATGATAGTCATAAACTTCAAAAGCATCTTGTGATTTGCGGGAAGGCTCCCATTGATTAGCCCATTTTGTTTTAAAAAAATCTTTATCAGAGTTTTCAAGGCCGATTCGGAATCCACCAACACCGGCAAAAAGTTCAAGGATTTTCATTGTGTTACCTTCTATTATTGTTTAATAGTATTATTATACCTTATTTATTTAATTCGATCAACTCTGAAATCATGGTAAAATAGATATAACTAAAAATGCAGGGGAATACCATGGAGAAGCAATTATTTGATTATGATGATTCAAGTGTAGAGAGTATTTTAGAATACTCCCAACATCTACTAGACAAACCTTTTTTAGAAATTATTAACTCATATAAGAAGTCATTATATAAATCTTACGCCGACTTTCAAACTAAAACGATTTCCAACATTCTAGACAAAGAAATTAGTATGAAGTCTAAGGGACAATATGGAAATTACATTGAGAAATACTTCTATGGATACCAGCCTAATAGTGATTCAGGAGCCGACTTTGAAAAAATTGGGGTGGAATTAAAAGTAACTCCGTTTAAAGTCAATAAAAACGGTTCGATTAGTGCGAAAGAACGCCTGGTTTTAACAATTTTAAATTATATGGAAGAAAATCTTGAAGATTTCTATTCAACCCATTTATGGGAGAAATGTTCCAAAATTTTACTTTTGTTTTATAATGGTTTAATCCCTAATCAAACATTGGCGGACTACATTATCGAGAAAGTCTTTTTGTATGAGTGGTTTGAAGAAGATATGGCAGTCATTCTTGAAGACTATAGGCGAATCACTCAAAAAATTAAAGATGGTCGTGCTCATGAATTGTCAGAGTCAGATGGCAACTATCTTTCTACATGTACTAAAGGTGCTGGCGGAGGGAAGGATTTCCGTGAACAACCGTTTAGTGATGAACCTGCCAAACAACGTGCTTGGGAATTAAAATCCAGCTACATGACCTATCTGATTAACAACAAGATTTTTAATCAATCAGAGCAGGAGAGTGTAGTAGCTACGGCCCGTGGTGAGAAAAAGTCTTTCACTCAAATTATCTCTGACAAAATTTTAGCCTATAAGGGTATGACAGAAGCAGAACTTTATCAAAAGTTTGATATCAATCCAAAAGCTAAAGGGAAAAATAGTAGTTTAATCAAAACTATTCTTGGCTTGACAGGAGATCTTGAAAAAACACAGGAATTTCAAAAGGCAAATATGAATTTGCGTGTTATTCGTGTAGGTAAAAATGGACTGCCAAAGGAAGATTCTCCGTTTAAAAATTATAATTTCCAAGAGTTAATTGATATAGAAGAGTGGGAAGAATCCCATCCTTATTTAGAAATTTATAACAAACGTTTCTTATTTGTCGTATTCAAAGAGGTTGCTCCTAAAGAGTTTGTTCTAGATAATATCAAATTCTGGGGCTTCCCTGATCGCCAGTTGGGTGAGGTTCAACGAGTTTGGCAAGAAACTAGACAGATTCTGAAGGACGGTGTTCAACTGACTCAAAATGGGAATCGAATTTCAACAAACTTCCCACAGAGTAAGATTAACCAAGTTCTCTTTACGAAAATCCATGCTCAGAACACACTTTATGAATTAAAGCCTGAAGAATTTGTCGGTAAAGGGAAGTTGTCTGATACAGATGTCCTTCCAGATGGACGACGCATCACTAAGCATTCATTTTGGATTCCTAAGAAATTTTTGAAAGAAGTACTAGAAGGTAAGTGGGATTGATATGGGAAATAATGGTTCTAAAAGACGTACTGATACTGAAAAAGAGAAGCTAGTGACTGAAGCTTTGATATGTTTTCTAAAGGAAGAATATGGCGACAGCTTTTCAATAAAAAGAGTTACAGATAAAGACGGACAATTAAAAGGGACAGATTTTGTAATAAAATGTCGAGATATTTTTAATGATGATGAGGAACACAGAGTAGATGCTAAGGCTGCGATTGATTACCCTGCTTCGATTGATCCAAAAAACTCAGGCTTGCCAACATTTGCGATGGAATTAGCTTCAATTCAAAATGATAATTTTAGAATTGGATGGGCTATTTCTGATGACCCTAAATATTACAGTGAAACCGAGTATTATTGTTTTATTTGGATTACGGTAATTAAAGCCCGAAAAATTAAAAAAGAACTCCCTGTGGATACATATAAAAGAGAGAATATTGAAAAAGTAGATTTAAAGTTTATACATAAAGACAAATTAAAAGCTTTTATAACCAACTTGACTAGTAATTCTAAAAGTGAATGTACTTTTTATGACGTAAATGCAACAAACGTTGAATTGTTTTATCGTTTCTTTGAAAAAGCTGCTGAACATGCCCGAAATAATGACATACTTTATGCAGAAAGACAAGAATTTTATTGTCGAGCAAAAGAAAATCTTGAAAAACAATGTCTTATAAGAGTCGAGAAAGGTAGATTAAAAGCTAACCCTATTTATAGGCAAGTTTTTGATAGATTTGACTACAAGACTAATAAAAAAATACAGGAACCAAAACTTGTATATACTGCTAGTTTTAAAAAAGAACGTCCCTTAAATCTCACTATTTACAAACAAATGTTGGATGAGCTAGCGATAAAGTCTCTTGTCTTACCATGTGATAAATAAAGAGGATATCATCTATGTTATGATATCCTCTTGTTTTATCCATAGTATTCAATTTTTGACGATTCAATAATCTCAGTATAGAAGTTTTCAACGCTCATCAAGACATAACCTTTTGATTTATCAGGTGTGGCTAATATGAGTTCTTCATAAGAAGGTAGAGTAGTAATGTCATTTAGCAAGACATTCAGTTCTTTAGTCTTGCATAGTTGGAATAGATCATTGCTGAAAGTTGATAGTTGTTCTGAGTGATTAGAATGAAAGACATTCTTTTGGATTCTGATTTCTAGGTTTTGGATAAAATCATATAGATTATCATAGATTTCTGAGTTGATTTCCATTCAAATGACCTCCTTTTTAGTTTTGTAATTCATTGTATTTCTTGACGGCTTCTTTATAAGCATCAGTACCTTCTTTATAGTACTCATGTTCAGTACCACTAATATCAACGGTGATGACTCCATCAGAATGTTTGTAAGTCGCTTCTTTGGCTGAAGCATCTTCACCAGAAAGTTCAAAGGTGTTGTTTTTACCATTGATGGTGAATTTGTCGTACTCTCCCTTCTCAATCGTACCTTCAATACCTTTGATAGTGAATGACAACTCATTTCTTAGACCATTTTCGGTATCAATCCAGTAGTAATTGCCATCTAGTTTGTCTTGTGATGAGCAAGAAAAGAGAAGGAAAGCTGATAAGGTAAGAAGTAGAATAGATAAGATTTTTTTCATGATGAATTTCTCCTTTTCTACTATATGTAATAGGTAATTATTTCTCCACCATAATACGGGATGCTTTTTCTATTTCCCTCAATTTTTTAAGAAGTTTATAATTGAAAAATTGAAAAATCAATTATTTTTGAGCTAGCAATTATCGCAATAATTGATAATGAAAGTAGTAGAATCTCTATCAATCTTATCATAAAATTCACATCTTTTTATAGTTTTTTACCAAAAGAATTTTACAGGATTATGCTAATGTCTGCTATAACGGAAAATAATCAACTTTCGGGAAAATATAAATTTTTCGGAAAGTTAGATAATATAATTTATCAATTACAAGAAACGCAGATTTTGATTAATTTGCGTATTTTTTATTCTAATTATAACACTCTATTGATTTATTGAGGTAGTGTAAAATAAATTGATTTTTGGAAAAACATTTATGATATAATAATGTTATAGATTATATTGAAAAGGGAAAAAGATGAGTTTATTTATTAGATTTAAAAATGAATTTGCGGGTGAAAATCATGGAACAATGGAAAATCATCGTCAAATATTAGAAGAAAATAAGAAATTTTTTTGGGGACAATATTCTAAAGATAAAAATTTATTCACAGAAAATAGAATTAATGAACTTCGACAAGCTGAAGATAAAAGAGTAGTTTTTTATGAAAGTGGTGGGGACGGAGTATTTGTTGGAATACTTAATAACATTTATTCGCAAGCAGAAGTTAAAGAGCTGAATAGAAATGAGATTGCTGATTTAATACCCGAATACTATAGAGATGAACTATTTAAAGAGGACTCAAAAGTAACTGCTTGGCTAGAAGTAAGTAACTTAATTGAAATTTTTGAAAATGATATTGAGCAATATCTTGATAACCTAAAATTAAAGAGTGATCCAACAAAACATATAAAAGATGCTTTAAAGGGACAAAGTTCTAGGTTTTATATTGATAATTACAATGATTTTGAGGTATCCACTTCCTATGAATCTATGATTGTTCATGGATTAAAATCGGATACTGGTTCGGATTACTTACCAAGTGAAGAAAATAAAAAGAAAGTCAAACAAGTACTTCAAGCTATTAGAGAAGGCCAACAAAAATTTAGAGATAAGATATTAAAAACTTATGGATATTCTTGCTGTATTTCTAGATGTAAAGTAATCTCTGTTTTAGAAGCAGCTCATATTACACCGTATAATGGTCCCGATAGTAATATCATAAATAATGGTCTTTGTTTGCGAAGTGATCTTCACAAGCTTTGGGATAAATATTTAATTGCTATTAATCCTGATAGCTATAAAGTAGAACTTTCTAGTAATCTTAAAGGTACGGATTATGAACAATATGAGGGAGTACAGGTGTTTAGTAATCTTCAAAGTTCTGAAATTCCAACAAAAAAATTATTAGAAATTCAATATGATAAATTTGTGAAAAATAAATAGTGATAGTTAGATAAATGATGATTTTAGATACTGTCAATAATTATGTGTAAACACTCAAGTAGAGTTTGAACTGCACCCCAAAAGTTAGACAGAAAAAATCTAACTTTTGGGGTGTTTTATAATGAAATTAACTTATGAAGATAAAGTTCAAATATATGAATTGAGAAAGCAAGGAGAGAGCTTTAGACAGCTTTCAAATCAATTTGGGATAAACATTTCTAATCTTAGGTACATGATTAAATTAATTGATCGTTACGGGATAGAAATCGCAAAAAAAGGAAAGAAACGTTACTATTCTCCCGAATTAAAGGAAGAAATAATTAATAACGTTCTGCTTAAAGGTCGTTCACTAAGAAGTGAAGTTAGTATGATTTTATGGACATGTTTTGGGAGAATAGTATCTAACCAAAGGAGATGTCCAAATGAGTCAACATTATATCAAAGAGTTCAAGGAAACAATTGTTCAATTGCACGAAGCAGGACAGCCTGTTTCAGATTTAGTCAAAGACTACGGAGTTGCCAACCATATACAAATGGCTTCAACTATACGGGAAGTCTGGGAAATCTAAAAATCAAAATGTATCCCTTCATGAACTCCAACAAATGCGCAAAGAGATGGCTAAAATGAAGGAGGAAAATGAAATCTTAAAAAAGCCTTATCGATCTTTGCAAAGAAATAAAAGATTCTACTGTCTTCCAAATGATCAATCATCTTTATGCTAGTCATCAGTTTTCTATCAAGGTGATGTGTTGCTTATTTCAAGTTTCACGGTCTAGCTACTACGCCTTTAAAAGTCACCAACCAAGCCAACCAGATAAAGAAAATAAACTTCTTAAAAAGGAGATCATGATCTCTTATCTTGATTCTTCTAAATGATACGGGGCTCCCAAGATCCATAAAGATTTATTGGAAAAGGGGTATCACATTTCTGAAAAAGGTAAAATTTATGAAAATTAAAAAAATTAATATTGAAAATTATCGTCTATTGAAGGATTTTTCCTTAGAATTGAAGAGTGAATTGTCTTTAATTGTTGGGAAAAACAATTGCGGCAAAACCTCAGTTTTATCTGTATTGGAAAAGATAATCAATAAAAGATTTAGTTTAACCTGGGAAGATATAAATTTAGATCATAGAAAAGTAATTTTTGAAAATATAAAAAAGGTCTCGAATGCTCCTGACTCAGAATTAGAACGTATTTTAGGTATCAACCTTCAAATATGGATTCAGTACTCAGAAGAAGATTCTTATCAAAACATCCAGCCATTTATGATGGATCTAAATCCTGATAATAATTTTATTATTCTTGAATTTACGTATACAATCCCGATTCAAAAACTTCGTGACTTAAATCTTCAAGTTAGTGGTTTTATAGATGATTTTTCAAAGTTTGAGTTGTTCATGAAGAAAAATATGAGTAAACTTTTCGAAATGCAGATTTACTCACTAGGATACAATCCTTATACTCAAAAATTAACAGAAGAAAAATCTGATTTACTTGAAATGAAAGATGTTCATAAAATTATTAAAGTAAGAGGAATCAGTGCTAATCGAGAAGTATCTAATAAAGAAAATAACCATTCATTGTCTAAGACGTCAAATCAATTTTATAAATTAAATAATGGTGAAGATATTGACAGCAATGCAAATAATTTACTTCAATCTGCAATTTTAAAGGCAGATGAGACTTTAACGAAAGCCTATAGTGGTGATGATAGCAACAAAGGTATATTTACTCAAGTCTTTGAACGAGTAAAAAAATTTGGTGGAAATGATAGTGAAGCAGAGTTGACAATTCATTCATCACTGTCTGAGAAAGATATTTTAAGTAACAATACGACGCTATATTATAAGCATGATGATAGTCTATTGCCGGAAACATATAATGGTTTGGGGTATTTAAATCTATATGGAATTATTTTTGAAATTGAGACTGTAATGGCAGATATAAAAAAAGATCCTGCAGATATTAACCTAGTTTATATTGAAGAGCCAGAATCGCATACACATCCACAATTACAGTATATTTTTATCAAGAATATCAAAGATTTGTTAAAAGTACACGATGATGAACTAAAAACAAGCAGAGCTACTAGTGGTATTCAAACTTTAATTACAACTCATTCCTCTCACATAGTTTCTGATTGTAACTTTGATGATCTAATTTATTTTAAACGTGATAATGGCACAGCAGTATCAAAGGCTTTTAATTCATTGAAAGAAGAATATGGTGATGAACGACTAGGATATAAATTTGTAAAGCAGTACCTTACTCTCAATAGTAGTGAATTATTTTTTGCTGATAAAGTCATTTGTGTTGAGGGTGATACAGAAAGGATTTTACTTCCTACGATGATGCAAAAGGTGGATATATCCAATCCAATAAATCAAGCTTCTAATACAATGCCATTGCTTTCTCAAAATATTTCAATCATTGAAACAGGTGCTCATTCACAAGTGTTTAGGAAGTTATTTGATTTTTTAGGAATAAAAGTATTGATAATTACAGATATTGACCCAGCGAATAAAAATGAAAATAATAGCTTGACTTCTTGTTCAGCAGTAGAGGCCACTTCTACGACAAATGCTTCAATTAAAAGATTTTTTGATATTTCAGGAGATGATGTTTTTTCAATAGTAGCTCAAAAGAGTTTTGCAGAAAAAATAATAGATAATAGAATTTGTATTGCCTACCAAATTCCTGAAGATGAAAATACTTATCAGCCTGCTAGTTTTGAGGATGCCTTTATCAGTTTAAATAAACAATTCATTATTAATCAAAAAGAGGGTCTTATTAAATTTAAAGCTTTAAAAAACTTCGATGATAGTGAAATAGAAGATTTCTATAAATTTGCTAGGGATAAAGTGAATAAAAAATCTGCATTAGCGTCAAGTTTATTATACTTTGAAGATAAAGATAATACTTGGAAAGTTCCTAAATACATTTCGGAGGGGTTGTTATGGTTGAGAATACAATAGAGCCGGAAGTAGAAATGGTATTTGAAGCAATTAAAGAAAATAAAAACTTCATTCTTGAAGGTGGTGCTGGAAGTGGAAAAACTTTTTCATTAATTTCCATAATTGAAAAAATCTCAAGAGATGAACCAGACAAATCCATTGTATGTATTACTTATACTAATAATGCTGTTGCCGAAATTAGAGAGCGGATAACAAATGATAAATTAAAAGTATCAACGATTCATGAATTTATCTGGAGTATCATAGAACAATTTCAAAATGAAATAAAAGACTGTTTAATTGATCTAATAAATGATGATGAGCAGAAAGAATTTATTAGACCTCTCGGTTATCCAAGTGAAGGTCAACTTGCAAATACTTATTTTGAAAACATTCGTGTAGATTATGGTGAGCGTTATTCAATGAGTATAATTGATAATGGCGTTAAAATTAGTCATGATCATATTCTAATAGTTGCTGAAAAAATGTTTTCTACATATCCTAAGTTATGCGATATTTTGATCGATATAGCTGATTATATTTTTGTAGATGAATATCAAGATACTAGTCCTTTAGTTATAAAAATTTTATTGGAATATATACAGAATAGAACAAAGAAAAATATTGTAGGATTTTTTGGAGATTCTATGCAAGCCATCTATGACTCAGGAGTAGGAGACTTAAGTTCTTATAATCTAAAAAAGATAGCAAAAGCTCAAAATCGTCGCAATCCTAAAAAAGTTATTGATTTAGCTAATAAATTTAGAGATGATGGATTGGTTCAAACTCCGTCCGACGATGATTCAGCACCTAATATGTATAATGGGAGTATTATTCAAGGAATAGTGAAATTTGTCTATGGGAATGATATTAATCAACTTGAAATTCTTAGAGGTAGTAAACTTTATAAAGAGTTAGAATTTAATGCGCCCTCAAAAACAAAAGAATTGCGCCTGACACATAAACTTAATGCAGAAATGGCAGGTTTCTCTAAGTTATTTGAGTTATATAATACTGATTTATTTGTAAAATTAATTACAGGTATAAAGAAAAAAATCAAAGAAAACAAGATCGTTGATAACGGAAAATTATTCAAAGATTTAGTAGAAGAAGCTCAAATAGTTGTTAGAAAGGGTGGTCTCTTAATAGTTGATGAGATTAAATCCAATCCAGAACTATCAGCTTTTTACGATGAAATTAAGACATGCTCGTTTGAAGAAGTTAGTAATATGAGTAAAGTTAATAAAGAATCGCTATTATCTTATAAATTTAATGGATTAAGTAGTAGATATGAAGCAGGCACAGATAGGGATAGGATTCTTAAAAGGTTGGATTTAGTCTATGAGCTAGTAGAACTATATAAAACAGGTAAGCATAATGAATTTTTACGTATTACTAAGTTTAAAATAACTTCGTCCAGAGATAAAATTAGTCTATCTAAAGTTATGACAGAAATCTCTGCTGCTGATATTACAATTGGAAAAGTAATAGAACTTGCAGAGGAACATGAACTAATTTCAAAGGATGACTTATTTACTAATTTTATTAACAATAAGGGATATTATTTATGGTCGAGACTTAAGATAATGCCATTTCAAGAATATGTAAATAGTATTGATTATCTTAGAGAGTATGTATCGGTTATAACGCAGCATAAGGTTAAAGGAAGTGAATATGAGAATGTTTTAGTTTTATTAGATAATGGGAAATGGAATCAATATAATTTTGATACCTTGTTTGGAAAAGGTTCTTCTAATGAGAACGTTCAAAATAGAACTAAGAGGTTATTCTATGTTGCAATTACTAGAGCGATGAAAAATTTAATTGTTTACATGCCGAGCAATGATTGTCAGATTATTGAAAAAGCAAAAGATTATTTTGAAAAAAGTGATATTGTTAATGTTCTGTCACTAGTTGATGAGTAAATAAATTTTGGAATTCTGTCAATATTTTGGGCACATTTTGGGAGGAAAATGATAAAGTTTATTCTGGTTTTCAGTTTAACACAAGATATGCATGGGAAAATGGAACTAAAAAAAGCTTCGAATTCTCGATTCCAGA
>OFMU01000592.1_pt1 | contig 23938 bp, 18 predicted proteins | sample 1541861 | NCBI WGS metagenome assembly OFMU01 (sample SAMN04209238, study PRJEB22552) | human gut metagenome | biome: gut; material: feces | host: Homo sapiens | place: USA: Oklahoma
GTACAACAGCCGTTATTTTATATTTTTTATAATAGTGGCTGCAGATCTCCCACCATTTTTTCCTCAAGCGTCCTGAGCCTCTCTGCAATTGCCACACTCTTTGAATCAGCATCGCGATATTCATTGAGACTGCCGCTGATTGTCTCTATGCCCATATTACAGCCCTCCGTCAGTAACTTTGCTGCCTGGGACTGATCATCATTCACTGCCATCTTCATTGCAGTCTGCAGCTTCGCAGCCATCTTTGCAAACACACCCGGTTCCTTAATATCTGCACCTGCTTTGTCAAGCATATCCCTGCAATCCACTGACAGCCCGGTGTGCTCATCATAGTACTTGTCTATCAGCTCACGAAGCTGCTTGTCATCTGTGTGTTCTCTTATATCGTCCATGCTCTCAAGTGCCATCTTACAGCCCGCTATGCAATCCTGAAGCAAGAGCACCGAATCATGATTCTCTATATTTTTGCTCATAAAAACCTCCATACTTCTTTTCTATTTAGTATGGAGGTTTTCATGAAAAAATATTCACTTCACAATCGGAAACTCAAGCTTCACCCAAAACTTCCCATGTTCCCTTTTAAAGCTCATGCTTCCATTCATGCGCTGCATCATCGCATCTACGCTCTTAAGCCCTATCCCGGCACTTTTAAGAAGTGTTTTATTGTCACATACGCCATTGCCAATTTCAACGCTAAAAATTTTTTTCGTAAAAGCTGTTTTCATAACAACAGGCTTCCTATTGTCCGCATATTTATATATATTATCCGTCAGATTGGAAAATATTCTGGTTAAAAATGCCATATTAACAGCAACCTTTACCTGCTTAAAGCTTATTCTTTCTGCATCAACCTCATAATTGCTTTTCATAAGCTGAGCACACACATCTGAGAGGTAATCTCCAAATATATACTCAACATCCATTGATGCATCCATTTCAATAGGTCTTTGTGAACCGGCAATTGAGAAATCCAGCAGATTGTCTACCTGAGACCTGATATCCAACACCTTTTCACTTATAAAATTAAGATTTTTCATATTCTCGGCATATGCTTCGTTCTCCAGTTTCATTACATCAACATACGTCATAACGCCAGTCAATGGCGTGCGCAGGTCATGAGCCATATTACGCATCAGTTCATCCTTTTCCTGTCGCGCTTTTTTCTCCTGTTCCTGTGATGCTTCAAGCTCTGTTTGATAGCCTGCTATAATTTTTCTGATGCGTAGATACACAAATACAATTCCCATCATAAGAGAAAATCCCACATCAAAAATCATCAAAGTGATATAATATTTTATCGTAAATCCTGTATATATAAATACTTTCGCCTCAATATCGGAGAACTGAACAGGCAGCTCATAGCTTCCTGTAAATCGATAATCATACATATTTTTAGCCGGAGAGATAAGCTTATCTACATTTGATTTATTGTATATTACTTTCCCCTCTTCCTGAATACTATAAAACGAAACATCATGTTCCGACATCCATTCATCATATTGCTCGACATCTGTAGTACTTATATCATTATCAGACACATACTGTTGAAACTCATCTATATATGGCTTTTCATTATAGTATATTAAATGAGATGTACCTTCAATATAATTGTTCAACAAATCAATTCCCAGATAGTATAATAATCCAAAAACAACACATGTCCCTATAATCGCAATTGCAAACGTCAAAGACAGCTTTTTCTTTACCCTCTTTAAATCATCTCTCAAAACGGTATCCTCTTCCCCATTCTGTGTGTATGCATGCATCGCCACATGCTTTTATAAGCTTATTCCTAAGATTTTTAATGTGTACCATAACAGTATTCTTTGCATTATATGTAAAAACCTCATCCCACACCATCTCGTATATCATCTCAATCGTATATATCCGGTCAGGATTTTTCATTAGAAGTTTTAGTATCTCATATTCTTTTCCGGTTAATTTTATCTCATCATCATTAAACTCAACCTTGTTTCGATTCGTAAACAGTTTAAGTCCATCTGTCTCTATAGTTTCATCCTTGTTTGTGCGATTTGCACTTCCACTGTCATATACCAGATATCGTCTGATAAGAGCTTTAACCTTTGAAATAAGCTCCATGTTCGAAAATGGCTTAGTCATGTAATCGTCACCACCTACTTCAAGCCCTTCCAGCTTATCCAGCTCTTCCGATTTTGCTGACAAAAACAATATCGGAACACTGTGTCTTTCACGCATTCTCCTGCATGTTTCAATGCCATCTAACTGAGGCATCATTATATCCATTATTACAAGGCTGAACGATTCATCTATTTTTTCCAAAGCCTCCATACCGTTTTGTGCAATTACCACACTATAATGCTGCAATTCGAGAAGCTTTTTTATGCCACTGTATACTGTTTTATCATCCTCAACAACAAGAATTTTGTCCATTATATGCTCCTATCATATTATACATGTTTATTACATCAAAAAGATTATACCACATAACCGCTCCTAATTATTCCTTAATGTGCGCAAACCCTTATTAGCATAAATGCAGCTTCCAATCATAGTTATTAAAATAACGCTAATTTCCAAAAACCCGATTCTATACACAAATTGCCAGATATTCATTTCAAAGTTCCATATATCAAGTGAAAAGCTTTTTTGAACATTTGAAATCTCACAAAATTCAACAAAATATTTGAAAATATTGACAGAAAATCTATCAAGCAGCCCCAATGTCAATATTCCTGCACCCACAAGTGCCGGAATAGTTATCATCAAAATCTCGTATAACAGAATTTGAATTGTCCTAAATTTCCTCTGTCCAAGTGTATTGTATATTGCAATCATTTTTGAGTGCCCTTTAAGCCATAAAACAGTCAGTAACGACATAACCACAACACATACAATATACATAACGCTCAATGTCACACTTGTCATACTTTTTAACATTGATATTACATCTGTCATTTGCAGTTCTTCATTCAGAACCTGATTTACAACTGCCGAATTCGGAACATTTTGAAACATTTTACTCATATCATCATATAAAAGTGATGTACTTTTATAGTCTTTGCTGAAAAAATTCATCCCATAACAGCTTGCTTCATTGTTTAATTCAACATACGAATTATAATCAGTGAATACTATACTGTTAGCTACTTCTTTATAGTAGCCATCGCTCACCTGTGTCTTTGGAGTATTTATTACAGTATAAATCCCAATTACCTTAATACTGATTGTATTATTTTCATACTGTATAGATACATTACTGCCAATTGACAGGTTATTTTCAGAAGCGAGCTTATCTGATATCATTGCCCCTTTATCACCTGACATCGGATATTTTCCTTTTGAAATTTTAAAAATACCACTACTGAAATATTCATTGTAAGAAGTATTTATATTTCCACTGACATATATTTTATTTTTTTCAAAATCGCTTTGTTTTTCTGTATATGGTACATTTTCAAAATCTACTGCTTCACATATAATATCACTTGTAAATGCATTATTATATCCTACAACATTTTTATTATTATCTGCATATTCTAAAATATCTTTCCAATCATCTAAAGTAGAAAAATCGTCTAATTCAACAAGAACACAACATCCCGCCATATCTGCAAAAGATTTGTAAAAGCTCTCTATTGCTGAATCTAGAAATGTTGCAATTCCGCAAAACAGTGTCAGTACAAATATGCAAATAGCAATTAGTATATTCCGCCCCGGTCTCCCTAATAATTCTTTGCATGCCTGCCACCATTTATTCCTCATCGTCATCTCCCATTTCATAGCAAATATCACATTTTTTCTTTACATAATCCGAGTGGGTTACTACTATAACACATCTGTCCTGTTCATGAGCTATCTGCTGTAACAATTCGACAATTTTTCTTCGATTTTCTTTATCCAGATTTCCTGTAGGCTCATCTGCCAGAATATATTTTGCATCTGTTATCAACGCCCTCGCTATTGCAACTCTTTGCTGCTGTCCACCTGACAATTCCGTAACCTTTCGGGTTATCTGACTATCATCAAGTCCAACCAGTACAAGACTGTCTCTACACATTTTAATCAATTCTTTTTTAGGTACATCAGGTAAGCTTATCTGGGCTGCAACCATTACATTTTCAAGGGAAGTCATATAATCAAATAACTGATAATCCTGAAAAACCAATGATATACTATTTTGGCGCAGTTTTCTTCCACCAATATTTTGTATATTTTCTCCATCCAACAAAATCTCCCCCTCATCCGGTTTTTCTAAACCGGCAAGTAACGATAAGCACGTTGTCTTTCCTGAACCTGACGGACCAAATATTCCATACATTTCTCCTATTTCAAATCTGTATGTAACTTTATCCAGCACATGCACAATTTCCTTCTTAGATTTATATGCATACGATACATTAATCATTTCCAACATATTTACCACTATCCCTTCGAATTTAACAGTTTCTTTGCATTTTCTTCAACAGTTGTTACAACAGGCAGTACCATAAATGCAATCCAATTAACCAACGAAATTATTAATAGAATTATAATGTTTTTCAGAGTAAAAAAAGCACTCATTTCTATACGTACCTCAAAGCCTTGAAATATTCCGGGTGTATCATATCCACCTATAGCTCTGTCTGTACTATTAATTATGACATTCTTACCTATACCACTTATAATGCTACATATGAAATTGCCAAGCACACAGTATAATAGCACACCCAAAAGCAAACCACTAATTGCATATATCATTCCTATAAATGCAAATCTACCTATACACCATTTTCTTGACCTTCCGAGTACCATAAAAAGTCCTGTATCTTTTTGGTATTGGATAGTATAAAACGAGAAAACGATTAACAAAATAATTTCACCCATTATAATTATCATCCAGCAAATTATTTTTGATGTTTTTCCCATCAATCCTACGACTTTACATTCTGAATCGAGATAATTGGAAGTATTATCATATATCTCCACATTATCTCCATACATTTTCTTTAACTGGGTTTTTACCGCATCTATATGCTCTATCTTATCAATATACACTTCACTTCCCGTTGACGCTGTGTATTCTAACCCTAATAACTCTACAATATAATCATAATCTACATATATAGAATTATATGGACTATGTATGTATACCGAGGTTCCCTCTTCATTTGAGTCATATATTTCGAAATCACTGTCCACTTTATAAATTCCGCATATTTGTAAAGACGTTACCTCCGATTGGTCTCCTATAGTATATTTAACTTCATCCCCTACCTTAAGGTTATTTTTTTTCGCATATCGCTGTTCTACAATAATTCCTTTATTTTTATAGGTTGGAAATTCCCCTTCAATAAGAGATACATTTTTTTCCCATGAAAACAGGCTATATTGCTGCACATCCATATTCGCAACAATCACCATTTTGTCAGCCCGATTGCGCACATCTTTATTCTCCGGATCTATTCCTTTATGTTCCTTTACATTCTCTGTATCCACCGGATCTGCAATCAGCTCTCTCCATGCCCCAAGTCCTGTTACATATTTTACTTTTCTGATTTCGTCATAATCACTCTTTGTAAAGCCTCCGTTATCATCCTCAATTACTAATGCGGCTCCATTATATAAATATGCATCTCTCTCAGATTTTTCTGAGGCATTGCTTAATAGCAGACCAATAATTTCACCCAGGATTATTGTCGCGATAATCAGTGTAATAATCAAAGATTTTATTTTATTTCTTTTTATATATATAATAGCTGTTTCTATCATATCCCATCTCCTCAATACTACCAAACATTAAAAAAGCCATAGACATCTATGGCTTTACAATACTATATACATATAAAGAATAACCTGAAAAATCATTTAAGAATTATAAATAATTCTAAAGAAATCTAAAGATTCACATATCCATTTTTTATACTATAAACCTGATCACACAGAATTTCTATGTCTTCCTTATGGTGACTTGTTATAACCATAATAGCAGGTTTTTTATTCACATATTCCCTAAACATTATTCTCATATCCTGAACAGACTGTTCATCCAGTGCGTTCATCGGCTCATCCAAGAGCAATACCTTAGGCTCTTCCATAAAAGCCTGAGCTATTGCCAGCTTCTGCTTCATACCTAAAGAGAACTTACGATAAACCTTTTTGGAATCCGGCTCAAGGCCCACCTGTTTGAGAATTTCATTGATTCTTTCTTCTCCTGTTTTCTTATTAATTTTTGCCAGTAAAAGTAAATTTTCCTTTGCAGTATACTCCGGCATGAAGCCTATGCAGTCCAGCACTATTCCAACATCCTTTGCATACTGTCCTTTTTTCAGAGGGATGCCTCCGTATTTTATTATTCCATCCTATGGCTCCATTAACCCAGTCATTATCTTCAATAAAACACTTTTTCCACTGCCATTTCTTCCAACGAGACCATATATTTTCCCGGATTCCAATTTTAAATTTACATTTTCCAATACGGTCTGATTCTTAAAATTCTTTGATACATTATCCAGCTCTATATTCATATATTTTCTGCCTTCCACTTGCGTAAAATTATATCCTCTTGTTTATTTTTTAACATTACAGCAACACCCAATCCTATAACCAGACACTCTGCTATTTGAAATACCATACACTCAGGCTGAGATGTCATATGTGAAATATACAGCCCCTGTGTAAGCGGAAGCCACGAAAATAATGTTCCTGCCACAATATGGTATATAATAATTATTATAAATCCAATATGTTTATCTTCGGCTTCATGTAACCAGCACAAAAATACCAGCAGTAACAATGCTATTGTCTGTAAAATCATATTACCCATTTCAATTATCAAACTTACATTTATTGCCGTCCACGAAATAAACGCTATTACTATTATTCCCACTCCGTAATACAGATAAGTACATACCAGAAATATTATCGCCAGATGCTTCATCCAGCTAATTGTATTTCCTTTCCTCAAGGCATACTGAATATAGTAAAACGAAAAGTTCTTTGTCAAAAAATAATACAATAAAACCCAGATTGGCATTTGATAAAACAGATATAACAGTAAAAAAATATCAAGATTTTTAAATCCGGCAAAATAGTCTGTTACGCCTGACATATATTGTTTTGAAACAAATCCGTATATGCTCCATATAACAACTGCAGCCATAAACGTAAGACCATAATATGACTTAACACATATTGCAATCAGTCTTTTAAAACAGTTTAGTATAACGGCCCTATAAAATATAACCATTATTACAAACGCAATACTTACAAACCAATAAACAATATAAAAACTATATGTTTTCACATCTGTAACCACCAAATGTGCAATCCATGATTTTCTTCCAACGAAAGAATCTTTAAAGCTTATCCTATTACTGATAACAACATTTATAAGCAGGCACACAATACTGCAAATATTAGCTGCCCATCCTGTATTTATCAATTTGTTAAATAAAATGGTAATACAACCAAGCAACCAGTAAAATAACAATAAGTTTCCAAATAGCTGATACACGTTTGTCACATGAAGCATCTGTGACTTAACATTATAAAAATTATTTACAACAGCAATCATATTAATTACCACCCACTGGATAACTGCAATGATAACCGCGTATTTGAATGCATACACTACTTCAATGACATTTGCCCTATGTTCACTTCCAATCCGCAATTTAAGATAAAAATTATTCCGTGTAACCGCCAATAATCCGGCAATGCTCCATACAATTAAAATCCCGCTGACAAGCAATATTAAATATCTGTCTCCAACGATATTTATAACTGCATTGGCATATGAATACTCCTGATATCCGGCATCACATTCCATACAATAACGAACATATTCAAATTGCATATAGCTAAAAATAATGAATATAGTTATTAATAAATGCAACCATCTACTTTTCATTATTTTTTACTCCTACCGCAAACAAAATGATACCGGTTAAAATCAATATACCTGACATAATTAATATTATCGGAACAGATGCCCATGCATATCCATTAGGCGCAAATATTAAAAGCAGATCAAATCTGTTATCCGGTATCAATATTGCCATGGCTATGCAAAGGACAAATGGCAGTATCAGTGTCAGAAAAGTGTTTTTAATCCATGCCGATATGCCGATTGCAAATGTAGCAAATGTAACTCCTGCCAATAAAACAAACGCACCAATTAAACAAACATATGCTATAGTATTCGAGGCTGCCAGCTTAGGATGAAACATAATAACTGTCTCTCCCTCTTTTATATTCAAGTAAGCCTTAGTTCCATACTGAAAATATAAATGCAGACAATATACAGCATACGGAATAAGCAACCCCAAGCCGCCAAGTATTGCGTTTTGTATTAATGTTACAACAACATACCTGTTTCTTGACATTTTTTGCAGGCGCAGCTTCAAATATCCGCTTCTATATTCTCTGACATATGATATTCCCATAGGAAGTGCTGCCAGTATCGGAAAAAAGATTCCATTCCAGCCACTGCTTCCGGATCCCATACTAAGTATCAGTCTGTATATCATATGATCAGAATAAGCAGTTGCAGCTCTATATGTATATGCGTAATTTGCTTCTTCATAAAGGAGCAGTCCTATAACAATGGAAATAATAAACCCCGAATACTTTTTTATATATAGCATATTTTCCTCTTCCGTTTTCATTTATTTATTAATCGTTCCTATAGATATCTACAAAAAAAATCGTATCACAATATTTTAAAGAAAAAGAAAGGAACTTCTGAAATTTTCTAAAAATTTCTAAAGATTTCTGAAGTTTGTAGTTCAGTTCGTAATCGGAAATCGCAATTTTACATAAAAGCAGTATTCTTTTGTTTCGTAAATTGCTCTGCCATGCATACGTCTCATCAACAGCTCAACATTTTTTAGTCCTAATCCTGTACTCTCCAATAAGCTTTTTTCCTTACACACCGTGTTGCTTATGCATATTTCAAATATATTTTTTGAATATACTGTTTCCATGACCACTTGCTCATCAATATCAGCATACTTGCAAATATTATTAGTAACGTTACTAAATATTCTTGATAGTAAACTTCCATTTACAGCAACTTTAACCTTTTCCCAATAAATGCCATCAATATTAACACAAAAACCATTCCGGCTTATAATGGTATGCATTTCAGAAAGATAATCTCCTATTGCATATTCTACGAAAGAAGGCTCGTCCAAATGTATATTCTCGTCTGAACTTGCAATAGAAAAATCCAGTAACAGATTTGAAAGATCTCTTAATTCATTAACTTTAGATGTCAGAATATCCAAATTTTTGTTAATGCTCTCATTTGATTTGTTTTGCAATTTTAAGATATCAATGTATGTCATCAATCCCGTTAATGGTGTTCTTAAATCGTGAGCCATATTTCTCATCAATTGATCTTTTTCATCCCGTGCTTTCCGTTCCTGCTCATGTGCCTTACCAATATTTACTTTATAATCTTTTATGATATTATTAACACATCTATAGATTACATAAGCTCCGCTTAAGATTGATATTACAATGCCTAAAATTATGACTCCTAAATAATACTTTTCAGTATATCCGGCATATATATATACATTAGCCTCTCCGTCAGCAAAATTTACCGGTAGTTGATATTTAGCAATTTTTCTACTATCATACATGTTTTTCGCTGATACAATAAATTTATCTACATTCAATTTACTATATACAGCTTCTCCATCTTTTTCTATAATGCAAAACAAAACACAATGATAATCCATCCATTCATCACATTCCGATATATCTGATGTGGCTATATTATTCTGAGACACATACTGTTGAAATTCCTGAACATATGGAGATTCATGGTCATAAATATATCTTGAATTATTAAAAAAAATAGTAAGACCATTTATCCCTATGCCATATATCCCCCCAAATATACAGCACGATAATATTATTGCACCAAATATAATTTGAACTGCCTTTACTGCTTTAAAATCACTTTTCAAATTTGTATCCCTTTCCCCATATAGTTTCTATGACAGCCCGGTTGCATATTTCATAGAATTTATTCCTTATATTTTTTATGTGTACCATAACTGTATTTCCCGAATTATATGTATACAGCTCTTCCCAAATATTTGAATAAATCACCTCAAGTGTATATATTCTATCAGGATGTTTTGCAAGCAATTTGATTATTTCATACTCTTTTCGGGTAAATTTAACACCTATGCCATTCACTTCTACTCTATTCTTATTTTCGTATATCCTTATATCTTTTCTGTCTATATATTCATTTCCTGCATTGTCATCAATTATTTCTCTATCATATACATTTCTACGCCTTAATAATGCCTTGACACGCGATATAAGCTCCATATTGGAAAACGGCTTCACAAGATAATCATCACCGCCCACTTCAAAGCCTTGCATTATATCTATTTCTGATGATTTTGCAGTAAGAAATAAAATTGGGACACTTGATTCTTCCCTCAATTTTTTGCAGGCATCAATACCTGATAACAACGGCATTATTATATCCATAATAACCAGGCTATATGTTTCATCGAATTTCTTTAAACCGTCCACACCATTTACAGCAATATCGACATAATATCCCTGTAATTCTAATAATGTCTTTATTCCATTACGAATTGTTTCATCATCCTCGACTATTAATATCTTGTACATCTTATATCCTCAACTTTGATTAAATTCAGTAAAAAATCCATATATACTTAAAAAGCAGTTATCCCTCTATCATTTAAATATTCATATATCTGATCATATGTCACCAGCGATACATTTCCCATTTTTCCGGCTTCCTCAATACACCCTTGGGTAAATCCTTTTTTTGCGAATAAAAATAAATGGACATTCTCATATCTAAATAATCTGCTTCTCTTTTTCAGCTTTTCGAGTACTTTTACATCCACATTTTCATTTATCCACTTACATTCTCCAAACAATGCAGTGCTTTTATCCTGATCACCCATTATATCAATTTCTGTCTGTATTCTCTCTTGTGGATCTGTTCCCCACCATCGTCCAAGATTGCTAAATTCCACAGGTGCTTTCCCATCAAGCAGCAATTTCCACAGATACTGCATACATATTTCTTCAAATATCCTGCCCATATAATCTGACAGATTGGGAGCAATTCTTTTATACGCAAGTTCTGTTGCACCTCTGCTAATGATAGAATTATTATCAGGTATAAACCGATACCAGAATCTAAACATATTATCAGCTATTGCATATATTGATTTTCTGGACTCCTTTTCGCCATATGGAGTTTCTTTCCGTATTAAGCCAAGATTAATCAGATTTTTCATATACTGTGAGCATACACTTGTCGTTTCGCCTATCTTGGTTGCGATTTCCGACATACGGGAGCTGCCTATTGCTACTGCTGTTATTATTGCATTATATACAGCAGGTTCACGGACTTCCTGCTTTAACAGATTTTCAGGTTCCTCAAATATTGCCGATGCTGGGTTGAGGAACACATTTTTTATATTATCCTCTACACTCATGCTGTCATTCATCTGTAAAAGATATTGTGGAGTACCACCAACAATACCATATATCAGAGCCATATCCTCTGCTGAAAATCCGTTGAAATATTTGCAGCTATCCTCAAAATCAAACGGAAGTATCTTCATCTGGGCGGTTCTTCTGCCATACAAAGGCGCCTTATACGCCAGCACATTATCTTCCATGTAAGACATAGATGAGCCACATAATATAAGCATCATTTTAGAATTATCTTTATTTTTATCAATAAGCATCTGCAAGGTTGAAGCCATGCTTTTCGAAGCTTTTGCCACATATGGATACTCATCTATGACAAGCACCAGTCTTTCATTTTCACATAATTTAAATACATATTCTATTGCAGCCTGAAATGACACAAATGAAGTCCCCGGCATTATTCCTGAAGCATATTCCATGATTGCCTGACTAAAGTTCTCCAGATTCTGCTTTTCGTTGCTCTCTACTCCCATAAAATATATTGCTTTTTTATCCTGTATAAAATGGCTTATGAGAGCTGTCTTCCCCACTCTTCGTCTGCCGTAGATTACTGCGAATTCAAATTTATCCGAATTATATAATCCGTTTAAAGTTGCAAGCTCTTTTTCTCTTCCTATAAACATAGCTCTTCTCCCTCCATTTCTATACACAATATTTTATTACTTATATATGGTTTAGTCAATCGTAATTTAGTTAATCATAAATAACTAAATCGTAAATAACTAAATATTTATCTTTCATTTCGTATACACAAAAAAGACGGCCGTCCCGGTCCCCACCGGTTCAGCCGTCTTTATAATAAATTTCAATGTTATACTTTTATATTTTACTCTTATTTATACTTTTTTACTAACTTTTATACTTGTTTGGATTTAGCATCTACTGCTGTGCAAGCACTGCCTGTACCTCTGCCTCTGTAGCGCATGCCATTACCTTGTCTGCCAATGCCTTGCATTCTGCCATACTGCTGTCTGCGATGGTCTTTCTGGTCTTGAGCACACTTGTGGCACTCACTGAGAACTCATCAAGTCCGAACGCGAGTAACAGCGGAATGAGCTTTGGATCTGCTGCTGCCTCTCCACACATGCCTACCATGATTCCCTCTTTCTTACCGCACTCGATGATACGCTTGATTGCGCGAAGCACTGCCGGATTGAAGGCTGAATAAAGGTATGCTACCTTTGAGTTTCCACGGTCTACTGCCATTGTGTAGCCTGTCAGGTCGTTTGTTCCGATACTGAAGAAGGCTGCCTCTTTTGCAAGCACATCTGCCATCATGCAGGCTGCCGGTGTCTCCATCATGATACCAATTTCGAGGTTCTTGTTGTATGCAATGCCCTCTGCATCAAGCTCTTTCATGATGTCAGCTACCATTGCTTTTACACTGCGAAGCTCATCTACGCATGTCACAAGCGGAACCATTATCTTTATCCTGCCGAATGCACTGGCTCTAACAAGTGCACGAAGCTGTGTATTGTAGATGTCTGTTCTCTGGAGACAGAATCTGATAGCTCTGTAGCCTAGGAATGGGTTGTCCTCTTTCTCAAGACCCAGATATGGGATTTCCTTGTCACCTCCGATATCGAGTGTACGGATAATGACAGGCTTGCCCTTCATTGTCTCTGCTACTGATTTGTATGCCTCAAACTGCTCTTCCTCTGTAGGAATTGTGTCTCTGTCCATGAAAAGGAACTCTGTACGGAAAAGTCCTATTCCCTCTCCGTCACACTCTACAGCTTTCTTTGCGTCCTCAGGCTTTCCAATATTGCATACAAGCTCTACCTTTGTGCCGTCTGCTGATACTGTCGGCACACCCGCAAATTTCTTTAAGAGCTCTTTCTCTTTTTTGTATTCCTCAAGCAGCCCAGCGAATTTCTGCTCTGTCTCAGCGTCAGGGTTTACGATTGCCTCTCCGCTTGTTCCGTTGAGTACCACTCTGTCACCATTTTTGACAGCTGTGCAGATTCCATCAATACTGAGAACTGCCGGGATTTCCATTGCTCTTGCAAGTATTGCTGAGTGGGAGGTTCTGCCGCCCACCTCTGTGAGTATTCCTGCGATATTCTCTGCCACGATACCTGCTGTCATGGATGGTGTCAGGTCATGTGCCACGAGCACTGTGCCTGCCGGAGCTGCTGAGATATCATAGTCCTCGATTCCAAGCAGAATCTTAAGGATTCTGGCTTTGATATCCCTGAAATCTGTTGCTCTCTGCTGCAAAAGCTCATCAGGTATCTGTGCAAATATCTCTGCTGTCTGCTCAAGCACCTGGTCGAGGGCCTTCTCTGCCGTGATTTTCTCACTTACTATGAGCGCTGTAATCTGCTCCTCTATGGTCGGATCCTGAAGCATCTGGATATGTCCGCGAAGGATATCCGCATCCTTTGCTCCGACTGTCTTTTCCATTCTGTCTGCCATGGCATTTGTATCATTTACAAATTTCTCAATGGCTCCCTGGAGACGTGCGATTTCAGCGTCTGTATCTGTAATTTTCTTATTCTCAATCACTATCTCATGCTCTTCGATAATGACCACATTTCCGATTCCGATTCCTTCTGAGCCGGCGATTCCTTTGTACATATCACACCTCCGATTGACTTTGCCGGTTGATTAATCTCCGAAGTTGTCTGCCTCGAGCTCTTCCATCTTTGCAAGTGCTGCTTCCTCGTCAGCTCCCTCACACTCGAATGTAATCTCTGCATCCTTCTTGATGCATGCTGCGATGATGTTTACAAGGCTCTTTGCGTTGATTCTCTTGTCGCCGAATACGATTGTTACGTCTGAATCAAACTTGCCTGCCTCTCTTGCGATAACTCCTGCAGGTCTCATGTGAAGTCCCTCTGCTGCTTTTACTACCATTGTCTTGCTTACCATAGTTTTGTCCTCCTGAATTTAAAATTATTGGTTTGTTTATTTCGCTCACACATATGATTAACTGTATCGCTCTCTGCTATTCATCAGCCTGTCATATGTCCGTTGCTTTCTATGGTTTTATTGTACTGTGCGGTATGAGTTTTTTCAATATTCCCCAAAATGCAAAATTGCACCATCTCTGGTGCAATTTTGTATTAATGTGATATTCAGTTCCACCCCAGCTCTTTCCGGATAGCTGCACAAAGCTCATGAGGTGAAGCAGCCTCCCTGAGCCTGTCCGTCGCTCCATTTTCATTCAGAAGCTTTGTGAAATCATGGAAAAATGCCTTTGTCGTGTTGACACTGTCAAAGTTTATCGCAAGCAGAAATATCATGTCTGCCATCCTCTCGCCCCACTCTATCGGCTTGTCGAGACGTATCACAAGTATCTGGCAGCGGTTTACATGCTCAGGCTTTCCGTGCGGTATGGCTATATTGCAGCCCACAGCGGTTGCCTCCACCTTCTCACGCTCCAGTACATCCCTCGCAAACTCGCTCTGCACTATTCCTTTGTTTATGAGAAGCTGGCACGCACGCTTTAAAACATCCTTGCGGTTTTTCGCCTTTTTCTCAAATATGATAAATTCCTCCGACAACATCTGTGAAAACTCGCTGACCTCCGCGCTCTGTCCGGTCATTAGCTCAAAGCACTTGTTTCTGATATTTTTCTCATCCTGCGCACTGATTAGTGGAGAAACATACAGAAATCTCATATCCTTGTGGATATCTGCCTGTGTGTCTATGGTCGAGAGTATGAGGTCGCAGTCATACTCGTCAATATGCTCTATGCGGTCTGACGACAAAATGCTTACTATCCTTACATCCGGCACTCTGTTTTCTATTTTGCCCGCTATTATGCTGCCGGTCGCATAGCCTGCTGCACCGATTAACACTGCGCGCACTGTCATAGGATTTCTGTGCAGGGCTCCGCCCACCTGCAAGGCAATAAATGCTATCTCATTCTCGCTCGGCATGGCACCTGTGTACTTTTCGTAGTATCTCGATACTGTAAAGCATACCGTAAAGAGACTGGCATACGATTGTGTGATATCGGAAAGAAACGGATTGTCTATCTCTATGCCAAAATGAGTCCTCGCAATGGAGCCCGGTAAAAAGCTACGCATGCTCTCACGTAGAAGCTCATTTTCAATCAGATTGGCAGCGAGAAGATTTGACAGATACACTATCATCTCATCCTCTATGCTAAGCGCCTCCTCACAGGACATGACAACGCGGTTTTGTCCCTCGGCACAGGAAAAAAGCATTGCCAGATACATGATTTCAGGCTGTGAGAGGCTGATGCCGTGATATCTTTCCAGAAAGCCTGCTGCCTCCTTTGCCATGTTCTCATGCTCTGCCATTATGAATCTATTTTTCTGGTTCGACAAATCTAACTCATCCGGCTTCAGCTCCTTCTCCACATCCACCCTGAAAAGCGCAATGGCTATGTACTCTGCCAGCATCTGAAATGTGTAATCCGTAAAGATGATATCAAAGCGTCTCTCCACATGATGTATCATGTCAACTGCCATCGACAGATTTACGCTTCTGAAATTATTGGCTATCACCTCGGCCGCGCGTCTTGAAAGCCTGTGGTCATCGGTCTTGATAACCTGCTTATCACTGATTGGATACCTGCAGAAATGCCTCATGGCTTTTCTGATATCAAGCTCACTGCCTGTCGCATATATTCCGTAACCCGCCGTTCTGTGCACCTTAATGCCAAAGAGCAGAAGCTCTGCGTCAAGCTCATTTATATCATCCATGATGACATTTTTGCTGACGTTTAACTCCTCCGAAAAAAGCGCATACGTGTATGTATCCCAGCCACTTAGCAGAATATACGATATGTAGTTCTGTCTCTTCTTCTGCGATACTGCTGCCGATTTCCGCCCTGCCACATCCAGAATCTTTCCTATCTGCGCATCGCTAAAGCACGGCTTCATGCCTTTGCCCGGCTTTCTGTCGAGCGTCATAGAGTTTTGCTCACAAAAATCAGCCACCTCCTTCAGATATGTCTTCACACTTCGCTCCGACATACCTGTGGACGCAGCAAGAGCCTTTGATGTGACAAGCTCATTGTTGTGCTCTGCCAGCTTTTCAATTATCAATAATCCCTTTTCTGAAAGCATAAATCAAAGTTCTCCTGATTATACGTAATTTAACAATTCGACCGGTTCATCTATCAGATTTGTTGCACCATGCTCCTTCAAAAACTCTACGTCCCTGAAGCCCCATGTGACAGATACGCACTCCAGACCTGAGTTTTTCGCTGTGGCGATATCCACATCGGAGTCCCCCACATAGATTGCTTCATCTGCACTCACCTGAAGCTCTTTAAGTGCCTTCTGCACCATATCAGGTGCCGGCTTTTTGCGTATACCCTCTTCCTCCATCTCGCCGACTGCCGATGTCATATACTCCTTGAAATAGAGCTGATTGAGCTCCTTTACCGCCGGGTCAAGCTTGTTTGAAACAATAGCAAGCTTTATGCCGTTTAATTTAAGCTCCTTTAAAAGCTCCATGATTCCATCATAAGGTGCTGTATTGTCATTGCAATGAGCCTCATAATATTCCTTGAAATCCGAAAATGTCTTTTCAAACTTTGGATTGTCTGCTCCCTGTGGCACTGCGCGCTTCATCAGAAGCTTTACACCGTTTCCCACAAATCTGCGCACCTCGTCGAGTGTACGCTCCGGCATGCCATTTTGTTTCAATGCATAGTTTGTTGCATTTTTTAAATCCTCAAGTGTATAGAGAAGTGTTCCATCAAGGTCGAAAACGACCGCTTTTTTACGGTTCTCCTCCTCACCCTTTGCTATATGTGTCTTTTCAAATTCTGTCTTGCTTATCATATATGCCTCATTCCTATCATCATTTGGCAGAACCATAATATCTCCGGGTCTGCCTGATATATAACTGCTGTCATCCTTATTCCTAAATAGCTTTACCTTGTGCTTTAGCACAAATGCTCTTGAAAAATCCTCCTCAACAGGTATGCACACTCTGGCATGTGCCATTCCATCCACTATAGTCTCCGTATCCTTATTCTTGAACTTCGGGACATAATCTGTCTGTTTCACAGTAAACCGCCAGTCCTTGTATATCCTGAAGCTTTTGTTCAGCCTGTCCAGATTTAAAATCCGTACACTGCCGTCTTCTCCTATTATGACTACCGTATCTTCACTAACCGGTGTGGAGATATCCCCCTTAGCTGTCCGCACTCCCATGCAGCAGCCCACAGGCAGTATATCCTTTGCAATGATACATCCCATCGGTATCGGGCGTTTTTTATAATCCACTTTTTTGAAGCCACTCGTATCAAAATCTTCTCCGTAAATTATCTTTGTATCGTTTAAATAATCAAAAATCCTCTCTTCCAATAATGATTTGATTGCAGAATCCGAAGGACGTTTGTGTGTACCATCGCTGCTGTACTGAAATCTTGGTGTCACGTCTTTTTCTTTGCAGTAGACATTATAGCTGTCTATCAGCAGATCCATCGGAATAAATCCACCGGCCTTGTAATAATGCCCTCCGCCTGAGCCTATGTCCCTGCACACTTCCTGCGCCATTTCGCTTGCGCTCACCTCTTTTATACAGCTTCTAAACGAAAGCTTCACTCCATTCTTAATCACTGAAAATACCATACATATGTCAATAGCATCCACCTCCAGCACAAAATCGCTTATGATGCCGAGTACATTCGGGTCACATGCCCCTGCCTTTACGATCGCCAGACGATATTCCTCTATATAATCGCGCCCCAGCAATGCTGTTGCGGCTATGTCCAGCTCCTCAAGTGACATGTTGGCATTTCGGAATTTGGCCACTATAGTGTTGTCAAAATCCGCCTCATCGCGCAGGTCCCTATCAAGCGAATGTGTTATCTCGGTAAATTCTCCGGTGTCGGTGTAAAGTCCATAATACAGTGCTGTTGCCAGGTTTCGACTTATCTCTACGCCCTCCTCACGCAGCATATCCCACACAATTGTCGCACATGAGCCCATATAGCTCATGACACGGTTCATAGCAGGAAGCTGTCCCGATACTCTGTGGTGATCTATGACAGCCACATTTTCTGCCTTGAAAAATGTGACATTCCCACCACCGTACTGACAATCGACAGTCACAAGCAGCTGCGGATTGTCTAAAAAATCCACATGCTCTATCGGTATGCCAAGACTGTCTACCATAAGCACCAGATTGCTCTTGTGTATGATATTCCTGCCTCCGTATACAAGTCTGGGACTTTTTCCATTCAGCCTCAGGTATTCATAGACTCCAAAGCCGCTTGCCAGTGCATCTGCGTCCGGATTATCATGACATTGCACAATTATGTTATCAAATTGTAATAAATCACTTAGCTTCATTATTAGCTCCCTGAATAGTTATATTAATTCATTTTCTCATATGTGTATTTATGGCTGCTTCAAATCATCACATTATTTCAGGTACGGAAACAGCAGCGAGCTTCTGTCCTTCTCGTCAAACATCGAATTGTACTGCAGGATATTGTATGCCTTTATCCATTTTGCCTCGTCTCCTGTTGCGTCATCCACATGCATAAAACACTCATACTTTTTCGAATAATAGCCCCTTGAATTTATGGCCGGAATCTTCTCCATCAGCTCTGCGAGGAACCGGTTGTATGCCGGCAGATCTATGTTGGCTCTCTCAAGCGTCAGTGTGGACAGGTAGTTGAGGCTCGTCACATCAACTTTCTGTGCATCCGTCTCGTAATTGGTCCATATGAAAAACGGCACCTTGTACAGATTCTCAAGCTCCTGCTCCGTAAGTCCGGAATTGCCTTTGCCATTTAAAAGCTTGATAAAATCATTGCATAATCCCGGCTGATGGTCTCCAAAAAACACAATCTCTACCGGATCATCCACACCCTTAAAGTATGTGATGAGATTTTCGAGTGCCTTGTCACTCTCATTCAAAAGTGACAGATACTGGTTCGCATCGGTGTATGACGCCCCAACCTTGTAAACCTCCTGGTTGAAGTTGTCATATTTCTCACCGTAGCCGCCGTGGTTTTGCATCGTGACTCCCATGATGTAAAGCTTCTCGTCATCGCTCTTTTTCTCGTAGCGGTCAATAATCTTATCATAGAGCTCCTGGTCAGTGATATATTCCCTGAGTATCTTTGTCTGGTCAAAATCATCTATAAAGTAAGTCTCATCATAGCCCAGATGCGGATAAACCTTGTTTCTGCTCCAGCCTGTCGCATAGTACGGATGCATCGCAACCGTCGTATAGCCGATATTCTTCAGGTTTGAGACTATGGAGGTCGGGTCATCATTTATATACTGCTGATAAACCACCGAGCCGTCCGGCAGAAATGCCATCGAGTTTCCTGTCTCAAATTCCCACTCAGAGTTTGGCGTCTTCGCACCGTACACGGACGAAAGAGCATAGCCTTTAAGCGTATTTTCACTCAGAGAATCCATAAACGGCGTAACCTGCGTGTTGGTCTCAAAATCTCCCACCACCGACAAATCCGCAAACGACTCATTCATGATAACAATGATTGTCGGATTTTTCGCATCAGACTGCGAATATGAGCCATCCGTTTCCTTGAAATTGCCCGCTATCTTGTCAACTGCTGCCTTGCTGTAGCCATCAGGTGCCTTCACAAAGCTGTCCCTTATGCCGAGCACAAAGTTCAGCAGATAGCCGTTTCTGTACGTGCCCTTTTTCTCCCAGGTCTCGGTGTTCAGTGACATGGAATTCATAATGACATACAGCACGCATATTATTGTGAGAAGAATCGAAATAATTCTCATATGGATAGCCGACTCGAACTGCACTTCTATGCGCCTTACCAGCATGATATACAAAACAGCCGCCAGAATCACATACAAAAATTTGTAGTCTATGACGAATTTATATTTTGTCACGACGGAAAGTCCTGTTCCCGCTGACTTCAAATCCGCATACGTAAACTCATTACCACGGAATTCATAGACAAAGTAATCTATAAATCCAAACGCGAGTATGGCAATTGATGCTATGGTACATGTCAGCCTCGTGTTGTTTGTGATAAAAAGTATCACCAGATATATGGCGAGCGCCAGAACCACATTCACCACGCATACCATATCGGTGGTTTTCACAAAGTCCTCATCAGTCAGCAGCACATACTGCACCGAAAAAACAGATAGTATCGCTCCGATGACAAGCAGTATCGCAGCCCAAAGCCATGACAGCTTCACCGGAAGCTCAAGCTTCACATTTACAAGTCCAAAATATACTGCCGCAAACAAAAGAATCACCCACCAGCTTGCCGATGTAAAGTAACCTACTAGCGCGGCCGCTGCTGCTGCAATTCCAAAATGTATGTTGTTTTGTTTTGTTATCTCAAATTTGATGCTCATTTCTGCCTCTTAATATTGCCTCTTAATGCTTCCTCTTAATGATGCTTCTTAATGTTGCTTCTTAATGCTTTCTCTTAGTGCTTTCTCTTAATGTTGCGATTTGATTTTAAATTATATTTCCTAATTAGCAAAGAAGTCCTCAATTTGACTGTATATAATGTGCATCAGATTTGTTCTTGCCTCAACGCTTGCCCACGCAATATGCGGTGTGATAATCAGCTTGTTTGAATCCTTTATCGCACGGAGCGGATTGTCCTCACTCATAGGCTCCTGCGCCAGCACATCAAGACCTGCCGCCGCCAGCTCTCCATCCATAAGCGCCTGTGCCAGATCCGCTTCATTCACTATAGGACCTCTGCCAAGATTTAAAAATATAGCAGATTTTTTCATCTTTTCAAACGCAGCCTTGTCCATCAGACCAAGTGTATCATCTGTGAGCGGTGCATGCACCGACACGATATCAGACGTGGCAAGCAGAGTATCAAAATCCACCCTCTCATAGCCCGGCTGCGAGTTTCTTCCTGAGGTAGAATAATAAACCACATGGCAGCCAAAAGCCTTTGCGATATCAGCCACGCGTCTTCCGATATTTCCAAGCCCCACGATGCCCCAGGTCATACCGCTAATCTGGTGAAACACATTAGAAAAATGCGTAAACGACGTATCACCCACATATTTCTCGCTCTTCACATAATCATCATAATATCTCAGCTTCTCAAGCAGGTAAAATAGCAGTGCAAACGTATGCTGCGCCACGGTCTCTGTAGAATACCCTGCGACATTTCTCCATTCAATGCCTCTTTTTGCCAGATATTCTTTATCCAGATTGTTTGTGCCTGTTGCAGTTACACATACGAGCTTTAAATTTTTTGCCTGTCCTATAGACTTCTCATTTACCTCGACCTTATTTAAAACAATCACATCAGCATCCCTTGTGCGCTCCGCTGCTTCCTCTGTTGTTGAAAAATCATATTTGACAACCTCTCCGAGCTTGTCATATTCGGAAAGGTCGATGTCGTCACCAATTGTTTTGGAATCTAAAAATACTATTTTCATGGTTTGTTTCCTCTGTGCTATATATTTATTTGTTTTAATTTCTATTTTTAGGGGACTTCGCACTTGCAGGCTGTGATGGTGCGCCGGCATATGGTATATTCCTCAGAAATATATGAAGTCAGCCACAAAAAATGCATCCGGATAGTCTGTTTTATCAGTCTGCTTTTTATCGTCACCGAAGGTTAATGGAACTTTGTGGCAGTTCATATATTTCTTCGGAACACACCATATGCCAGCGGTAATGCAGGTTTGCGTGTGCGAAGTCATCTCAATAATTATCTATATTTATCAATGTTTACCACTATTTATTGTTATTTGACAATTTTAATCTTTATTTGCCAATGTTTATGATTACTAAAAATACAGCTTGCTTTAAATACTAACAAATTACCTAGCATAATAGCATTAACATAATAGTATTAGCGCAATTTATAAATGTAATCATATGTTCATTTCACACATATAAATATATTTATACCACATTTCCGGAAATAAAACCACTGTATCAGTATTTGATTAAACAAAGCTTAAGAAAGCCCACCATATTAATGATAAATTTCATCACTATGGTGGGCTTTTAATATTCTGCATCATACTTGCATGCAAACAGAAGCATTTTATCTCACAGAGAATTTGTAATCTGTCTCTGTGTGGTATGTATCACCTGCCTTTGTAACAGGTGTACTGAAGTTGGTCTCATTTATTGAGTTTGGATAGAACTGTGTCTCGAGGCAGAATGCATCGCGGTTATTGTATTTGACTCCGCCCTTGCCTTCCTGTCCCACGATAAAGTTGGCAGTATAAAGCTGGATTCCGACACAGTCGGTGTATACCTCCATCTGTATGCCACTCTCAGGTGAGTATGCTGTTGCGACCTTTTCTACTCCCGGAGCTGTCTTGTCTATTGCAAAATTGTGATCATATCCGCTTCCATAGTGAAGCTGTGTATCATTTGCCTCAATATCTCTTCCGATTGGCTTAGCCTCCGTAAAATCAAATGGTGTACCCTCAACCGGTGCAATCTCACCTGTAGGAATAGCCTTGGAATCCTTTACAGGTGTGTAATGCTCAGCATTTATCTGCAATGTGTGAGTGTATACGCTTCCTGATGCATGACCGTTCAGATTGAAATAGCTGTGGTTTGTCATATTGAAGGTAGTTGTCTTATCTGCCTTTGCATTATATATAATAGCAAGTGCATTTTCTTCTGTTACCTTAAATGTCACATCAACGACTGCATTTCCCGGGAAGCCCTGCTCCAAATCTGCATCCTCTATCTCAAAGGTAATCTCATCTGCCTTCTGCTCCTTAACAGTCCAGAAGCGCTTAGAAAAACCATTTGATCCACTGTGAAGACTGTTCTCATTGTCATTAGCCTCAAGCTTATATTCCACTCCATCAATATTAATCTTTGCATCGGATATCCTGTTTGCATATCTGCCGACAGTAGCACCAAAATAGCTGTACTCCTTCTCATATGACTTTACATTGTCATATCCTAAAATGACATCTCTCTCATTGCCATCCTTGTCCTTTACAAAAATAGATACAACTGAAGCGCCATAGTCTGTCAAAAGTACTCTCAATCCACCGCCATTGCTGATTTCGTAAAGCGATGCCTCCACTCCTTTTGATGTTGTACCGAAAGTTTTTTTACTCATGCCCCATATCCTCCTTTGGTTACATTATGTCTGTTGCATTTTTTGTAACTTTATGTTTGTTACATTTTGTTTTAGTACATTATGTTTTTTACATTATGTTCTGTTACTCTTTGCTTGATAGCATTTCGATTGCATAATCGCGTTTTTCTTATTCTACGCATTCCTTTGTATTTTACTTCTTTTGATCGCATAAGTAAACTTTTTCGTGCAAATATCCGATAAAATATTTATAACAATTATTTAAGTGCGATTATACGTTCAAAATAGAACCTAAAATCGCAGTTATAACGCAATTATTTTAAACTTTAAAATTTAAAAATATAAAGAGGATTAACATGAGTACACGAGTAAGTTCAGCAACAAATCTTTCAGCAACATATTTTATGAGAAATTTTTATTCAAACAACCGCGATGCCATGAAATCATCCAAACGCAAAGAATATAGTATTACAGAGCTCG
>OFMU01000600.1_pt1 | contig 23616 bp, 19 predicted proteins | sample 1541861 | NCBI WGS metagenome assembly OFMU01 (sample SAMN04209238, study PRJEB22552) | human gut metagenome | biome: gut; material: feces | host: Homo sapiens | place: USA: Oklahoma
CGAAGGAGTTCTTTCCGAGACAAAAAAAGGACGTTATTATATTACAATCCGAAAGTATATCTAATGGCATTAGCAGTAAAGGAGAGCATATGAAGAACAGACCAGGGTTAAAACAATATATTTTTGCAGCACTTGGAGTCGTAATCCTGGTGCTTCTGGATCAGTATACAAAGCTTCTGGCAATTGCACATTTGAAGGATCAGTCTGCATTTGTGTTGTGGAATAATGTTTTTGAATTGCATTATCTTGAAAACAGAGGAGCTGCATTTGGAATTTTTCAGAACCAGCGATGGTTCTTTGTCATCATGACCGTTGTGATCCTTGTTATTGTGAGCTGGTTTTATGGCAGAACTCCGGTAGAAAAAAGATATCTGCCACTCAGAATCTGTATGATCATTCTGACAGCCGGAGCAATCGGGAATTTTATTGACCGTCTGACCAGAGGATATGTGGTTGACTTTTTTTATTTTTTACTGATTGATTTTCCGATTTTCAATGTGGCGGATATTTATGTGACTGTGACGTTTATCGTTCTGGTTCTGCTGATCTTTTTTTATTATAAGGACGAAGATTTTTCTATTTATTCGCGCAGACAGGAGCAGAAACATGCAGATTAAAGAATTTCAGAGTGAAGAAAATGCAGGGGAGAGAATCGACAAATTTCTCACAGAGAAAGTGCCGGAGCTTTCCCGTTCTTATATTCAAAAACTGATAAAAGAAAAAAATGTAAAGGTAAATTCCACAGTAATCAAATCTAACTATAAGGTTGCAAAAGGAGATCAAATTCAGATTACGATACCGGATTTGACGGAACCGGATATCCTGCCGGAAAATATACCATTGGATATTCTCTATGAGGATGATGATATCCTGGTGGTTAATAAGCCGAAAGGTATGGTAGTGCACCCGGCAGCAGGTCATTATACCGGAACCCTGGTCAATGCGATCATGTATCATTGCAAAGACCGGCTTTCAGGAATCAACGGTGTAATGCGTCCGGGAATCGTACACCGGATCGATATGGATACTACCGGTTCTCTTCTGGTATGTAAAAATGATACCGCACACCAGATCCTTGCAGAACAGTTAAAAGAGCACAGCATTAAGCGGATTTATCATGCGATTGTACACGGTAATATCAAAGAGGATTCCGGTACTGTGAATGCGCCGATCGGACGCCATCCGATTGACCGGAAGAAAATGAGTATCAATGAGAAAAATGGCAGAAATGCAGTGACACACTACCGGGTCCTGGAGCGTTTTGGCGAATATACTTATATTGCCTGTGAGCTTGAAACCGGTCGCACACATCAGATCCGTGTGCATATGGCGAGTATCCATCATCCGTTGCTTGGAGACTGTGTATATGGTCCGGCAAAATGTCCGTGGACACTACAGGGGCAGACACTTCATGCGAAAATTCTTGGAATTATCCATCCGAGAACCGGAAAATATATGGAATTTGATGCCCCACTTCCGGAATATTTTGAAAATTTATTGAAAAAACTACGCAAAATGTCATGAAAATCTATACATTTATTATGAATTGTTATATAATATGTATAGGATAATCATGGAATAATGACCTGCAAAGGAGCGTGACGTTTATGAGTAAAACACATACAATTATAACAATAGGTCGTCAGTTTGGAAGCGGAGGACGCGAGATTGGAAAACGTCTGGCAGATGAACTGGAAATTGAGTTTTATGATAAAGAATTGTTGTCACGGGCAGCAAAGGACAGTAAGATATGCAAAGAGCTTTTTGAGACACATGATGAAAAACCGACGAACAGTTTTCTCTATTCATTGGTAATGGATACATATTCTATGGGATTTGCATCCGGTTCTGTCAATGAAATGCCACTAAATCACAAGATTTTCCTTGCGCAGTTTGATGCGATCAAAAAGATTGCGGAGGAAGGACCGTGTGTACTGGTAGGAAGATGTGCGGATTATGCACTGGAAGAGCGGGATGATGTACTAAGTGTATTCATTCATGCAGATCTGGAAGACAGGATTAAAAATGTAGCAAAGCTGAATGAACTGACAGATAACAAAGCAAAAGATCTAATACATAAGACAGATAAACGCAGGGCAAGCTATTACAATTATTATACCAACAAAAAATGGGGCGATGCCGAAAGTTATGATATTTGTATAAACAGTTCCAAGTTTGGTGTTGACGGATGTGTGAAAGCTATCAAAGATTTTCTTGAATTAGAGGCAAGCTTGGAAGAGTAAGAACAGCGATTATAATGTTATAAGACGGGGGAAATAAAAATCCCCCGTTTTTTAGACCTGTAGCAAAATACTTATGTTCTGATAATTTCGGAACACAGGCATTATAGTGTCAAATAAAGAGAAGAAAGAGGAGACAAGAAAACATGAAATTTGTAATTCAGAGAGTAACACATGCCGAGGTTGCGGTAGAAGGAGAAGTGATCGGAAAGATTGGAAAAGGATTTATGGTGCTGATCGGAGTGGCACAGGATGATACCAGAGTGATTGCAGACAAAATGGTAAAGAAGTTGACAGGACTTCGCATTTTTGAAGATGAGAACGGAAAGACCAATCTTGCCCTAAAGGATGTGGATGGAGAACTTCTTCTGATTTCCCAGTTTACCTTATATGCAAACTGTAAAAAAGGATTCCGCCCAAGTTTTATTGAGGCAGGTGCACCGGATATGGCAAATGAACTGTATGAATATATTATTGAAGAATGTAAGAAAGTGATCCCGGTTGTGGAAAGAGGAAACTTTGGCGCGGATATGAAGGTATCTCTTTTAAATGACGGTCCATTTACGATCGTGCTGGATTCGGAGCAGATTTGTTAAATTATTATTTGGTTTCTAAAGATGTATCGTGTATAATAAGATACAGATGGAATACACAAGAAAGTGGGGAATGTAATAATGAGTTATGAAGCATTAAACAGCAGGATTATGGAGATGAAGGATGAAATTCTTGCTGGAATCCAACAGAACATGAGAATTGAAAGCGTGCGTGGTGAGGCACAGCCAGACGCGCCATATGGTCCGGGACCGAAGGCTGCTCTGGAAGATGCCCTTGAACTTGGCCGCAAGCTTGGCTTCAAGGTTGGGCAGGCAGACAATCGTATAGGCTGGGTAGAATATGGAGAAGGAAAAGAGATGGTAGGCGTTCTTGGTCATGTAGACGTTGTACCGGCTGGCGATACCGGTTGGACTTATCCTGCCTATGGTGCCGAGATCCACGATGGAATTCTTTGGGGAAGAGGATGTCTGGATGATAAGGGACCGATCATTGGATCAATTTACGCATTGAAGGCGATCCGTGACCTGAATCTTCCAATTGACCGTAGAATCCGTGTTATTTTTGGATCTGATGAGGAATGTGGCTCTTCATGCGCGGCGTATTACGTAGAGAACGGATATGAGATGCCGACGATCGGATTTACTCCGGATGCAGATTTTCCTGTTATTTTCTGTGAAAAAGGAACGACCGGAATCAAAGGCGGTTCTAAGGTTTATGACAAAGGTCATATCGAAGTGGAATATTTTGGTGGTGGAATTGCTGACAATGTCGTGATTCCAACTTGTAAACTGATCGTAAAAGGAGACATTAAGGTAGCAGAGACAGAAGGAATCACTGTGACGCATGAAAACGGAAAAACAATCGTTGAAGCGGTGGGAAGAAGTGCACATGGAAGTACCCCGCATCTTGGTGTAAATGCAGCAATTCTTCTTTTGAATGCAGTGAAAGAGAATGAATTTGGTGGAGAATTCCAGCAACTGATGGAATTTCTTCTGAAAGAGATCGGAACGGAGACAAATGGAGAATCACTGGGAGTACATTATGTGGATGAAGAAACTGGTGAGACAACCGTAAACCTTGGTATTGTTTATTATGATGGAGAAGAGACCTATTTTACATTAGATGTCCGTTATCCAAAAAATGCAGATCCGAAAGTTGTTGATGATACACTGATCAATCATATCAACAGTTACACATTCGATGTGCTCCGGAAAAATAACCACAAAATTCTCTATGTACCAAAAGACTCTGAACTGGTGACAAAGCTCGTTCATGTATATGAAGAAGAGACTGGCGAGCACTTGGAACCACTTGCAATCGGTGGTGGAACTTACGCAAAGAAATTCCAGAACATGGTTGCATTCGGACCGGTATTTCCAGGTGAAGCAGACGTGATCCATCAGCCAGATGAACATGTGGAAGTAGAAAAGCTTCTCCGTGCACTGCAGATTACGGCAGCAGCGATGTACGAACTTGCAAAAAAATAGTATAAAACAGTACTGACTGAATTATCTGGATATGTCATAATAGATACGAGCATCGAAGGGTGAGTTGTTCAATGGAACAAAAGCCGGATAAGATGACAGGTTGAGAATACCTGTACATCTTATCCGGCTTTTTTGATGCATTTGAAAAAATATTTATGATAGTAAGAAAAAAAGGGATATGGAGAAGAACATATATAAAAAACAGGTGAGTACTTGCAAAAAGCACTTCTATCTGAGATGCTTCTGCAAGTAATCACCTGTTTTTTTAAAATTAACGGAAGAAGCGCATAACAGCAGCAACTTTCCCTAAAATCGTAACATCTTCAAGGATAAATGGTTCCATTGCATCATTCTCCGGCTGAAGACGGATCACACCTTCTTCTCGGTAAAACGTCTTTACCGTTGCACCGTCATCAATCAGAGCAACAACCATATCACCGTTCTCTGCAGTTGCCTGCTTTTCCACAATGACATAATCTCCATCCAGTATACCGGCATTTATCATACTTTCACCCTGAACTTTCAGCATAAAGAGTTCTTTATTTGATGAAATATATTCAGTAGGAACAGGATAGTAATCTTCAATATTCTCCTGTGCAAGAACCGGTTCTCCTGCAGCTACATGGCCTACGATCGGAATCTGAACCATCTCACGTCTTGTGAGATTAAATGAATCATCCAGAATCTCGATTGCACGTGGTTTGGTTGGGTCACGTCGTATGTATCCGTTCTTCTCAAGAGTCTCAAGATGAGAGTGTACAGAAGAAGTTGACTTCAGATTCACAGCATCACAGATCTCACGTACAGCCGGTGGAAAACCACGTTGCAGGATCTGGGACTTAATATATTCAAGTATCTCTTCCTGTTTCTTGCTAATATTACCTTTACTCATAAAAGACCTCCTAAATCTGTATCTATATCAATTTGAATTATTATCCGAACTATTAAAATTATCATATCATACAGAAGAAAAAATAGCAAACAAATGTTTAGAAAATACGTTCGATTTGCATATTGACAAACGTATGTTCTTACTGTATATTGGTAACAGAACAGTTGTTCGAGAACATGCTTTCTGGTATATAGGAGAACTGAAAAGATTACAGAAGAAAAGGGAGGAATTATCATGAGATCAGAGAAAAGAAAAGATATGTATGCAGATCGATATCATGCAGGAGCAAAAGGACAGAAGCACTGTCATTATGCAAAGCACCGTAAGACGAATTCTATCAGACGGTTTGTGACAGGGATTGCGGCTCTGGTGATGGTTATGTCACTGAGTTTTGGATTTGGAAGCTTTTTCTCCAGTGCGCACGATAGCAAAGCTGAAGAACCTTCCGGAGAGAGATATTATAAAAGTGTCCAGCTTGAAAAAGGGGATTCACTCTGGAGCATTGCACAAAGATACAGACGAACAGAAGATTCCATATATGAATATATGGATGAGCTGGCAGAAGCAAATCATTTAAGTTTAAAAGACAGGAATAATCTCCAGGAAGGAGACTATCTGGTTGTTTCGTATTATGGAGATGATTCTGTTTATTAAAGACCATCTGTGCTGTCAGGTAGCAGCGAATAATCTGCCTGATAGCACATTATATACACTCTATTTTTTATAAAAGTCTAAAAGACTAAGACATTCTTAAGGTCTCTAACCAAGATCCCATCGCTCACCCCGTCTTAGTCTTTTCGGACTTTTTAATTTTATACTAAGAAATTATTACTGGAACAGGTTTTAAAAGAATACACGGAATGTATGGATGAATTATAAGACAAAACTTATTTTATATTTTTAAGGCTATACTTGATTTTACTAGTGACTTTAAAGGATTATCATGATAAAATCAAACAGGTGTATTTAATTTTAGAATAAAAGAGGAGATTTTGTTATGGATAATCATAAAAAAAGGAGTACATTTTCTGGCAAATTAGGATATGTACTGTCAGCAGCAGGAGCTTCTGTAGGTCTTGGAAATATCTGGAGGTTTCCTTATCTTGCGGCAAAATATGGCGGAGGAATTTTTCTGCTTATCTATATTCTGTTAGCCCTTACTTTCGGTTATACGATGATAATTGCTGAATCAGCAATTGGCCGTATGACAAGAAAAAGTCCGGTAGGTGCGTTCAAATCTTTCGGAAAGTCAAAATGGATTTCTTTTGGGGGATGGATTAATGCGATTATTCCGGTTCTGATTGTACCATATTATTCTGTAATTGGAGGATGGGTTATCAAGTACCTTTTGGAATATGTAAAAGGGAACAGCAGTAGTCTGGCTCAAGATGGATATTTTTCAGAGTTTATTTCAAATGGATTTTCTACAGAAATCTGTTTTATCATATTCTGTCTGATTACATTGATTATTATTTATGCAGGTGTTCGGAATGGAATTGAGCGTGTTTCAAAGTTTATGATGCCGATTTTGATCGTGCTTTCGCTGATCATTTCCATTTACTCAGTAACACGACCGGGTGCAATGGAAGGCGTGAAGTATTTTCTGGTGCCAAATCCAAAGAATTTCTCATGGATGTCTGTGGTAGCTGCTATGGGACAGATGTTTTATTCCCTATCGATCGCTATGGGAATTTTGATCACATTTGGTTCTTATATGAAGAAAGATATTTCGATTGAAGATTCTACAAGAAATGTAGAAGTATTTGATACAGCGATTGCAATTATGGCAGGACTTATGATCATCCCAGCCGTATTTGCGTTTTCAGGTGGAAATCCGGATACGTTACAGGCAGGGCCGGCACTGATGTTTATTACAATACCAAAGGTGTTTGAGAATATGGGATTGGGAACAGCAATTGGAATTCTGTTCTTTCTGCTTGTTCTTTTTGCTGCGCTGACAAGCTCAATCGCATTGACAGAGAGTGCAGTATCTACATTTGAAGATGAAATCGGCTGGAGTCGTAAAAAGTCTACTGTGCTTGTTGGTGTGATCATGATAGTATTAGGAAGTTTATCTTCACTTGGATATGGACCACTTGCATTTGTGAAAATTATTGGTATGCAGTTCTTGGATTTCTTTGATTTCCTGACTAATTCGGTAATGATGCCGATCGCGGCACTGATGACAAGTCTTTTGGTAGCTAGAGTTGTTGGGGTAAAGAAGATAGAAGAAGAGATTATTCATGGAGAAAGTGCATTCCGCAGAAAGAAGATTTTTGCTGTTATGATTAAATATCTGTGTCCAATCTTTGTTCTGATTATTTTGATCAGTTCTGTGGCGAATGCATTTGGATGGATTTCTATGTAGAATAATATGTAAAAAAAGGAGTGTAAAGAAATGGAACAGATGAAAGTTGGAATTATCGGTGCTGGGCGAATTGCAGCAAATATGGCGAAAACACTGGACGGTATGGACGATGCGGCTGCATATGCCATTGCTGCAAGAAATCTTGACAGAGCGCAGAAATTTGCCAAAGAATGGGGATTTGAAAAGGCGTATGGCTCATACGAAGAACTGGTAAATGATCCGGAAGTAGAGTTGATTTATATCGCGACACCACATCCGTTTCATATAGAACAAGCCAAACTTTGTATCAATCATGGGAAACCGGTACTTTGTGAAAAACCATTTACTGTAAATGCTGTTGGAGCAAAAGAAGTATTTGCTCTCGCAAAGGAAAAAGAAGTCTTTATTACGGAGGCAATTTGGACAAGATACCTTCCATCCCGTAAAATAATCGATGATATTATTGCAAGTGGTGAAATCGGAGAAATAAAGGGGATTTCAGCAAATCTCGGATATGATATGCATACAAAAGAACGTCTGATCGATCCGAAGCTTGCCGGTGGAGCACTATTAGATGTAGGTATTTACCCACTGAATTTTGCAAGCATGGTTTTAGGCGATGATGTTGAAGAAACGCTTTCTTCCTGTGTAAAATTTGACAGTGGAGTGGATGCACAGAATTCCATTATTCTGAAATACAAAAATGGATCGATGGCTTCTATACAAAGCAGTGCACTTACCGGTACAGAACAATATGGTATGATATATGGGACCAAGGGGTATCTGATTGCGGAAAATATTAATGATATTACAGCGGTAAAAGTATATACACCGGATCGGGAATTTGTAAGGGAAATTACAATGCCAGAACAGATCACTGGGTTTGAATATGAAGTACGTGCTTCTATGAAGGCTATCCGTGAAGGAAAACTTGAATGTATGGAAATGCCGCATGAAGAAAGTATTCGCATCATGGAACAGATGGATGGACTTAGAAAAGACTGGGGGATTGAATATCCATTTGAAAAAGGAAACAGACCGTGCTAGTAATTAGAATCAGCTGTCCCTGGCAAAAAGTTGTCTTGGGACAGCAGTATTTTGAATAACCAATCTATACGACAAATACCGATTTTTCCAAAAGATATAGACAAATCTTCCGAAACCATGCTATAATCATACCTATATCGGGGAAATTTATGGAATTTAGGAGGTTCTTAGAATCATGCCATCTGATACAAAAACATACCAGGAAGAAACTTATATTGATAATACTATTCGTCTTCGTGGTGTTTTAAACACCATGCCTGACTTTGCACGTGATTATTTTCGTGCCATTGAACCAACCACATCACCAAAGACACGAATATCGTATGCATATGACATCCGTTTGTTCTTTCAGTTTTTAATTGAAAAAAATCCTGTTTATAAACATCACTCAATTAAGGACTTTCAGGTACAGGATCTGGAAGCTATTCAGCCGGTTGATATTGAGGAATATCTGGAATATCTGAAGGTCTATGATACTACAGATGTTCATACCAAAGAAACCAAACAGGTCACAAACTCTGAACGCGGCTTATTTCGCAAAATGTCTGCATTACGCAGCTTTTATAATTATTTCTTTAAAAGACAGATAATTCAGAAAAATCCGACCTTATTTGTAGATATGCCGAAGTTACATGACAAGGCGATCATACGTTTGGATACCGATGAGGTTGCAAAGCTTTTGGATTATGTGGAATCCTGTGGTTCCAAATTAACCGGTCAGGCACTCTCCTATTATAATAAGACGAAAGAACGTGATATTGCGATCATTACTCTTCTACTTGGAACAGGTATTCGAGTATCGGAGTTAGTTGGACTGGACCTGTCAGATGTGGATTTCAACAATAATGGGGTCATGGTGACACGAAAAGGTGGAAGCCAGATGGTTGTTTATTTTGGTGAAGAGGTGGAAAAAGCACTTCGCAATTATCTGGAGACATACCGTAAAGCGGTAACGCCCCTTGCTGGCTATGAAAATGCTCTGTTTTTATCAACCCAAAGACGCCGGATCGGTGTGCAGGCGGTTGAAAATATGGTTAAAAAGTATGCCAGTCAGATTACAAATAAAAGAATCACGCCACATAAGCTCAGAAGTACCTATGGTACTGCCCTTTATAAGGAAACGGGGGATATTTACCTGGTAGCGGATGTTCTGGGGCACAAAGATGTCAATACAACGAAAAAGCACTACGCTGCAATCGATGAAGACAGACGACGTAGTGCTGCAAATGTGGTAAAATTGCGGGAACCGTAAATTGTCAAAATACGGTTAAATAATATCCTAATATGGATAAATTTTTACAAATGATAAATTGGTGAATAATAAAATGCCATCATCATTTCATCGATGTGACTGATATGATGGTATTTTATTATTTTTTTACTCTTAATGTCCTTAAATAACTCTTCTGTTCCGGCGTGATCCGGTAGCTTTCAATTGCTTTCTGAATCGTCTTATTATGTGTCCTGGTGTCCAGCCTTTTCTCTTCCAGATAAGGAATGATCTGGTCATACCGCTTTGCAAGAGCGGTAGCAAAATACCAGGCACGCATCATGTTTACATAATATTCGTCTGATTTAACTTCGGCTACCTTTTTGGGATATTCCGGTTTAAACTGTTCATCCAGATAATACCGCATCAGCATTCCAATTCCAAAACGGACGATATAAGGGTGATCCGATGCTATCCAGCGGCAGACTTCCTGGATAAATATGTCCAGATGATTTTTTACTGTCCGGAGCGCGATCATATCACAGGTTGCCCAGTTATCTATATACGGGAGAAAACGGTCCAGTGCGGCAATACAGGATGGGTACGCTTTAATCTGTTCAATCAGCAGTCCATGAAGGTTGTTTTCTTCATAATATTTATGTGGAAGCACTTCAAGAAATGCAGAAACATTGTCTGTTTTACCGAATTTTTTTGCGTATGCGCGCAAAGAAGGAGTCCGCACACCGATGACGGTTTCCTTATTGACTGTCGGCATCAGTTTTGCCTGAAAATCCCGATAAGCAAGATCCTGTATTGCAAAGAGATCTGCTTGTACATTTTCTATTACTTCTCTACTGTTCATTTGTCATTTTCTCCTGAAATATTGTAGATTTATAATTCGGTATAACGAAATTTGCTACAGCTTGACAGTGGTTTAAGCATTTATAAGATCGTGCCTGTCTCATAGAGCGCATTCTTCCGCTCCATACGCTTTAATTCCGGCAATACGGTAAGTAACATGGTGATGAAGCATAATCCTCCACCAATGACGTTAGAAACCGGCTCAGCGAGAAATACGCCGTTTGTTCCCATATGCAGGGCATACGGCATCAGATATGTCAGAGGCACGACGATAAATACCTTCCGAAGTAGTGAGAAAAAGATTGCATGCTTTTTCTTATTCAGGGATTTAAAGACCGTCTGGCCAATGTATTGCATATCCATGCAGATAAACGCTGCAAAATACTGCTTCAGGGCAGGAACTGCATCTTTCATCAACGTAGCATCCGAACTGAAAATTCCGATCAGGGTTTTCGGCGCGATGATGATAATACTCCACATCACAGCTGTGTATCCGAGAATCATAAGTGCCATCATGGCACCGGCTTTTCTTACACGGCATGGGCGTCTTGCACCATAATTGTAACTCAGGATTGGCGAAGTCCCTTCGTTGATTGCATAAATCGGAGTTTCTACAAGCTGTCTGACACTGGATACGATGGTCATAACAGAAATGTAGATATCTCCGCCTGTGACGGAAAGTACATTGTTGCAGACAATCGTTACCAGACTGTTTGTTAACTGCATGATAAATCCGGCAGTTCCCAGGCTTACAATGTTTTTTGCATAAGCTGTACAGCTGGCAAGTTCCTCTTTTTTGAGGAGCCTCACTTTCAGTTCTGCTTTCTTTGTAAGAAAGAAAAATACAAATGCAGCAGAAAGTGTCTGAGAAATGACCGTTGCAATTGCGGCACCGCGCACGCCAAGCCCGAACACAAAAATAAACAACGGGTCAAGCAGCAGGTTCGTTACTGCCCCTATGGTAACTGAAAGCATGCCGATGGTTGAATATCCCTGTGCATTGATAAACGGGTTCATACCGGTTGCAATCATAGAAGGCAGAGTTCCGATCAGGTAAAGCATCAGGTACGGATATGCATAGATTAGAGCGTCTTTTGAGGCACCAAACAGTACCAGGATCGGGCGGGCAAATAAAAAGCCAATTACCATGAGTACAATGGCACAGATACAGACCATGGAAAAAGAAATATTCATAATTTTTTTCGCTTCCTGTGGCTCATTTTTGCCGCGCTCAATCGAAAATAATGGTGCACCGCCGCTTCCGAATAGATTGCTGAATGCGGTAATGATGACAATTACCGGGAAACAAAGACCGACTGCACCAAGTGCTGCAGTTCCGATGTGCGGGATACGTGCAATATAAATCCGGTCTACAATGTTATAAAGTAAACTTAAAATCTGGGCAACCAGCATCGGGAGCGATGCTCCAAGGATATTGCTGGTTATCGTTCCATTTTCAAAATCGACTCGTTTCATTTGTAAATTCATTCCTTTTTATTTTTCTTGCTTTTTAATTCTAACATGATGTAATATATATGTAAATTATTGTTTTTATATGATAATTCAATAAAAATCATATGGATAATATATTTTCATTTTTAAATAATCAGGAGATGAATTACATTTTTATGGAAATCAGACAGTTGGAATATTTTCGTGCGATCGTAGATGCCGGAACGATCAGCGGTGCAGCAAGAGTTCTTCACATGACCCAGCCACCGCTGAGCTATCAGATGAAGATGCTAGAGGAAGAATTACAGGTATCACTCTTTTTGCGAGGTACAAAGAAAATTACGCTTACAGATGCCGGAAAGACGCTTTATGAGCAGGCCGGTAATCTTCTGATGCTTGCAGATCTGACCAAACAGGAGGTTGTCAAATCCGGTCAGGCAGCTACCCTGCACATAGGGATCACACCATCCACTGTATCGATGATGTCCGAATATCTGCTTTACTTTGCAAAAAAATATCCTCAAATTCATTTTGATGTACATGAAGGATCTACATTTACACTGAAAGATCAGCTGGAAAATGGAATGATCGATCTGACTACACTCCGCACACCAATTGTGTTAAATGGCTGTGAAACCAAGTCTCTTTCCCGGGAGAAGCTGCTTGTGATGGCAGTTCCTGATCACCCTCTGTTGCAGGGACATACATCCATCAGTCTGCGGGAACTTTCCGAACAACCCTTAATCCTCTCCCATCGCTACCGCAAATATATGCTTGCTGCATTTGAGGGTGCCGGACTGGTCTGTGATATTTATTTTGCCTGTGAGGATGCCCGCACTGCAATGACGATGGCAGAAAAGGGATTGGGAATTGCGATTCTTCCGGAGTCTATGCTGAAGCTCACTAATAAATTAAAAGCATATGATATTACTGGAGCTGATCTTACAACTGAAATTCTTCTTGCATGGAGGAAAGGCAGGATGCCGGCGGAATTACAGGATTTTCTGACATTATTTGAGGAGAAAATATAAAGTAAAAGAGCAGAGATACTTTCGAATGACTCTGCTCTTTACTTTATTTTATCATTTGGTAAGTATTTTTTAAATAGGATAAATAGAATTACCAGCTTGATTTCTGCTCATCTATAACTTCCAAAGTCTCCGGATTTACCAGATAGAAATCAACCAGTTCTGTCTCATATCCACCATCCGGATATACCTTTTCCAGAACCAATTCTTCGAAAGTATTATTATTTTCATCTGACTTAGAACCGTTATCATACAGACAGTAATTGACATTTACTGTTGTGCCATCCTTCTCTTCTGTTGTCTCAGAGAGGATCGCGTAATTTTCTCCCTTTGCATTTGCCGTGTAAGTGAAATTCATATCCGGAAGGGGATTCTGTTGTTGGATATATTGATACACAGCACGCATTTCGTCCTGAAGCGGTGAAGCCTTCTGGGATTCCTGTGCCGGAGAATTTTCGGTAGAATCAGTGGTACTACTATCTTGTGTTTCCGAATCATTCAGGTCAGAATCCGGTACAGAGGATTCTGTTAAAGTGTCTGTATTCGGCAAAAACAAACCCGTTTTTTGCATATAAATCAGGTTATCAGTTCGGTACTGTGTAGCGATGCCGTAATCAGGCTGTACGGAAAGATAAATATAATGCTGATCTTGACCGGTTACGGTTTCCGTTCCTTCTACGCCAAAGCTCACAATTAAAAAGCTGTAACCAATCAGAGAAAGTAAGAAAAGAGTCAGTGCGGCATAAGAAACGGCAATTATTCGTCTGGCTGCTTTCCTATTAAGGAGACTTTTTTGCTTTTTATACAGACAGATCATGCCCCAGATCAGCAGGCAGGACAAGGTGACGGAAACGCAGATGACGGATATTTCAGCAAAATAATAGCGGATTGCATATCCTGCGCTTTTATTGATACCATACCATGCACCGTAGAAAAAGGTACTGTATGCCAGAACGATTGTAATCAGACAAGTACGCAGGATATGCTCTTTTCTTGTCGGAGTGAATTTTTTTAATGCAGAAATAAGTCTGTCCATTTCTTCTGCTTCAATCCAGGTGGTAAGTTCTGCTTCAGATGGATATTCACCGTTTGTGTCAGGAATTCCTGTATAACGGGTTAAAAATTGATTTTTTGTATCAGTATCTCCCACTTCTGCTGCCAGTAAGATCTGCATATAATACAACTGTTTTAACTGGACCGGTGTGCATTTTCCAACAGAAATCTGTGTAATTGTCTGTGTAGCATGATCGTATTTCCCAAGCTGGATTTCAAGGCTTGCAATCAGGAGTAGCATGCGGTTATTCGTAGCAAGATCGCGGACAGATTGTATATGATACATATAAAGCGCATACTCATAGTGTTCGTCCAGTGGCATTCTACTCGATATTTTTCTGCTCCATCCGGCTTCTACAAACTGGAGCCCGAAAGCAAGTTCGATAACGGCAAGAATTTGGCAAAGGAAAGCCGTAAGTCCCCAGACATTGGTAGTGAGTTTCTGATAGGTCAGAAAAAAGATTGCAGCGGCAGCCAGGATGACGATCAACCATCTCAGCATAAACACGTGGCGGGCTTTCTTTTTTACGGTTGGATTCCATGGATATGTTTTTAATTCTGAATCTAGCACGGGCAAATCTCCTTTCCGTTGTCTAATTATCGATTTCCAAAAATATAATCTTAGTATTTAAGAGCCTCCTTTATGACGAAATAAAAGGGGCGCTTAAATCACTTTTCATATTTACTATTTTACTTCTACCAGTTCGATCTGGAAGTTCAGTTCTTTTCCAGCCATCTCATGGTTGGCATCAAATGTGATGTTGGTTTCTGTCTTTTCGGTTACGGTTACCGGGAATGGCTGTCCGTACTGGTTGGTCAGATATGCATGTGCACCGACTTCCAGATCTTCTGATCCGGGAAGCTGTGCGATTTCCAGCGTAAAAATGGCGCGTGGATCCGGCATGCCGTAAGCTTCTTCCGGCATCAGATGGATGTTGATGGTCTGTCCTACTTTCATTGTTGCAACGGCTTTATCGTAACCATGGATCATCTGTCCGGCTCCGCACACAAATTCCAATGGCTCTCCGCGGTCATAGGAAGAATCAAACTGGGTACCATCATCAAAGGTACCTCTGTAATGGGTACGGCAGGTCTTTCCGACATTCGGACCTTCAAAATCCGGCACAGGTGCGCCACCACATCCGCTGCATCCACTGCAGTGTCCGCCACAGGAATGTTCTTCTTCAGCAGAAGCTTCTTCTGTTGCTGTTTCTTCATGCTGTCCACAGCAGGAATGACCTTCTTCGTGGTGATGGTCACAATTTGTACCTGCAGATTCCAGTTCTCCTGCAAGATAGGCATTCACTGCCGCATCTACTTCTCCTGCTGCACCGGATATAACTTTGATACCGGCTTCTTTCAGCGCTTCTTGTGCACCTTCTCCGATACCGCCACAGATCAGAACATTTGCACTCTGCTCAGAAAGGAATCCTGCAAGCGCACTGTGTCCGGCGCCACCAGCATGAACAATCTGCATGGAAGTGATCTTTCCGTCTTCTACCTCATACATTTTAAAAGTTTCTGTCTTTCCGAAGTGCTGGAAAATAGATCCGCCTTCGTATGTTACTGCTATTTTCATTTGTAAAATCCTCCTTGAGATACCTTTACTCAATAGTATAACATATGGATTGCGAAACGCATAGAAAAAGTATACAATAATGAAAGAAATAATGAGACAAAACGAAAGAAAAAAGGGACTGGAAAATGAGTAGTATTTATTTGAGCAACGCAATATTTATGATGATAATACTGACGATCATCTTTTTAAGGATCCGGTATTATATTACATGGAGCCCGAGTAAAAAATATACGATGATCTTTATTGGCATGGTAGAGCTTTATGTGTTAATGGATGCATTGTTTATGAAAGAACTCTTAGGTAAGTCAGGAAACCTTTTGCAGTTTAAGCTGGTTGTGTTTTCCTTTTATCTGGTTTATGTAATCATGCCATATGTGTGGCATTTGTTTATGCAGAGTTATATGGGGATTAACCGTTCAAAGAAGCAAAGATTTGCGGAAATGATTCCGTTCATTCTCCTGGTTCTGATGGTGCTTCTCTCAGTTCCGACGGGAATTGTCTGGAGATTTTCACGGAACCGGACCTATATACGCGGTACATTTTTCGGAGTGTTTGCCGTACTCAATCTGTTTTATTACGTTTATACATTTGCACAGACATTCTTTATTTTATTCATGAACAATACAAAGGGTGTCAGATATCTCATAAAATCGGCACTGTTTTCAGCAGTCCCACTGATCGGAATTCTGGCAAATACCTATATCATTCCACTTTATGGGGCGTATCCGTTCCAACCGTACTGCCTGGTAATTGGAGCACTGCTCTCCTACCTGTTCATGGTGGAGCACCAGCAAAATCAGATGGAGTTTGAACACCGGAAAAGACTGTCCAATGCATTGGAACTGGAAAAAGAATCGACACGGAAAGCGAAAGTAGCCGGTGAGGTAAAGAATGCTTTCCTTGCAAATATGTCCCATGATATCCGTACCCCGATGAATGCGATCATTGGATTTTCTGATATCATTGCAGAACATCCGGATGATGAAGAAATTGTAAAAAATGCAATTTTCAAAATTCAGGCATCTGGTGAGATTCTTCTGAAGATCATCAATGATGTGTTGGATCTGTCTAAAATCGAAAGTGGAAAGGCAGAAATTGTGGAGATGGTAACTGACCTGAAGCAAATGGAAGAAAATCTGAAAATGATGCTCGAATACAGCATCCAAAAGGGAATGATTGATTTCAAAGTTGAGGATCAAATAGAGAATCCACTGGTATGGTGTGATGCGACAAAACTGCAGCAGGTACTGGTAAATGTACTGAATAATGCAGTTAAATTTACCCCAGCGGGAGGAACGATCACATTTAGCTGCGTCCAGAGAATGATCGCACCTGGATTTGCCGAATACAAATTCACGATAAAGGATACCGGAATCGGTATGACTGAAGAATTTCAGAAACATGCGTTTGAGGCATTTGAAAGAGAGCGAACTTCTACCGAGAGCAAGACTGAAGGAACAGGGCTTGGACTTGCGATTGTGAAGAAACTGGTAGATCTGATGCATGGTGATGTGATAATCCAAAGTAATTCCGGTCAGGGAACCAAAATACAGATTTCACTTCCCCTTCGGATTGCAACGGAAAATCAGCTTCATCAATCAGATAAAGCAAAGGAATACAAAATAGGTCTTGACGGAATGCATGTACTTTTGGTGGAAGATAATGAATTAAATGCAGAAATTGCCATGGAAGTTTTGAAAAATAAAGGGGTTCTTGTGAACTGGGTTCCGGATGGATGCGCCTGTGTGGAAGAAATTCAAGATAAGGAAGCAGGCATATATCAGTTTATCCTGATGGATGTACAGATGCCACGGATGAATGGATACGAAGCGACACAGAAAATCCGTCAGCTTGCAGATGTGAAGAAGGCACAGATTCCAATCATTGCCATGACTGCAAATGCATTTGAGGAAGACCGGAAACATGCGCTGGATGCTGGGATGGATGGGTTTATTATGAAACCGTTCCGGGTGGATGAAATGATGAAGGTGATCGGAGAAGTGATGGAATAAATGAATGTGGAAAGAGCAGGGAAAGAACTTTGGAAAGTTCATCCCCTGCTCTTTGTGTGTTTCATCAATCTACGCGGCTATGTTGCCCGCGTTTTTTGTAATCTTTATCAATCCGCTTTTTCCAACTAGAATCAAGCGCTGCATTGCACCGAACAGCAGATATGGCATCATTTAATACTTCATAATTCAATGCAGTTCCTTCGCAGTCACATTGATAATTGGCAGCTTTATCTGCGTCAATTCCAAAATGACTGGCTGTTTCAATCGCATCAATATTTGCGCCAAGAAAGAGAAATTCCCATCCATATTTTTCTTTTTGTCGTTCGATCATCTGCTTTACTTTATCAATGCGATAAATGTGGCTTGCATTTTCCATTCCATCAGTCATGATGATAAAAACGGTATGCTCCGGTACATCTTCCGTGCGCGCATATTTGTGGACATTTCCAATGTGATGGATAGCACCGCCGATCGCATCCAGGAGAGCCGTACAGCCGTACACAGAATAATCGTCTTCTGTCATAGAGGGAATCTTCTGCACCTCTACTCTGTCATAAAGGACTTTACTGTTATTGTTAAAAAGCACGGTAGAAATCAGCGCCTGCCCTGCCTCTCTTTTCTGCTTTTCAATCATAGAATTGAAGCCGCCTATGGTGTCCTTTTCCAGTCCGCTCATGGATCCGCTGCGATCTAAAATAAATACAACTTCTGTCAGATTTTTTCTCATACTAAATTTCCTCCTAAGTAATGGCTTATTTTGTTTGTAACTATAGGATACTGCCATTTTCAGGGGAAATGGTCGCATGAAAAGCGACACTTTTTTATGGATCAGAAAATTTCTACAGAATCATATCAGGTGAACAACGCTATGTGCCAAATTGCCAAACTATTTTCTTCTTAGCCTCCAATCAGACTTTGATCAAAGGCAAAGAGTGCTTCATTGATTTCGTAAATACTATAATTTTGCTTCAAGATAAAATATTCAACGATTACGTCAAATTTGCTGGAATGAGACAGGGCAAATCCTGCTTTCATCAGCATATCCTGAATTTCCGGAAGCGGAAGCTCAAGTGCCAGCGCAAATGCAAGAACGGTCGGTTTGGATGGTTTGTAGTACTTGTCATTTTTAATTTTGGAAAATAATTTCCGGTCAATATTGGCTTTCTTATAACACTGAGAATCGGTCATTCCACTTTCATCAATCTTCCGAAGTAGCATTTCAGAAAAGCTTTCATCCATTTGCTGCAAGGCATCTTCCAAAGTTGCAGCTTTACTTAACGGTACATTTGATGGCTCTGGTAAAGATATGCTTTCACAGAGATCCATTTCCCGGAACTGCTTCTGGCGCCTCATTGCTTCGGATGTTTTGTTAATGTGTGTTTCTACATAATGATCATCGATATAAGATGCAATATCAGAAAACAGTTTGCTGCTGATCCGATAAGCTGCTTTATCAAAAATAACGATGTATACCGTCATATCATTTTCCATAAGAAATGCGCTGATCGCGTCGATTGCAACCTTCAGCGCCTGAGCTTTCGGATAGCCGTAAATTCCGGAAGAAATCAGTGGAAATGCTATGGTTTCACAATGTTTTTCTTTTGCAAGTGCTAAGGAATTTTCATAGCAGGAAGTAAGCAGCTCCCGCTCATGAAACTGTCCGCCTCTCCATATAGGACCTACTGCGTGAATGACATAATTGCAAGGCAGATCATAGGCGTTTGTAATCTTTGCATCTCCGGTCTGACAGCCGCCCAAAGTGCGGCATTCCGCTAAAAGCTTTGGCCCTGCTGCACGGTGAATGCAGCCATCCACTCCACCGCCGCCGAGCAAGGAGGAATTTGCGGCATTGACGATGGCGTCTACGGGCATTTTGGTGATATCATTTCTGACGATTTGCAATGGCATAATTAAGCATGCTCCTCTAAATATTTTTCAATCTTTCCAATTAGCGCCTGATCTGCCGGAAGCCAGTCTACGCTGTAAAGAGTCTCTTTGGTGAGCCATTTGGCAGCTTCATGCTCTTTTAGAATCAGATCGCCGGATTTTACATTACAGATAAAACAATCCATTGATAGGTGGAATTTTGGATAGTCATATTCTACGGTGTCAAGTAACTGAATGACTTCGATTTTTGTATCTAATTCCTCTTTAATTTCTCTTATGATGGCATGTTCTGGCGTTTCATCTGGTTCGATCTTTCCACCGGGGAATTCCCAGCCGTCTTTAAATTCTCCATAACCTCGCTGGGTTGCAAATATTTTATTGTCAGCAAGAATGATTGCTGCAACGACTCTGATTGTTTTCATGGTAGTTATCTCCTGTTTTGGGTAAAAATTCATATAATTTTAAATGGTTCAATTATTGACAATTTTTCTTTTCATGTTATAATGACCGTAGGTTTATAGTGCTTTTGTGTTGGTGTCTGTTTACAGTCGTCGCATAGCCTGTATCCGCGCTGCCCGAGTCTCCGTGATGGTGTCTGCTTGCAGATGCTTGAATCACGGGGTCTTTTTTTGTCTATAAAGAAGAAAATCATATATTCTAATCATTCGTTTAAGACTACTTCTATCAGAGGTATTAGATGAACTAAGAATATTGGCATTTTCTTTAAATATTGTTTCTAATATTTGTTGATATTGTTCTACATCGATTTTGTCTTCCGGCAGAAATCCCAGTAGCCTTATCGCTTTGAAGACGTTTGTTTTTTCTTGTGTCCATATTTCCATTGCAGTGCGACCTGCGATAGCAGTCCGATTTCGCTTGATGGAATCTTCTGAAACGATATCATTGTATGAATGCGGCGCTTTGCTTTCGGCCAAGCTACTTTTATAGTCTGAATTTGCAATATAATACCATACTGGAAGTTTCCATGAGTTTTGTTTTGCTAATTCTGGATAAACATATTCTAACAATTTATCGCATGAATACATAGAATCATGTAAAATAATATTGCGATACCACTGTTCTGAATTTACTGCTCTTGCTAATCCATATACACCTGTTGAAGCTAATCCGATACTTAATGCTAGCATATTTTCATCAATACGACCATCATCGAGTGCTGCAACTTGCATAGTTGGTCCAGGCTGTTGAGTTAATGCAAAAGAATATAATTCATCTTTAAAGCGTCTAAGTAACTTAACTGGAAGTGCAGCTTTTTTTGCGGATAAAGCATCATATAAAATTCCAAAGTCAGAAAGAATGATTTTAGTCATTTCAATTAATTTTCCGTTTATTACTAATGAATGAGAAGAAACTTCACAGTCATTAGTATCTTTTTGATAGTCAATGAATATAAATCTTTTCTGTAGGGAATTTACTTTTTCTGGTGGTAAACACTCTACTACATCTCCGAGAATTTCTTGTATATCGGAATCTGAAATTGAATATCCGATGAATACAATTGGGTATTCCATAAAAATAGTCATAAGTTTTGCTGCAAGGTATTTCCCTTTTTCCCGAAATGTATGATAATCATTTTTATTAATAACAATAGACAAAGGGGATCGTACAGAACCGTGAATTTTATATATTTCTGCTACTCCCTGCAATTGAGAAAAAACGAGTTCATCTTGTCCAATAAATGTTTTATAACCATCAAATAAAATTTCAAAAAAGCAATCATAATTAGTTGTAATTACGCCAGAAATATTATTTTTAGCAATATTTTGAAGCTTTTTTACTTCTTCCTGATATTCATTTTTTACTACCGATATAGAATTTATATATTCAGCAATTTCAGCTTTAAATGGAGAAACTCCTTCAGCAATAGATCTTTGAACATTTTCTGATTCAGATCTAATTCCTGGTAAATTATTAAACCACGCTTCATTAAAATCTTTTTCGATATAACTAGCAATAGTAGGTAATTTATCTGAATCTTCTAGTTCTGATACTTTACTTTCATAATAACGAAATGCGAATTGATCATTTTTTACTTTTTCAGCAAAATGGGTAAGTAAACCAACCCAATCTGGCAAACCATAATACCTTCTTGTAATACCTGATCCGGCAAATAGAAATGGGGTTGTATTAAATCTTGCAACAACTTCTTGTAATGTCATAAATAGTCCCTCCTCGTTTATCCATTTACGATATATTCATAAATATCTTCTCTCACCGGTGTATCCAGAACCCATTCGATCTCCACTGCTGTCTTATCCGTATTCGGCATAACGAATTCCTTTACCTGCCCGGTCGCATTCACGCGTCCAAGATAATAAAATTCTTTGGAAATCTTATCATCTTTATTTTTTCGCACAAAAAGCTGAACATCAATCCCCCGTTCTTTTGCATGCAAAAAATTCTGTACATCTTCTGAAGCAATGGTTCTTCCGCTTTTGGAAATAGCGATCAAACGGTTATCCCCTACAAAATGATCTTCATATTTAGTAGTATCACTGATATCATCCTGTTTATCATAATTGATAAAAATCGGAAAAGTCTTTGTTTTCTTATCGAACTTATAACCACCTATGTTGAGAGGGACTTCATTTCTTTCCCAGTTCAGCAGTCGGCAGACATCTTCATATGTGTATTTCTGATATAATACCAGGTCTGTATTCTGATAGCGATTGCAGTAGTTTGCATGGTACCGCGAAATACCAAAGTCTACTAATTCCTCTAAAATATGATAGAAATCTGGGTTTTGCAGCATTGCTTCGAAAGTCTTTGAAACGGCATAGTCATCCTCTTCTTTTTCGAGGAAAACACAGTTTGCATAAGTCTTTTGCGCAGCGTTTGTCGGGAAATGATTAGTCATCATGTTTATGATATTCTCAGCACAATTCTCATCCATGGACTGCTGATAATTTTCGGAAAGTGACTCCTGCAAAAGGCCAAGCAGACCGTGATGATATTTCAATGAACGTTTCAGCAATTCCAGTTCGTGGATTCGCTTACCACTTGCCAGTTTCTTTGAAACAAACTCGATTACTTTTTCTTCGTTAGCAGATAAACGGATTTTGTATTCTTTCTCATATTTTACGAGAAATTTATAATACGATCCTAGACTGTTATTGTCAAAAATCCTCAAAACATCCATTTCACCATATTTGTCAAAATCAGCAAGTGCCGGGATATGTCCAAGTTTATTTTTCAGATTCGTATAGTTTTCGCGGATCAGCTTAATATCGCTGAAATTTGCATTATCAATCGCCTGGAAAATTCGTTTTCTGGAAATCTCGTCAAAATGGATCGTGCTTGCACCGGGAATTACTCTGCCGCCTTCTGTTATGTAACGGCGGATATTATCCTTATTGTAACTGCGATCGCCGGACAGGGCAATTGGAATCATAAAATTATTCCGATAATTTCCAATGAAATCCAGAACCACCACGTATTCCTTATTTTCTGCTTTACGCAGTCCCCGCCCCAATTGCTGGATAAATACAATCGGAGACTCTGTAGGACGTAACATGATAACCTGATTGATTTCCGGCACATCTACACCTTCTGAGAAAATATCCACAGAAATAATATAATCCAATATATTTTCTCCAGCATCTGCTGCCAGCCGTTCAATCGCATCTGCCCTTGCTGATTCCGAATCATTTCCGCTTAATACCTGTGTTCTCCAACCACGCTTATTGAATTTCTTTGATAATTCTTTTGCTTCATCAATCCTGCTACAGAAAATCAAGCCCTTTACCCGATCACCACTATAGCTGAAAAACTCCGCCTGTTTCATAACATTTGCCACACGCTCGTCCGAAGTCAGATACCGAAAATTCTCCAGTTTTTCCTCTGCTCCCTTCGCCTCATCCGCAATCACTTCGAGATCTGTAATTCCAAAATAATGAAATGGGCAGAGCAAATCTTCTTCCATGGCATCCTGCAACCGAATCTCAT
>OFMU01000642.1_pt1 | contig 22745 bp, 19 predicted proteins | sample 1541861 | NCBI WGS metagenome assembly OFMU01 (sample SAMN04209238, study PRJEB22552) | human gut metagenome | biome: gut; material: feces | host: Homo sapiens | place: USA: Oklahoma
CCAGGCCACAGATAGGGATACTTTCATCTCCTGGACTCTGGCTGTGGCTCCTCAGGCTTTAAATGAATTAAATCACATTAATCTATAATATATCATAAAATATAGTATATTTTTATTACGATAGTAGCAAGTGGGAAATTTGAGGTTGAAAGCTGGTGGCTTCTGCTTATCTGAAAGATATTGTAAATAAATAATTCTTCTATCTTTTTTAAAGACTATACAAATTGAATATATTTATATATCTATATTTATAAATATATTCAACCGTCATTACAACAATACTTAGTAATTCAAGTTAAGTAAAAAACAGCAATCTGAATCCACAAATCTTCCTCCACTTTATCACAATCAATAAAAAAACAAATCAAAGACTTCAGCTTCCATCCCCAAATCACCCACCTTGATTTGTAATTTCAAGCCTCGCCAAAGACAGCTCCCGAAGACAGAAGATACCCTATATCTGTGGCCTTAGATCGAGGATTGAATGTGAGCCTGTAAGCGAACATTCAACCCGCAGTGATAGAGTCACAGATATAGGGTATCTTCTGTCTTCGGGAGCGTCTATGTAACTAAATTACCAGATCATCCACCGAAATATTCTTTCCTGTCAATCCGATAAAGGCTCCTTCTTCCCCGCCTTCTTCGTGGGCGATGAGCCATTTATTTTTGGCAAAAAGTAACTTTTCTTCTGGAAGTTTTTCCTCTTCTGCTTCCGCTCCAAGCTTTACTCCAAGCGGGAAATTTGTTCCAAATGGTAAAATAACTCCTGTCTTAAATGCGTAATCGTTCTCTTTTGTTCCAATTGGTGTGTAATGAAGTGTTGTGGCATACAGTTCTACTGCGGTTCCTGCTGGAACAAAAAATGCTTCTAACTGTGCGGTATCGTATTTGAAATCATCAGTAATATCTGACTGCTGCCCTAACAGTAAAATGACATCGGTCGCAGCGACATTTGCCTCGGAAGAACGATGATATTCTAATGCATTCAGCACTTTGTTGTGTCCACAACAGTATCCAATCTCTACGGAAAGTTCTCCGTAAAGTGTATTGGAAATTTTCTGGCGGAAATCTGGTTCTTCTAATGGTCCAAAGGAAGCTGCATATTCTACCGTCTCTGGATACTTAATCTTTTCGAGTACATTGTAAATCTCTGAAAAATCAATTCCTGTTAAAATCTTTCCATACTTCTTGAAAGAAGCGTCTGTTACCTGTTTCACCTTCATTATAAATCCCCCTGTCTTTGTGAGCGGCTACCTCTTATTCGAACGCCGCCATATTTTTCTTTTTTCAGCTTCTTTTATGAGTTCGTCCCTGAAATCCGGGTGGGCAATAGATATAAGCCCTTCTGCCCTCTCCCATGTAGAACGACCCTCCATGTTAATAACACCATATTCTGTTGCAAGAAAATATACCTGACTTCGCGGAGAAGTGATAATATCTCCATTAAACTGCGGCAATACTCTTGAAAAAAGCTGGCCGCTTTTATCCTTATATGTGGAGCTCATACAGATAAATGCCTTTCCCCCTCTGGCTGAAGATGCTCCAATTAAAAAGTCAAGCTGCCCTCCGGTACCGCTGATCTGCCTTGCACCAAAGCTTTCTGACGATACCTGTCCATATAAATCTACGGAAACACAGCTATTAATAGAAACCATATTGTCAATCTGGGCAATAACGTCCGGACGATTTACATATTCAAGTGGATATGCTGCTACCCCATGATTATCATCTAACCATTCATAAAGCTCCGAAGAGCCAATGGCAACACCGAATACGCCTTTTCCCCTGTCAATCGTTTTCTTTTTATTGGTTAACTTGCCCGCCTTATACAAATGCAGATATGCATCGGAACAAAGCTCGGTGTGCATTCCAAGATCTTTGCGGTCAGTTTCTGCTATCAGCTCTCCAAGAGCATTGGGCATACTTCCAATTCCAAGCTGCAGGGTTGCCCCATCACATATGTACGGCAGAAGATTCTGTGCAATCTTTCGGTCAATCTCAGACGGCACATACGGCTTGCCTGTCGTAAAAGGTTCATGCTTTCCCTCTACGATATAATCCACCTCCGACACATGAATACATTCTCCATATCCGCCGTGTATCTTTGGCATATGCTCGTTGACTTCTACGATAACAACATCCGCATTCTGCACGATAGGCCCGGCAACTCCGGTATTTACCGAATAATTAAAATATCCATGCTTGTCCATCGGTGACACACTGACCATTACTACATTGACATTTAAAAAATACTTATAATACGCAGCATTATTGTGAAACACCATCGGAATATAATAGCATAATCCTCTGTCACAAAGCTTCCTCTCATAAGCAGAACAATGCCATGTATGATAGACAAAATGTTCCTGAGTCTCGTCACATTCTGCTACCTCAATCGGCCCCTCCACAAGATTCCCCCGAATCTTTACATCAAAAAGTTCGTCTCTCCTCTTAGCAAGAGCCTTATCTAAAAGAACCGGTTTTCCGAGCGAGCTGGTATAATCCACCCAGTCTCCACTCTTTACTACTTCTACCGCCTCTTCCGGTGTACAAAGCTTTTGTCTGTACTCAGTCATAAAATCCTTTAACACCGTTCTTCTCCCCTCTGTGTTTCTCTCTTGTTTGCCAGTTATATTGACATATCTTCCAATTCTTTCACCACTATTCTAACAAAATTTGTGCTAAATAACAAGAGGATGTGGGGAATTTTTGGAGTTGGCAAAACAGACGAAAGGTAGAGTGCCCTATTATACAATAAATGCTTCGTATCACTGCACTTAAACTGCTCAACCGCAGTTTAAGCTTGCTCTAAGGCGCATTTATTGTATAATAGGGCACTCTACCTTTCTGACTTTTGCAAGGACCGTAAATTTCCCGTACAATCTGTTTGCTTTTTAAGTTACAAATTTTTCTTGGGGATGGATTTGAGGTTGAGAGCTGTAGATTTCTGCTTGCTCGGAAGTTAAATAACAGTCTTTCCTACATCTCCCCACTCCCACCCTACTTCTTACACTTCTTTTTGAGGAAAAAATGCTATCTATATTTCCAACTTCCTCAAATTCAAAACTACTCGCTCTTGTCGCTACCTGAAATAATTCTACAACACACTCATAGAGTTAACAAATTTAAATTTGGAAAACGTTTAAAATAACTTCTGTCTTCCAAAAAACAGAACCCCAACAGATAAAGACTCCCTATTTGTGGCCTCGGAGCAAAGGCTGGATGCGAGCGTATAAGCGAACATTCAACCTGCAGCGACTAAAGTCACAAATAGGGAGTCTTTATCTGTTGGGGTTCGTCTATTTAGCCAAAACCCAGAATTATTTATCCAGCTTCTTAGCAGCGAGCATTGTTTCTACCACCGCTCTTACGATAGCTTCTAATCCTTCTTCGTCTACTTTTTCTTCTTCTGGAACGCTTAATGCAGCAGTTACGATAGACATGCTGTATACTTCTTCTGCGTTACATCCACGGCTTAAGTCGTTGATTGGAGCGTTAAGTCCCTGTAATACAGGACCTACTGCTGTATATCCACCTAAACGGGAAGCAATCTTATATCCGATGTTAGCTGCGTTGATGTCAGGGAAGATAAATGTGTTAGCCTGTCCAGCTACTGGTGAACCAGGACATTTTACTTCTGCTACTTCTGGAGATACAGAAGCGTCGAACTGAATCTCACCCTCTACTGCTAATTCAGGAGCAGCTTCTTTAATCTTCTTTGTTGCGTTAGCCACCTTTGTTACAGAAGGTCCTTTACCAGAACCAAGTGTAGAGTAAGATAACATAGCTACTTTAGGATCGATTCCGAAAATCTTAGCTGTTTTAGCAGATTCGATAGCAATCTCTACTAAATCATCTTCGGATGGATCAATATTGATAGCACAGTCACCCATAGCAATCTTCTCGTCTCCTCTTACAAGGATGAAGCAAGAGCTTACGATGTTGTTGCCTGGTTTTGTTTTGATGAGCTGAAGAGCTGGACGTACAGTATCTGCTGTGGAATATGTAGCTCCACCTAACAGACAGTCTGCTCCACCCATTTTTACGAGCATAGTACCAAAGTAGTTGCTCTTAGAAAGAGCTGCTCTTACCTGCTCGTCTGTCATTTTACCTTTACGAAGCTTAACCATCTCTGCTACCATAGCATCAATTCCCTCGTAATTTTCAGGGTCAATAATCTGGCAGGCATCAATATTAAAGTTACCTGCTTTTGCTGCAGCCTTAACTTCTTCTGGCTTACCAAGAAGGACAACGCCGAGAATTCCTTCCTGTGTCAGACGATGGGCTGATTCAAGAATCCTTTTATCTGTACCTTCTGTGTATACGATGGTACGAGGATTCTTCTTTAATGTTTCAATCATTTTTGTTAACATAAGATACCTCCCAAAATATATCTTTGTCTAGTAGTATCAATAATAGTACAAAATACGCTACTTATATAGTAAGCCCTGCACCATGTTTTTTCAACAATACATTGATATAAATTTTTGACTACATCGTATAAAAGAAAGTACAAAAATGCATCGGAATTTGTATAAAAATTCCGATGCACCTTTATTTTTTTGATATTTAAATTATACTTTTTTGTGAAGTCAGCAATTCTGGCTTATCATAGCCAAAACTTTCTGCTTCCATCATAAATCATATGATAAATCGACATATGTTTTTTCAACAACATAATCTATATTTTATCATTTATAACAGTATGCGTTTTGTCTCTATTCTACTGTCATCACTGCTTCACGATTCCTTTTTTATTCTGCTAATACTTTCTGCTGTTCTTCTGCATCTTCCGGATTCTCATGGAAAATGGAATAAGCAATGTTTGTAGAGTGGTCAGCGATTCTTTCAAGGCCAATTACCATATCGGTAAAGATAAGGCCGATTTCTACACCGCATACTCCTTTGGACAGACGTTTTACCTGCTGATTCTGGTAATCAATCTGCATCTGATCTACATCATTTTCCATGTCAATGATCTCATCAATGTTGTCCTTTTTATTTGTGACGAACATTTCCATACTCTTATCAAAAAGCTGAAGAACTTCTGTATACATTGTTGTAAGTTCTTCCTTTCCGGCTCCGGTGAACTTCTCGTTAAGCTGACTTCTCTTCTCCGCATTCTCAAGGATATTGATTGCGTGGTCTCCAATCCGTTCAAGGTCGATAACAACATGGAAAAGAGCACCAATTCGTCTGGAATCGGCAAGCGGCAGTTCATAACGGTTAACTTCTACAAGATAATCCGTAATCTCGCTGCTTAAGTAATCAATAATCTTTTCTCTGGCATTGATTTCCTTTACCTTATCAAGATTCTTATCTGCTAATGCTTCCATAGAAGCAACAAGGTTTTCTCTGGCCAGACCAGCCATTCTCTCGATTTCCTGAATAATTTCTACTACGGCTGTAGATGGCACAAACTTGCTTGATGCCTTTCTGATATATTCAAGATGTAATCCGTTATCCTCTTCCTCACCTTCTTTATTTCCAGGAATAAAAAGTTTCGTAAGTTTTACAAACTGTGATGCAAATGGAAGGAAAATAATCGTCTGGAATACTTTAAATGCTGTATCTGCATTCGCAACGAAACGTTTCGCATTATCTGCTCCACCGAGAACAGAAATCGCATCGACGATCTGATTTCTCGCAAAGAACAGAATCGTTCCGATAATGATCATACCTAATGCATTGAATAAGAAATGTACCATGGCTGTACGTTTTGCATTCTTATTTGCATTCATTGCTGCCATAACTGCTGGTGTACAGGAACCGATGTTGGCACCAAGAATAAAGTACAGACAGCTTCCTAATCCAACCAGATGGGAATCCGCTAATAAAACCAGCACACTGACAGTTACAGAAGAACTCTGTACTGCTACTGTAAACAGTAAACCAACAAGTAATGCGATAAATGGATTCTTAAGATAAGAAAACCAGTGCATGATTACTGGATATTCCGGAATTCTGCTCAATGCACCTGTCATACTGTTAATTCCTAAAAACAACGCACCAAAACCGAAGATTACCTCTGAAATCTTTCTTGTTATCGGCTTATTGCCAAACATCATCAGGCATGCACCTGCAAAGATGATATACGGTGCAATGGCAGTCAGTTTCAAAGAAACAAGCTGTGCAGTAATTGTTGTACCAATGTTGGCACCAAATGTAATACCAACGGACTGTTCCAGTGTAAGAAGTCCGGCATTTACAAAGCTGACTTCCATAACGGTGGTTGCACCAGACGACTGGATAATCGCAGTAAATATCGCGCCAAAAATAACTGCAATGAATCGATTCTTTGTTACACGATCCAGAATGACACGCATCTTATCACCCGCAGCCTTCTGCAGCCCCTCACTCATGAACTTCATACCGAATAAAAACAGTGCAAGTCCACTCAGCAGTTCTGTAAGCATAACTAACATGATATTATCCTCTCTTTTGTTTTCTACTTAATGTTGTAATGATTTCTTCAGGCTTTTACACAATCATTACGTTTTTTTTACATGACATTAAGTATTCTAATATATTTTAACGCAAAAGAAAAGACAAATCTTTTGGCATTTCCGACTCAATTCTCATTACTTTTTCACAGAACGGATGTGTGAACGTCAACTGTTGTGCATGCAATGCCGTCCTTGAAATCCCAAGTTCCGGACCATCTCCATAAAAAGAATCTCCCAAAAGCGGACAGCCAATCGAGGCCATATGGAAGCGAATCTGATGCGTTCTTCCTGTCTCAATTACAAGAGAAACCAGACTGAACTTTTCAAATCGTTTCACAACTTGAAAAAATGTTTTTGCTGTTTTTGCATTTTCGCTCTTCCCCACTTTCATTTTTAACTTATCTCCATCACGAGCATCCCGCATCTCTTCCATTGGAATTTCAAGAATTCCCTCTTCTGGAGGATTTCCTTTGACCAACGCATAATATTCTTTTATCAAAATACCCCTCTGCCTTTGTTTAATCATACGCTCCGCTGTCACACTGTTTTTTGCTATTCCTAAAATTCCCGATGTTTCTTTATCTAAACGTCCAATCAAATGAATATTACTCCGTTCGTTCTTCTCCCGTCCCTCATTCTCAAAATACGCCTGCACCCCATTAATCATACTGTCACTCAAATGCCCCTTAGATGGATGCGACACAATTCCTGCCGGCTTATCCACAAAAATCAAATCTTCATCTTCATACAAAATATGGAGATTCATCTTTGTAGATGCAATTTTGTTCTGCTTTTCCTGCGAATCTTCAAGCATCACTTTTAAGAGCTGTCCTTCCTTTCCCCTCGCTCTAACCGTCACTCTCTTCCCATTTAACAGAATTCCCCACTCCTCATGTTTTACAGAACGAACCTTTTTTGTCGTAAATCCCAGCACCTTTTGCATCAGAAAAAGAACCTCTTTTCCGTCATCGGTGGGGCCTAATCTATATTCAAGATAATGTGTCATTGTTACCTCCTTATGAAACTTTTTTGTTCAAAAAAACAGACGAAAAAAGCTGTAATCGGGAAGAACCATTTACAGCTTCTTTCTGTGCTTTGACTGGACAATAAAAGTTAGTTTGTATCCTATGTAACCTGCAATAGCTCCAGTTATGATTCCACCTAATACGTCTGTTGGATAGTGAACATATAAATAGAGCCTTGAAAATGCGATAAGAACGGCAAGGACTAATGCTATTTTCCACAGTTTTTTCTCTCCGGCAAGATACAATGCCATTACTGCTGTAAATGAGGCGGCAGTATGACCGGATGGGAAGGAATAGTCGTGTGGTTTTGCTACGATTAATTGAATGGCGGAGTTTACGTCAAATGGGCGGATTCTTGCTATTAGTGGTTTTAATATTCCGTTGCATAAAATCAGGTCTACGATTAAGGCTGATGCCAGAATCAACCCACTTTTTCTTGTTTTCGGAATAAGCAGCAACACAATCGTTAATAAAATCCATACGATTCCTGCATTGCCAAGTTTTGTGATGTTACTCATAAATATGTCCAATAATGGAGTTCTTATTTTTTGAAGCATACTTAAAATTTCTATTTCCATATGTAACCTTCTTTCTTTTTTTAAATATGTTAAAAATACTTTCAATGGATGTGCTAATTACAAAAATTTTCTTTAACACGCTCTATTTTTCTACATATAAAATCACAAATATAGCTCATAGACTCTATTGGCTTCATCTATAGTGTATCTAATTAAATAACAAAAAAGGCATAGACTTCGAAAAATCTATGCCTTATCTGCTTTCTCATAATGCCGGCGATCGGAATCGAACCGATACGGGAGTATAAGTCCCGCAGGATTTTAAGTCCTGTGCGTCTGCCAGTTCCGCCACGCCGGCAAAGAAAAAACCGGTCGTTCCGGTAACTTCTTACACCTGATGTTACTCAAGTGAATGGGCGGAGGTGGATTCGAACCACCGAAGCAATTTGCAGCAGATTTACAGTCTGTCCCCTTTGGCCACTCGGGAATCCACCCATTCAAGTCGCATTACTGCGCCTGACAATATCGTATTATATACCATCTTGTTTCAAAAATCAAGAGATTTTTTATTAAATTTTGATTTGTTTGCAGAACAGACGCACCCTAAGAGAGCCGATACCCTATATTTGTGACTCTATCGCTGCGGGTTGAATGTTCGCTTATATGCTCACATTCAATCTCGTTCTAAGGCCACAAATATAGGGTATCGGCTCTCTTGGGATGCTGGCTATGGCTACTAAAGCAAAATGAAAATTTAATGTTGGAGGATTTGAGGAGACACCAGAAGTTTATGGCTACTTAAGAAACTAGATAAGGAAAAACTGAAAAGCAAGAATTTAATTGTATTGACATTTTCTTACTTTATAATTATAATATAATTATGAGTGATATCAAATTTCAATGGAACGACAACAAGAATAAAATTAATCAGAAAAAACATAAGATATCATTCGAAGAAGCACAAAGCGTATTTTTTGATGAGGAAGCTTTAATCATTGACGATCCAGAACATTCATTAGAGGAGGAACGTTTCATAATTTTAGGTCTTAGCAAAAAGGCTAATCTTCTGGTTGTCTGTCACTGCTATAGAGAATCCGATACAATTATGCGCATTATATCTGCAAGAAAAGCTACTGTAAGAGAAACTATATCTTATAATAAGAATCTATTTTAATGGAGGAATGTATTATGAAAGATGAATATGATTTTACAAAAGCCAGAAAGAATCCATATGCTAAGAAGTTAAAACAACAGATTACTATTAATATTGATGTGGACACAATAGATTATTTCAAAGAACAATCCAAGCAGTCAGGGATTCCTTATCAAACATTAATCAACTTATATCTCGCTGATTGCGTAGCACAGAAAAGGCAATTGCAAATGACGTGGAAATAGTAATTTGCCAGTGAAATAATAATTGCCACAGGCAAGAAGACGCTCCCAAAGAGAGCAGGTATCCTATATTTGTGACTCTATCACTTGCGGGTTGAATGTTCGCCTCCGCGCTCGCATTCAATCCTCGTTCTAAGGCCACAAATATAGGATACCTGCTCTCTTTGGGAGCTGTGTTTTGGCTGGAGATGGAATTACTATTTCACGTTGGGGTGATCTGGAGAATCGCCAGAAGATTATGGCTTTTTAAAAAGTTGAGTCATAAGAGTTCGATACTTATATTATTGTTTTAATATGTAAAAATAATATTTTTTCTTATGGATTTCTGTGTCAATTCTTTGAAATTTAGTTTCTCAGATAGCTTTATTCTCCTGTCTTCTCCCACAAATCTTTCCACAAATTTGCTCGGGCAGCCAAGAAACAGAAGTGTGAGAATCCAATCCTCTATATTTGTGGTCTGGGAGCTACGAGACTATAATAAAATGTTAGAAAAGGCCGGTATTAAAATTATTGATTTTGATGACTTTGTGTTTTGTACAACTGAGTCAAAATCAATAACTTTAATACCGACCTTTTCTTAGAATACTACTTCTCGTAGCGACGAAAATCACAAATATAGAGGATTGGATTCTCACACTTCGTCTGTTTACTCACCCCGACAAATTACTATTTTTCTATCTCTACTGCTTTAAGAAGAATCGCCGATACTCTAGGCAGTGTGATATCCAGCACTCCCGATGTTACGGGATGTACTTTCTTCTCCATTGTGTATCCTTCCTCATTACTCATGATGACTTCTACCATCTCTTCGTCATCTGTAACTCCAACCTCCCATACGGAGACTTTGACTCTTGCTTCGTCAAAACCAGAGTTGATTAAGACAACCATTTTCTCGGTGTCGGTGAAACGTCCGTAACCGAGAACTTTGAAGCCGCCATAAAGATATTTGAGGGAGCCTTTCATTAAAGCTTCTTCTTCCTTATGGATGGCGATAATATCTCTGTGGTACTGAATGAGATTCTGGTCTTCTCTTCCCCACGGATAGGTTCTTCGGTTATCCGGGTCAGTCCAGCCGCACAGTCCAGCTTCATCACCGTAGTAAAGGGTTGGCGCACCCGGCCAGGTCATCTGAATCATGACAGCAGCACGCATAATACCTTTGTTAACATTCTGGTTGGCGGCTTCCGCTCCCATACTTGCAGTACGTCCCACAGTCTGGTTCGTTCTTGTTAAGAAACGGGAATGGTCGTGGTTAGAAAGCTCATTCATGGAAACCATGAGTGACGGATACTGGAATCTTGACATATGATATACCATTGCATCTACAAATGCCTGCGTATTACCAAGAAGATCTCCCCGCCGTTCATCGCTATGCTTTTCCATTCCGGTTAAAAACCAGGTAACTGGTTCCATAAATGCACTGTAGTTCATAATGGTATCCCACTGGTCACCCATAAGCCAGGAACCGGCATCCTCATAATGCTCTGCTAAAATGATAGCTTCAGGATTGGCTTCTTTTACTGCCGTTCTGAAGTCTCTCCAGAACTGGTGATTGAAGTCCTCGCTCTGTCCTAAGTCTGCCGCTACGTCAAGACGCCATCCATCCGCATTATACGGAGGGGAAACCCATTTTCTTCCTACATTTAAAATATAGTCATAAAGCTGTCTGGATTCCTCGTAGTTCAATTTTGGCAGGGTTTTGTGTCCCCACCAGCCATCGTAGTCATCGTTATACGGCCACGCATTCTGATTATAGAATTTAAAGAAATGGCGGTATGGGCTGTTTGCATCGACAAATGCACCTTTTTCATAGCCATATTGATTCTCATAGATACGTTCTGCGTCCATCCATTTATTAAAGGAACCGCAGTGATTAAATACACCGTCAAGGATAACTCGCATCCCTTTTTTATGCACTTCTTCTACGAAATGAATGAAAAACTCGTTACTTGCCTCAAGATTGCGTTTGTCTGTGACACGGGAAATATATTTACTTGCGTTCATGTTATTATTTTCCCAGTCTGGAAGTGTATTTCCCTCGTCCACAACAATTTTTCCATAATGAGGGTCAATATAATCGTAATCTTGAATATCATATTTATGATTGGATGGTGACACAAAGATTGGATTTAAATAAATGACATCGACTCCGAGTCCTTTTAAATAATCCAGATGGTCAAGAACACCCTGCAAGTCTCCACCGTAGAAGTTGCGCACATCCATTTCTTCCGGGTAGCGATACCAGTCATCTATCTTTTTCGATGGCTGATTGATATAAATATACTCTCTGTTTAAAACATCGTTAGACGTATCACCATTGGCAAATCTATCTACATAGATCTGATAGAAAATCGCACCTTTCGCCCAGTCTGGTGTAGAAAATCCCGGTGTGACTTTGTAATTAAAGAAAGGCTCTAAATCTCTTGCAGGGCCTTTCTTGTTGAAATAACAGCAGGTACCTCCGGAATGAATCTCAAAATAGTAATCCGCTATCTCTGTCCCCATAAAAAAGCTGCTCTCATAGAAATCGAATCGCTCTGTTTTAGAAGCAATCTGCATCTCCTTTTTCTCACCATTTACACACAAGAATACATGCTCTGCATTCTCTCTTGCGGTACGGAAACGAACAGTAACTTCGTCTCCTGTCTTTGGCTCGACTGGATTCATATAGTTGCTGCTTCCATCTGTAAATAACGCCTGGAAATTCAATACTGGTTTCGTATGATAGCTGTAAAATTGCAATTTCTCTGCTGCGGAAAGATTTCGTATTAGATTTTGAACCATCTCCATAATAACTACCCCTCTGCTGTTTGTTTTTTCATTTCTGTCTACTTACACATTTATTATAATAATTCAAATTTCTATTCGCAAAAGCAAATTTTCCAAGTATACTTTATGAGCTATATCGCCAAAACTTACAATACCGAAAGTATTCATAAAAATGAATATCTTAATTGCACTCTCACGAACAGACTTTGAATCTTTGTTTTTTACTTTCTATTTGCCGGTTCTACGTTAATTGATTTACCTTTAATCTTTACGTTTTTCATTGCTTCTAATACATCAGATGCAACTTCACGTGGTACTTCTACAAAAGTATATTTATCGTACAAGTCAATTGTTCCTACTAAATTACCTGAAATTCCGGATTCTCCAGCAATCGCACCTAAGATATCACCTGGACGGATTCCCTGTTTCTTTCCGATGTTGATAAACAGACGAACCATTCCTTCTTCTGCACCGGTATCTCCAAAGTCTTCTTTATTACTTCCAGCGTCTTTGCCGTCTGCAGTTCCAAGAATCTCTGCAAGGAAAGCTGCGGCAACGTCCATTGCTGTGTAGTCTTTCTCATTTACAAATTCTTCTACCATGTCAATGTATTTGTTTAAGTTCTGGTCTTCGATATAGTGGTCAATACGATCAAAAATTTTCTCTACTCTTGTCTCTGTTACATCGTTAAGAGATGGAATTGGCTGTGCCTTGATCTTTGCCTTGCAGTAACGGCGGATGTCTTTTAACTTGTAAACTTCTCTTCCTACAACGAAACTGAATGCCATACCAGTTCTTCCGGCACGTCCAGTTCTTCCAATACGATGTACATAGTATTCTTCATCCTGTGGAAGATCGTAGTTAAATACGGCATCTACATCGTCTACGTCAATACCTCTGGCAGCCACGTCTGTCGCTACGAGGATATCTGTCTTGCCGCTTCTGAAACGGTGCATAACGCGGTCACGCATGGTCTGCTTCATATCGCCGTGAAGCCCTTCTGCGAAATATCCTCTTCCCTTAAGGTCTGCAACTAACTCGTCTACACCCTTCTTTGTATTACAGAATACTACAGACAGCTTTGGATCGTAAATATCAAGAAGTCTTGATAATACTTCGCTCTTGTTCTTTGGACGGACTTCATAGTAGTACTGTGTGATATTGGGAACGGTCAGTTCCTTTCTGATCACTTTGATAATCTCTGGATTCTGCTGGTATGCTCTTGCAAGCTCCATGATTGGCTTTGGCATTGTTGCGGAGAAAAGCATTGTCTGTCTTTCTTCCGGCACACCATTTAAGATTGTCTCGATGTCCTCACGGAATCCCATATCGAGCATCTCATCTGCCTCGTCTAATACAACTGTATGAATATTGTCAAACTTCACAGTCTTTCTTCTCATGTGGTCCATCATACGTCCCGGTGTTCCAATAATAATCTGTACGCCAGCCTTTAAGGAACGAATCTGTTTGGAAATCTCCTGTCCGCCATAAATTGGAAGAATCTTTACGGATGACATATATTTTGCAAGCTTACGAATCTCATCAGCAACCTGAATAGCCAGCTCTCTTGTAGGACAGAGAACAATTGCCTGTGGTTTCTTAAGCTTAGGATCCACTTTCTGTAAAATAGGAATACCAAACGCTGCAGTCTTACCTGTTCCTGTCTGCGCCTGTCCAATTACGTCCTTTCCAGAAAGTTCTACCGGAATCGCTTTTGCCTGGATTGGGGACATTGCCTCAAATCCCATGTTAGCAACCGCTTTTAAAATTTCCGGTTTTATATCAAGTTCTGTAAATTTTACTGTCTCCATGTAATGTCTCTCTTTCTATTTTTAAGGATGCAATAAAAATTTTAAATTTTTTATAAAACTGCAACTATACTCCCATGCATTTAAACCATAATTTTTATATAATTGAATCTGAATTATAAAAAATTTATAAACTTCCTATTGCAAAAAAAAAGCTCTATCATCCAACAGGAAATAGAGCTAAGTTAACGGCACTCTTGTCTTTAACTGTTATCTACATTTTCTTCTTATTTATCATAGCACAGGTAAAAATAGCCGTCAAATAGAAAATTACCGCCTTTTTTCTTCTAAAGTACAGCACTTTTCCACATTTTTTATTGATGCGGTGCATTTTCCCACATTTTAATGTAAAGTTCTTCCCTTCTGTCATTCTTCATAGGAAATGTTTTGCGCATTTCTTTGATTTCTTCTGAATTTATGTCTCCAATCAGCAAACATTCTTCTTCTCGGATTGTTGTCACCGCCTCCCCATTTGGAGAGTAAATAGCCGAATGTCCGTTATAATGCAGGCCATCCCCCTCTCCTGTTCGGTTTACGCCAACCATAAATACCTGATTTTCAATCGCCCTTGCTTTAAGGAGCGTATCCCACTGGTCGATTCTTGACTTTGGCCAATTCGCTATCACAAAAATAATCTCACTCTTTTCTGAACTAATCTGGAAAATCTCTGGAAACCGCAAATCATAGCAGACAAACGCTCCAAGTGTTGTTCCTTTCCATTCCACAGACTTTAACTTTCTGCCGCCCTGATAGTACTCCCCCTCAAATCCATAAGAAAATGGATGAATCTTCGCATAATTTAACTTTATCTCTCCATTCTCTGCGATTCCTAAGCGATTATAATAATGATTCCAGTCTGGATGTTCCTTCAGACGTTCCTCCGGCACCGGTTCTGTATATCCAAAAACAGTCAATATCTTATATTTTTTACTCATTTCCTCAAAAAAATGTTTCTGATTTTCGGATTTTTCTCCTGTCTCTTCCACATTCATTGAAAAACCCGTCAGCGTCATTTCCGGAAAAACAAGACAGTCTACCTGATTCTCCTCGGCTTTCTTAAAAAATTGTTCTACTTTCTCCTTATTATCTTCAATATTTTCCCAGCTTATGTCCATCTGAGCCATTCCAATTCGCATGGTAAATCCTCTTCTTCTTTCTTTTGTCTTTGTTTTATATTAACTTTATTTACTCTTTGTAGCTATTTTTCAATTATCCTTTAAACATATCAGTTTTGTCTTCTATATATCTACATTATTTTTAATAAAACTTTTGAGCGCATCCCTGTCAATATTTATTACTTTTTGTTTATTTACTCTTTGTTTCTCTTAAATTCTAATTTATTCGCCTAAATTCTCTTGTTCGTATTTTTTTCTCAAAAACCCCTCTTGAAATTGCGAACCCCTTGTGATAATATTCATATTAATGATACATGGTTTTTAAAACTACGTTGTATGACATTTATATGGATTTTAATTTTTTAACCGGATATACAACCTTTCAAATCGTGTGAATGCAATGTTTTGAAAAGCTGCAATTCCATTCAGGATAAGAAAAATTATTTTCACTTATCCATTTATGTATTCTCAGAATCTTTCTGTATTCTTTTTTGCAAGAAAAATTCCAGAAATACATATTCTATGACAGGAGGTTATCATTATGAACAAAACAAATAAAAAGTTTAAAGATCCCGGCAGTGCCATTACTCATTTAATCGCTATGATCGGTGCAGTTATCTGTGCTTTTCCACTTATCGGCAAAGCAGTACACACGAATAATTCCATCGTTGTTTTTGCCATGAGTGTATTTATCAGTAGCATGATTCTTCTTTACGGAGCAAGCACCCTTTACCATTCTTTAGATATTTCAAAAAAGGTAAATCTTTTCTTCCGAAGAATCGATCATTCCATGATTTTCGTGCTGATTGCCGGTTCCTACACACCAGTTTGCTTACTGGCACTCGATAGAAAGCAGGGAATTCCGCTGCTTGTCCTTGTATGGGCTACTGCAATCATCGGCATTATCATAAAGATATTCTTTATTAACTGCCCACACTGGGTAAGCTCTATCATCTATATCGGAATGGGCTGGACATGTGTACTTGTCTTCAAGCCACTCCTTGCCAATCTGCCAGCCAGTGCATTTGCATGGCTCCTTGCCGGAGGCATCATTTACACTGTCGGCGGTATTATCTACGGATTAAAGCTTCCGATTTTTGATAAGCTTCCAAAGGACTTCGGCAGCCACGAGATTTTCCACCTGTTCGTTATGGGCGGAAGCATTTGTCACTTCATCTTTATGTATGCTTATTTGATGTAGGGTTGCTGCTACATTTTTCAGTTATTGATAACAGGCTACATGACTATTAATTTATATCATATAAAAGGCTATCGTCCATATAAGTTATCTGACCTCAAGATAACTTATAACACACTTTATATGATTAAATCAATAAAGATTCAGAAAAAGCTCGCTTCATTCACAGCTATCTCCCAAAGTATCTTTAAAAAATACTCTGGTGGCTATGAATAAGAGCGAGCTTCTTTTGTCTGGAAAACTGCTTAATCGCATACTCCCTTTTCATCGCTTCCTGCTTCGTGTCATACTCCTCAAAATACACCAGCTCCACCGGGCGGCGGTTCTTCGTATACTTGGCACCTTTCCCACTGTTATGTGCTTCCAGCCTTTTCTTAAGATTATTCGTCCAGCCGGTGTACAGAGTTTCATCACTGCATTTTACAATGTATGTATAGTTTCCTTGATGTTGGTTTTGTTTGTCAGTTTCTTTCATTATCTTTTACCAATTATCGCTTTTCTATTGTTTTCTTTTTTACTTTTCTATTGTTTTATCCTTCTGCCTTTTTTATGATTTTCTTCTACAGTTTATCAATTCAAACTTTTTATTATTTCCTGCCACTACTTTTTATCGCAAGCACTTTATTATTTGATTCTTTACCCCAAAATATCCTATTATCTTTTGCTACTACCTCTTGTCATAATGAATTTTGTGATTTAGTATAACACATTTTTTCCTATCTGTACTTTCTTTTTGGGGAGCTCACTCTCGTAAACTCCCCTATTTTCATCAGCCGGAACAATCAGTAAATCATACAATATCGTAAAAATAGCAAAAACACAAAGTTAGTTATCAACATATAAAAAACGAGAAGGATACATGTTAGAAAATTCCGGCTGTATTTTTATAAGACTCATTTTTGCAAATTCCTTATCTTCACAACTATTCAGAAGTGATTTTCCTAAAATCATTTTTCTTCTGAATAGTTATTCATATTACTATATGCAATGGGAAATCGGACGTTCCTTATACTCGAAGATATTTCACTGGATTCACTGTCTTATCTTTATACGTCATCTTAAAAAATATATTCGGTCCTTCTAACACAAAAGACTTTGTTGGCTCTGCAACTGTTCCAAGAACATCGCCTTCCTGAATGTCATCCCCAATCTCATAGTCAACATTGTCCAGTTGTCCACAATACGCCTTATAGTAATTCCCAAGTAAAATCGTTACCACTTTGCCATAACGGTCGGTATCTTCAATATTGACAACTCTTCCATTCGCCGGAGAGACTACTTCCTCTCCAACCTTTGCTCCAACAATAATTCCATCATTGCAGGCATACTGATCAAGTGTTGTATAATACACTGTCGCATCCATACTGTAAGGGAGAATAATATTGCCCATTACCGGCCAGGTTAACTTTTTCTTTCCGTTATAATTGTATACCGAATCACCACTTGCTCCACTGTTTTCTGCGTTATTTCCTGCATTTTCTTTTGTTCCACTTATATTATTTTTCGTATTATTTTCATCTTTTGTATCTGCATCATCCTGTTCTGAAGAACTGTTTCGCCCTGAATTACCGCCGTATTTTGTTCCTTCACCGTTATCCTCTGCATTGCTGTCTAATGTATCAGTCCCGTTCTGGCCTTCTGCTCCCGGCTCCACATCCATATCATTATTCGCTGCGGAATCCGCTGAATTTGTTGCTGAACCTGTATCATTCCCGGACACTGGACCAATTACATCGTTACTTTTCTCTGTTGTTTCTGTCTTTGTCTTGTTATCAGACTTGCCCCCATCGGCATTGCCTATTTTAATATTGTAGGCAGTAAGCACTGATAAGATTAAAAAAGCTGCAATCACCAAACTTGAAATATATTTTTTTTGGAATAAGTTATTTGGTCTTTTCATTTCATCACCTCTGGGTATAGTCTTTACCAGAAAAATGAAATTTATACATGAAATTTTGCTGTATGCAATGAACAGACAAACCATTGCGACCCAATCCTAATTCTGTTGACATTGTTTTATCTTTATACATTTCGTGAAATGTTTCATAATCTTTATTATAAATAGAACGTATCATATCAAATACTATGCTGATATCCTGATTTCGAAAACAGAGACTTTCGCTTTGTCTTACCTGTATCAGATTCATTCTATAATCAGATACTAACGGCTTTAAATATTCTGGTATTACCAGCATATCTAGTAAATTAAATGGTCCGTCCCATTCTTTTTCTCCATAGTATATACATAAACTTATTACCGGATGCAGACGGTCATCCTTTTTTAACGCTGATTATTCTTCCAGAAAGTCTTTAGTATAGTGTCTGGTTTCACTTGATTTCTAACAGGCAATTCGACACCATCCTTTCCCTCTTATATACCTAATGGTTATTTACATTTATATATTACCATATTTTTCTTTATTTGTAAATATATTTATTCAAAAAATCCTGATTTGTGAGGCTGCAAATCAGATGAACTCCTGAAGATAAATCTCCCTCAAATCTTTCTCAAAATAAATTCTGAGTTTGCATAGTTAGCCAAAACACAGCCCTCTGGGAATGAAATAATCCTTATTTGTGGCCTCGGAGCAAGGTTTGGATACGAGCGTGTATAAGCGAGTATTCAAACCGTAGCGACTAAAGTCACAAATAAGGATTATTTCATTCCCAGAGGGTGTCTCCTTTGCTGCGCAAATCAGGATTTAATTTAAAGCAAAATCTCCATCGAAGTAATTAATTTTCATTGCCTCGCGGACATCATTCAATGTCTCTGCTGCTTTCTTTTCAGCAACTTCAGAACCAGCCTGTAAGATATCATAAACATCTGGAATACGCTGTTCCCACATCTTTCTTCTCTCACGGATCGGTCCAAGTTCCGCTTCTAATACTTTGTTCAAGAACTTCTTCACCTTAACATCACCAAGTCCACCTCTCTGATAATGTTCTTTTAATTCATCAAGGTTCTGGTAATCCGGAAGAAATTCTGCGAAGTATTCATCTTTACAGAACGCATCTAAATAAATGAATACAGGATTACCTTCTACCTTACCTGGGTCCTGTACACGAAGATGGTTTGGATCGGTAAACATGGACATAACTTTTTTCTTTACTACATCTGCCTCATCAGAAAGATAAATACAGTTTCCAAGAGATTTACTCATCTTAGCCTTTCCATCAATACCAGGAAGACGAAGACAAGCTTTGTTAGATGGAAGAACAATCTGTGGATCTGTTAAAGTCTCACCGTAAACACTGTTAAACTTATGAACAATTTCCTTACACTGCTCAATCATCGGCATCTGGTCTTCTCCTACTGGAACTGTTGTTGCGCGGAACGCAGTGATATCTGCTGCCTGACTGATTGGATAACAGAAGAATCCTACAGGAATACTCGCCTCAAAGTTTCTCATTTTAATCTCAGACTTAACGGTTGGATTTCTCTGCACACGGGCAACTGTAACAAGGTTCATATAATAAAATGTAAGTTCCGTAAGTTCTGGAACCATTGACTGAATGAAAATGGTTGACTTTTCCGGGTCAATTCCACATGCTAAGTAGTCTAATGCTACCTGAATAATGTTCTGACGTACTTTTTCCGGATGCTCTGCATTATCAGTAAGTGCCTGTGCATCTGCAATCATAATATAAATCTCATCATAGTCTCCAGAGTTCTGTAATCTGACTCTCTCTGATAATGAACCTACATAGTGTCCTACATGAAGACGGCCCGTTGGACGGTCACCAGTTAAAATTACTTTTTTCATTCTTTATCTATTTCTCCTTAATATATTTTTCGCTTTTCCTACCAAGATATTATATAACCCAATTCAAAAAGCGTCAACCGTTCCGCCCTTTTTCTTTCATGTTTCTTTCGTTAAAGAAATGTGACTTTAAGACACTATTATCCATCAAGAAATCATCCTAAAATAAATAAAAGGAACAATTCCCACATAACCCCGAGGAAATGGAGCGTGGTATTATGAAAAAATCAAAAAATGTTACAAGGATAAAATGTAAAATGATATCGTTATGTTTAAGTTCGGTCATGATTATTTCAAGTTTTATATCAATAAATGTTATGGCTGACAGTTCTGACCAGATTATCAATTCACTGACAGATATTCCAGCAGTATTGGAAGATTGGGATACACCTGCATTAGGCAGTGGAAAAATTTATTATCGAAAATCATCTGCAAAGATTGGATCTGCAACACCTGCACAAAATTATCAGACGGCACTAAATACATCTTTTAAAGATAATCAATACCCCATAAATGGAGCAGACAGTTCTCTGGCAGATGACTGGCAGTATCTTGCAGCAACCATAGCAGAAAAATTATATCCTAATGATATATCGATACAGTATTTAAAAGCAGCTACAAAGTATGGAAATTCAATCAAGATTCCAAACCAGATTGGTTCATTATCCGACACGCACATAACAAGCTATAAAGGAACAGATAATAGTCTTTCAAATGCACAGTCACAGGCAATGAAGCAGATAAAAAAGACTTCCAGTGAATATGACGCAAAGGAAATCGAAGAATTGAAAAAGGACACAAAAACCTCCCCAGTGTATTTCCGAACTGCTATTCTGTCAGGAAAAGAAATGGGAATGTTTGATGCTTATGATGCATTAACCGTATACTTCCATAATTTTAAAATAACTCCTATTTACCCAATGCAACAGGGAACTTATAAACAAGAAATAAGTGATATTCAGGAAGACAGCCCGATTTACAGTTCAGGTTTTAGGAATGATACAGGAGTAGAAGTTTTCGGAAGCCAGACATTGACAAACTCTACAACTTATGGTGCTGTAAATACGGTGAGTGGATCAAAATCTTATGCTTATGAAAAATCTTCTTCCGTATCATATAGTAATGATCTTGGAGTATTTGGCAATATTGCAGCAAGTGTGGGATTTAGTACAACAGAAGCAATGGAGAAAGGATGGTCAGAAGAAAAAAGCGAAAGCAAAACATTAGACACATCAACACAGGCATCATTGAATCTTCCACCATATACCGCAACATCCATCAAACAACAGCAAAAAAAGCAAAAAGCAGTCACCTATTATAAATGTCCTGTATTAATCAGTTATGATGTAACCGTAGCCGTATATCACCAACTGATACAATCAGAATATTATAGTTCCATCATAGCCAGATTTCATGGAGATGATGCACGAAAATCGCTAAAGAACAGAGCAATTCTTAATCCAGCACATACCGATGCAAACGAAATCAACTGGGCAAATGTAAAATCTGATGATATTGCAAAGAAGACAATTAACCGCATCAGTCAAAATGTTCTTATGTGTTCTGCCGGAGGCTCTTATACCGAAACCCTGATAACAACAGAGAGTAAAATAGATGAGCTGATTGCAACAAGACCTCTTGCAAAAGTTGTGGCTGATCGAAATGAACAAAAGCTCAAAGAAAAAGAGAATTTTTCGCTAAATCAGATTAAATTAGAGGGACGGAATGAAAATGAATCTGCCTATTACGGATTTCAAGGAAAAAAAGGTACTTGGAAAATGACAGATGCAGATGGAAATACTATAGAAAATGAAAATATAATATTAAGTGGAACAAAAGGTAAGCAAAAAATCACCGTGCAAAAAGCAGGAACATATTATCTGACATATTTTATTGATGAAGATGAATATAACACTGCTGATCACAGAAACCAATATGCGGCAAATCTGACTGTCACAAGACCAACAGTTAAATTTATCGTAGAAAAAGTTTCACTAAACAATAACGCAGATACAAATAATCCACAGATTAATAATATCACAATCCGGGCAATCTCCAGCAAAATTGCGCCGGGTAAAAAAATCAAACTGACAACAAACCTGCCAAAAAGCAAAATAAAATGGATAACAAGCAACCCGAAACTTGCCACTGTAGACAAAAACGGAGTCGTAAAGATTAACAAAAAAGCAGCAGGCAAAAGGGTTAGCATCACGGCAATAGCAACTGATGGAAGCGGCAAAAAGAAAACATTTGCAATCCGTATCATGAAAGGTGAAGTTAAAAAAATCATCATTAAAGGAAAGAAGCGTGTCCCGGCGGGAAATACACTGAAATTAAAAGCTAAAGTTAAAGCAGGCAAAGGAGCCAATAAAAAACTCCTCTGGAGATCAAGCAACATAAAATATGCAACGGTTACATCAAGCGGTAAAGTAAAAACAAAGAAAGCAGGAAAGAAAAAGACCGTAAAGATTACAGCCATGGCAACAGATGGAAGTAATAAAAAAGCAACAATCAAAATACAAATAAAATAAAGAGGCAGTTCCGTTTTTTCCTGGGTTTCGATCGCTAACAGCTCGAAAAATCAGGTGGAGAAGATTTGAAGAATAAGACAGAGGGGATTGAATATCCAGAAAATGAAATTCTGACTTTGCTCCAGTAGCCAAAAAACAACTTCCAAAGAGGGATACTATTCTATATCTGTGACTCTATC
>OFMU01000706.1_pt1 | contig 21232 bp, 15 predicted proteins | sample 1541861 | NCBI WGS metagenome assembly OFMU01 (sample SAMN04209238, study PRJEB22552) | human gut metagenome | biome: gut; material: feces | host: Homo sapiens | place: USA: Oklahoma
TGCACCAAGAGCAATCCACCCTATTATACCTATTATATTATTTAAGTAATCCATAGTATGCCCCCATAATTAACCGAGCATAGAATCTCTATGTTTTTTAATTACTCTATATCCTTTTTTATAAAGCTCATCGTATAGCATATTTGCTATAGTTACAGATCTATGTCTTCCACCAGTACATCCTACTCCTATAACAAGGTGCTGTTTACCCTCTTCTAAATACTGTGGAATTAAAAATCCAACAAAGTCAAACAGCTTTTCAACAAACTCTTCACTAATTTGAGAATTCATGACATACTCTCTAACTTCTTTAAAATCTCCAGTTTTAGGTCTTAGACTTTCATCGTAGTAAGGGTTAGGTAGGAATCTTACATCGAATACTAAATCCGCATCCTTAGGTATTCCATACTTAAATCCGAAAGATACTACAGATATAGTCATATTAGGAGTGTCTTCTTCCTGTCCGTCTTTATATATCTTAGAAATCTCTTCTTTTAAATCCTTTGGCTTCATATTTGAAGTATCTAATATACAAGTTGCGTATTTCTTAAATGGCTCCATTATCTGTCTTTCTATTTTTATCCCTTCTGGAATCTGCATATTTTTTGATAATGGATGATTTCTTCTAGTCATCTTATATCTTTTTAGAAGCACATCGTCTTCACAGTCAAGGTAAAGTACTTCAAATTTATAATTTGCTTTTTCAAGGTAATCAAGACTTTCGTGAAGCGCTTCAAAGAATCTTCTACCTCTTATATCTACTCCTAGAGCAACTTTCTCTATATTAGAGTTTCCCTTGAAGCATATTTCTGCAAATTTTGTTATTAATGCTGGTGGCATATTATCTACACAGTAGAACCCCATATCCTCCAATGCTTTCATTGTTTCACTTTTTCCAGATCCTGATAAACCTGTTACTATAACAAATTTCATACAAACTGCCCCCTTTATTCCATTATATTTTCTATTCTTTTAATATCTATCCCAGAATTTTTCACTGTTTCTAATCCAAGTGAAAAGTTTCCAACCATGAATGGCTTATGTGCATCTGAGCCAATCATAAGTCTGTTTTCATATTTTGCTATCTGCTTTAGCTGCTCAACATTTAGATGTGCGTGAGAGCTATTTATTTCTAGAATAATATTTCTCTTTTTTGCTTCTTCAGCAATTTCTTCTATGTACACATCTCCCTTATCTCCAGGGTGTGTAATCATAAATATATCGTTGTTTTTCATCGCATTTACTATTGCATCTGTGTTGTATCTTTTAGACCGTTTTGTCTTTAAAAGATAATTATCTCCATGATTTAAAAGGCATCTAAAAGATGTAGGCTCTGATGCAAAATGATAACCTGCTAGCACATAGTCTAACTGCTCTCTTATCTTGTCATCCATGTCTATTGTGCCTTTGTTATCTAGAATATTACATTCTACACCGAGAAGAATTTCGATTTCTTTATATTTCTCATTTAATCTATCTATTTCTTCTCTCATTTCAAATATACTATCTCTATTTAAACCGTACAGTAAATGTCTGTAACTATGGTCTGATATCCCAATAGTTTTAAGACCTTTTTTTATTGCTTCCTGTACATTTTCTTCTATAGTTCCAAATGCGTGCTTTCTTTTTCCATTTTTCCCGTTGCTGTATATAGTATGGGTATGGTAATCAGCTAAAATTTTCATATAATCATCTCCGGTCTATTCTTCTTCTGCAGCTGGCTCTTCTCCAACTATCTTAACCTCTTCTTCAAGCATAACTCCAAATTTTGCATTAACAGTTGCTTTAATAGCAAACATAAGATTTAGTAAATCCTTAGCTGTTGCATTTCCTCTGTTAATTACAAATCCGGAATGCTTTTCAGATACCTGTGCATCACCTATAGAAAGTCCTTTAAGACCACTGTCCTGTATTAATTTTCCTGCAAAATACCCTTCTGGTCTTTTGAATGTACTACCTGCACTTGCAAAATTAAGTGGCTGTTTTGATGTTCTTCTTTCTTTTAAATCATCCATAGTAGCCTTGATATCGTCATAACTACCTTTTTCTAATTCTACAACTGCAGAAAGAGCTACATAGTTATTTTCTACTATTGCACTTTTTCTATATCCAAAATTCATTTCTTCATTAGATAGTTCAAATATATTCCCATCTACATCCATAACTTTTACAGTTTTTACTATATCTTTAATTTCTCCGCCGTATGCTCCAGCGTTCATAGCAAGTGCTCCACCAAAAGTACCTGGTATACCAGATGCAAACTCAAATCCCTTAAGTGATGCTCTAAGTGCTGCATTTCCTATTCTCGATAATAGTGCACCTGCCTGTATTTCTATTCTATTTTCATCTATTTTAAAATCGCTGTAGTTATCAGATATTTCAACTACTATCCCTCTAATTCCACCGTCTTTAACTAAAAGATTTGAACCATTACCTATTACAAGATATGGAACATTTTCCTTCTTTATATATAAAAGAATATCTCTAAGCTGTTCTTCAGTTCTAGGTCTTACTAAAACATCTGCAGGCCCACCTACTCTAAAAGAAGCATGCTTCTTCATAGGCTCGTCCCTCATTATATTTTCTTCTCCAACTATATTTAAAATATCATTATATACTTTATTTTTATTCAATTTCATTTCCTCCTCGAATTTTAAAAATTCTCTATATCAAATATTATCTAATCTTCTAATTTATGATGTTTTGTTATAATATATCCGCGAATTTATTATTCAATCATCTTTTTAAAAGTTAAATTCTTTAAAATTTTCTATATTGGTTAAAATTAGTGCATTATACACCCAATTATATATTAATATAATAAATTAAATTTCTAAAAATAACAATATCTACACCAAATAATTTGAACTTTTGAACGTGTCAATTTACAAAGTTTTTTTCATTTTCAAATTTGTGTTTTCTATGAAGTTTTCATTATTTTTTATCTTTTCCTATTGAAAAGTTTCATTATTATATGTTTTAATAGTCATAATAGCTATGTAGTAGGCATTTATTAAATTACTACATATTTATTTTTAACGGAGAAATTTCCGGAATTAAATATATATTTCATTTCAATTTTTAATTTACGAAAACTAAATAATTTTTTAAGAGAGGAGATTTTTTTTTGGAAAATTTACCATTATCATTGTTTGAGATTGTGCTTACGGCAATATATCTCATAAACTTTATTCTTGTTGTAGACCTTATCTTTAGAGGAAAGAGAAATATAGATAATACTCTTACTTGGATAGTTATACTAGTTCTTGTTCCTCCAGTTGGATTCATATTATATGCGATGTTTGGTAGAAGTATCGCTAAGAAGAATATGTTCAGAGTTAAGGAAAAAGAGGATAAGGTTATAAAAGATAAAATATTAGAATCTTATGTGGAAATTGAGTCAAATTTAGACCCATACTTAGATGAAAACAAGGATATTATCTACACTTTAGCAAATTCAAACAATGCCCACTTCACAGCGGACAACGATGTCGATATATATCCAGAATCTAATATGTTCTTCAACTCTCTTCTTGAAGAGCTTAAAAAAGCTGAAGAATATATAAACATCCAGTTCTATATATTTAAAGACGATAGAATAGGAAAAGAAATCATAGAAATACTTAAAGAAAAGGCACAGTCTGGTGTAGAAGTTAGACTTCTGTACGATGCTGTTGGTGGTAGAAACCTAAGCAGAAAAGCTGTAAAAGAAATGAAAGAAGCTGGTGTTCAAGTTGCTAATTTCTTCCCTTCATTCTTAAATATAATCAACTTCAACATAAACTTCAGAAACCATAGAAAAATAGTTGTTATTGATGGTAAGGTTGGATTTGTTGGAGGATTTAACGTTGGTGATGAGTACCTTGGAAGAGATCCAAAATTTGGAGAATGGAGAGATACTCATATAAGACTTACAGGTAGCTGCGTAATCGACTTAAGTATGAGATTCCTTCTTGACTGGAGATACACTACTAAAGAAAATCTTGATTTAGCTAAGTACTTCACTAAAAAGAGAGAAAAATCAACTGGAAATGTTGGAATCCAGATTGTTTCAAGTGGTCCCGATATAACAGAATTAGATGAAATAAAATACGGATATATGAAAATGATTCAGAAGGCTAGAGATTACGTATACATCCAGAGTCCATACTTAATACTAGATAAGACTTTAATGGAAACACTAAAAGTCGCTTGTCTATCTGGTGTAGATGTAAGAATAATGATACCTTCAAAACCTGACCATCCATTTGTATACTGGGCATCATACTCTTATGCAGGAGAACTTTTAAACTACGGTGCAAAAATATACACTTACGGTGGAGATGCATTCCTACACGCTAAAACAATAGTTTACGATGACTCAGTTGCTTCAATAGGAACTGCAAACATGGATATAAGAAGCTTCGAACTAAACTTCGAAGTAAATGCTTTTATCTATTCAGAAGAAAAAGCAAGAGAACAGAGAATGATATTTGAAAGAGATATCGAAAACTCTAGAGAAATAACAAAAGAAATATACGAAAGCAGATCTACATATATAAAAATCAAAGAATCTATATCTAGATTGCTTTCACCAGTTTTATAGGAAAAAATAATGACTAACCTTGGCTCCAGGCTTCAGCGCCCCACCCATTTATGTAACACATTTATGGGTTGTGGGGCGCTTGCAGAATTGTCGCTTACGGTTAGTCATTTATTTTTTTATAAATACTGGTGAATAGTAATCATAGCTCACCGCACCGGCTCATCGAAGATTGTAAAATAATAACAATCAAGTAATGTTTTTATCACCTTTATCTCATTCATACTTTTAGTAGCAAGTTGAAGAATTTACTGAAAAAATTATTTATCAGCTGCTTTAGCTACGGTTGATAGTTTTATTGTGTAAAGGGGTAGATTTTATATGTATTTTAAGCGACAATCTGCAGACGTGCAGTTTATTACAAACAATATATTTTACTCACACCACGTCGAAGCCTGGAGCCCAAAATACATATAAAATCTACCCCTCTTTCCAAAAAACTATCTATCGCTCTGAAGTAGCTGATTTAATTTTTTAGTAAATTCTGCAGCTGCATCATATCCCATTCCACGCTGTCTATAGTTCATAGCAGCAACTTCAAGTATCATAGATGTGTTTCTTCCTGGTTTTACAGGTACAGTCATTTTTTCTATCTGTACACCCATTATATTTTCGTATTCTCTATCTAGACCAAGTCTGTCGTAGTATTTGTTTTTATTCCATGATTCAAGATAGATTACAAGTCCTATATCGTGACTAGTTTTTACCGCTCTAACTCCGTAAAGAGTTTTTATATCTAATATTCCTATTCCCCTTATTTCCATAAAATGTCTAAGAAGCTCAGGAGCCTGACCTATTAGTTTATTTTCGTCAGTTTTTCTTATTTCAACGGCGTCATCTGCTACAAGTCTGTGTCCTCTCTGAACTAATTCAAGTGCAGTTTCTGACTTACCAACACTACTTTCACCTTTGATAAGTACACCGACACCGTATATATCTACCAAAACACCGTGTATAGTTTCGTACTTAGCCATTCTATTTTCAAGGTAATTTGACAATTTGTTTATAAGTCTTGTAGTATTTCTATGTGATTTTAAAACTATTATATTGTGTTTTTCTGCTATTTCTAAGAAATCCGGTTTTACTTCCATATCTCTAGAAATTATTACCGCTGGAATATCATAAGAGAATAATTTTTCTAATCTCTCAATTCTTGTTTCTTCGTCTATAGCAGCAAAATATTCGTATTCACTCTTTCCTATTATCTGAATTCTGTCTGAAGAAAAATATTCAAAGAATCCAGCATACTGTAGTCCTGGTCTGTTAAGTTCTGGTGTTGTTACAAAATGGTCTTTTCCATCAGCAGGAAAATTGACAACTTCTAAGTCTAATGCGTTTATCACATCTAATATATTTACTCTGCTTTCCATAGTTTATCTCCTTTTTTATATTTATAGTTTTTATAAGCCTTGTTCTTTTTCTCTAAAGAAATCATAGACTTTTTCTGCAACTGTCGAGTTCATCGTATCTGTGTCCTCAAGTTCTTCTAATGTCGCATTTTTTATACCTTCTAAAGTCTTGAATTTTGCAAGTAGAGCTTTTTTTCTCTTCTCTCCAACTCCTGGAATATTGTCTAACTCTGATTTTGTAAGTTTTTTATCCCTAAGACTTCTGTGGTATGTTATAGCATAATTATGAACCTCTTCCTGAATTCCAGCTACAAATCTGTACAGATTGCTAGTCTTTGATAATTCAATTTCTCTAGTTTCATTTATCAGCCCTTTGGTTCTGTGCTTATCATCTTTGTACATTCCCCAAAGAGGGATATCAATTCCATATCTGTCAAATACTTTTCTGACAGCGCCAACCTGACCTTTACCACCATCTAGTAAAATTAAGTCCGGTAGATTTCCATGTTTTATCCTTCTTTCTAGAATTTCAGCCATAGAATCATAGTCATTTGGTCCAATTACCGTCTTGATTTTATATCTTCTGTATTCTTTTTTATCTTTTTTACCATTTGTGTAAACTACCATAGATCCTATAGAGTCTACACCCTGTATATTAGAAATATCAAAAGACTCTATTCTTATAGGTAGCTCTTCTAATTCTAGTAAATTTTTTAATTCCTCAAGTGCACCTATACTTTTTTCGTACTTTCTCTTATTCATATCCGAGAATTTTTCTAAGTACTCAAGTGCATTTTTTCTGACCATTTCAACCAAGCTCTTTTTTTCGCCTTTTTGAGGGACTCTTATAACAACTTTCTGACCTTTTTTTGCAGTTAGTATGTCCTCTAAAATTCCCTGGTCTTCTATTTCATCCTCGATAATTATCTCTTTTGGAATGTACTCCTGCTCCATATAGAACTGTTTAGCAAATGATCCAAGTATTGATTCTCTGCTACTATCCATAACTCCTTCTAGTATGAAGTGTTCTCTTCCTACAATCTTACCATTTCTTACAAAGAATATCTGAACACAGGCTTCATTATTTGCCCTAGCCATAGCGATAATATCCTGATTTAGGTCTAGTGTATTTGTGTCTATCTTCTGCTTTTGAACCATTTCTTCTAGGCTTTTTATCTTATCTCTATAAACCGCAGCTTCTTCAAATCTAAAATCAGCTGCACATTTTTGCATCTTCTCTGTTAGAATTTCAACTAATTTCTCTTCCTTTCCAGAAAGACACATAATAACCTCGTCTATCATCTGTCTGTATTCTTCCTTTGAAACTTTACCAGTACAAGGCCCCATACATTTCTTGATATGATAGTTTAAACATGGTCTCATCTTATTCTTTATAGCTCTGTCTATATCTATTTTACACGTTCTTATAGGATATGTATCCCTGATTACTTCAAGAGTGTCGTTTACAGCTGTTATATTTGTGTATGGCCCAAAGTATTTAGCCTTATCCTTAGCTACTTTTCTAACTTTTATTACTCTAGGAAAATCCTCATTTGTAGTAACTTTTATATATGGATATGTCTTATCATCTCTAAGAAGTACATTGTACTTTGGCTTATATCTTTTTATCAAGTTACACTCTAGTATAAGTGCCTCTGTTTCTGAATCGGTTATTATATATTCAAAGCTTCTGATATTTTTTACCATTGATTTTACTTTTGATGAATGATTTTTAGACGATTGGAAATACTGTCTAACTCTGTTTTTAAGTACGACAGCTTTTCCAACGTAGATTACATTTCCAAAAGCGTCTTTCATTATATAGACTCCAGGTTGTTCTGGAAGTTGTTTTAAATGTTCTTGTATGTCAAACAAATTATGTCCTCCTATTTAATTTTCTTGTTGCTTCTATATTTATACGCAATCCAATAATCAACCACTCTAGATAGACACTCTACAAGTATCTGTCTATCTAGGTAGTTTTCTTCTATTGAATACTCTACTTCTTCATCTGTGTGAACCTCAGCATTTCCAAATGCCCTAATTATATGCATATATGCAGTAATTCTTGGAGATGCAAGTTCTGCTTTTCTCATATACTCAATTCTCTGGAATAGGTTTCTGTTTCCAGCCTTATCCCCACCTATATCGTATATGATAAACTCAAGCATTTTTCTCGCCAATACGCAGAACTCAAACTGTCTTAGCTCTCTGCTCTCAATTCTTGCTTCAAACTCAATTAAAACATCACTTCTATCTCTTTTCTTGAATTTTCCAGAAGTAACCTGCTCTCTGTAGTATTTCATCTTAGACCACATATCGCAAAGAATTTCGTCGCATTGCTCATCGCTAAACACATTTTCCTGATCGACATCAGTTCTGTTTAGGATTTCATTCATCTTCCGGTCAAATTTCATAACCCTTTCTCTATCGTTATCGACTATGTATATCCCGTCTAGGTTGTATGTCTTTTCCATAGCAAATCTACTTTGCTCTACAAGTATGCTGAGAATTTCATCGTCTGGTAGATTTTTTAAACAAGAACCCATAACCGGCATCGCTATATTCTCTATATTTATACCAATACCATCTGCAAGATTTATCACCGCAAATAGATTTCTTATTCTCTCTGCAAAACATTCAGCAGTTATTGTTCTATCATCTAATTCTATACAGGCAATTCTTTTAAAACCTACCTTTTCAACGTCAAATTCCTTAGACATCCAAACTCCAAGCGACTTGTTTAAATCTAAAACTGCCTCTTCCTGTATTTCTTTCATAGACATCCCGTATTTTTCCATGAAGCTTTTTTCAAATGCCTTCTGCGTAGATCCTTCATGGTATTTATATGATGCAAGGACTAATAGGTCTATTGGGTAGTAAAATTCTGTAAGGTCTGCATAATGTAACTCGATAAATTTTATCCCCGAAACTGTCCCAAATTCATTTCTGTTTAAATATACTTTTGTGTGCTTATTCATAGAAAAACCACCGCCTTCAAAAAAAGCCTGAAAAAATATTTTTCAGGCTGTTTAATTTCTTTATTTAATTATACTTTAAAAACAAATTATTTTCATTACTAATTCTCTCTTAATCTTTCAACAATTGTTGCTTTAGATACAAATTTGTAAATTACTAGCGGTAATACTATCCCTAATAGTATAAACATAGGCATAACTATTAAAATTGATGTTATTGTAAATTTGTAAGTAAAGAACCAAAACATATTTTCTATAGTTTTTCCAATAAATGGATTTAATATTATTGATAGACCTAGAGAAAGAACTCCAACTCCTAAAGCGTAGTATAAACCTTCGTATACTAGCATAGTTTTTAGCTGTTTTCCTGTCATACCAACAGATTGTAGCATTGCAAATTCTCTTTTTCTAGTAATTATACTTGTAAGAATTGCATTGAAGAAGTTAAGTACTCCTATTAATCCTACTATAAAGCTTAGTGCTCCACCCATTAATAAGAACATAGAGCGCATACTTTCAAATTCTGCTACATATTTTTCCTTGCTTTCATAGTCGTATTCTTGCTTTTGATTTGTTGTGTAATCTTTAAGGAAAGATTCCATCGCTGAGTTTGATTTTTTTGTTGTGTTGAATGCATATAGCATTATAAAGTCTGTTCCAGAGTCTTGTATGAAAGTCTTATCATTTAATATAAACTCATTAGCTCCATAGTAACGATAAGATAATGCTTCTGGTACAGTTACTATCGCTGATACTGTGTATTCTACATCTTTATATTTTTTAGCTCTTGAACTAGAAACTACTCCAGATTGTTTGCTAGGGTCAAAATCTTTTGGATATACTTTACCTGTTTCTGGATTATAGTATTCCATTTCTTCTACATATCTAAGCGTAATTTTATCTCCTACTTTCGCCCACCGTGACTCTTTTTTAAATTTTCCATAGTCATCTTCATCATATACAGCTGCGATATTTCTACTTCCTGGATCGTATACTTTTGAAAGATCTCCTTCCCAAACTTTTAGTTTGTCTAATGCTAATTTTTCCATTCCATAAATCTGTGCTCTATCAACAATACGCCCATCTTTTGTTTTTTCTTCTAGTTTTATTCTTTTATCTATTTCTTCTTTTTTAAGGGAATATTTATAGTTATTTCTATAAGCTTTTTCTGTTATAAATTCTTGTACAGTTGAAGTCTTTCCGTATATTTTACAGCTATCTGTTATTCCTTTTTGCTTAGAAATATATTCTATATCTGATGGCAATAAAGCTTTATCCTTCTCAAAAATACCATCTGATTGGAAGTATGAAGCATTTGCTAATACAAAATCTGTAGATACAAAATTAGATACATATTTATCCATATCAAAACCTTTTGTAAATAAAACTGTAAAGTTCAATAAAACAACCGCTAATGATAAAGAAATTATAGTTACTATAGTTTTTCCACGACTTCTACCTAAGTTTTCTTTTGCCATTAACCAAAGCGATACTTTCTTTGATGTTTTTTTAGATTTCTTTTTGATATTGCTTCCTTCTGTGTATCTAACTGCTTCTATTGGAGAAACTTTTGATGCTATTCTTCCAGGTCTAATACAAGAAATCCATACTGTTAATAAAGTAAAGATAACAGCAAAGATAAATATACCTGGGCTAATAGAAACCACATTTATAACATCTAATTGTGCCATTACTACTGCTGTTAAAGATTTTCCTACTATCCAACCTGCAAGTAATCCAAAAGGAATTCCTATTAAACTAAGAAGTATTGCCTGTTGACGAATAATCTTTTTAAGCTGGCGAGGAGTTGTACCTATTGTCTTTAATAATCCATAAAATCTAATATCATTTGCCACTGAAATCTGGAATACATTGTATATAATTAGATACCCTGTAAAAACAATAAGTAATAATATAAGCACTATAGCTAATACTAAGGATAAGTCCATACTTTCTTCTAATTGTGCACCACTATATCCCCAGTTAACACCTATTTTGATATAATTACTTTCTTTTAAATTATCTTTTCCTTGATATCCATGATTATTAAGAACAGTTTCCATATTTTCTGCTATATTTCGAGAACTTTTGAACATAACATCCATATTCCAACTTCCTGTCATTCCATCTGTAGCTTTTCCTGGTATAAGATTTACCTCTTTAAAAATAGACTCCGCTCTACTTTCTGGAATTAAAATCTGATTTGCTACAATTGCTTCATCATATTCCCAATATCCACTAAGTGTGAAAGTTTGTGTTGTTTCTTTTCCATCTACATCAAATGTAAGAGTCAATTTTTCACCTATTTGGGGTTCTACTCCTAATAGTTTAAGTACTTTTGTATCTGTCGCTACTTCATCTGTTCCCTCTTTAGGTAATCTTCCGGTTGTAGGGTCACAGTACATAAAGTGTGCCTCATTTTTATCAGCGTATCCAATTTCTACATGACTTTTATTAAAGGGTACTTTTGTAGGCATTCCTACAAAACGTCTTTCACCGTATTGTTTTATTAATGGATCGTCTTTTATTTCTTCAAACTGTTCCTCTGTCATAGCTTTAAAACTACCATGACTCCAAGCGCCACATTGACGGAAATTTGATTCCTGCATCCCTTCATTTATAGAAAATGCAATTGTAAATAGTGATGTGAACAGCAATGTAGTCAATGCAATCGCAAAAACGGCAATTAAATTTCTAGTTTTTCCAGCTTTAAATTGCTTGATACTCAGATTACGAATACATTTTTTATTTTTAACTTTCATAACTGCCACCCCCTAATGCTCTACAATCTTGCCGTCTTCAATACGAATTATACGGTCTGCTAATTGAGCAATTTCTTCGTTGTGGGTAATCATTACTATTGTCTGTGCATATTTTTGACTAGTTACTTTTAATAATCCGAGTACATCTTGGCTTGTTTTTGAGTCAAGGTTTCCTGTTGGTTCATCGGCAAGTATTATAGCTGGTTTTGAAGCTAGTGCCCTTGCAATAGCCACACGTTGCTGCTGACCACCAGATAAGTTATTTGGAAGATTATCCAATTTATTTTCTATCCCTAGTGTTTCAATTATACTTTTGATATACTCTGCATCTGGCTCTTTCCCATCAAGCTGGATTGGAAGTACAATATTTTCATATACGTTTAAAACAGGAACTAGGTTATAATTTTGGAATACAAATCCAATTTTTCTACGTCTAAAAATAGTTAGCTCCTCATCTTTTAAAGAGAAAATATTTCTATTATCTACTGCTACATTTCCTGATGTTGGTCTATCTAGCCCACCTAGTATATGCAATAATGTTGATTTCCCAGAGCCAGATGTTCCAACAATAGCAACAAATTCTCCTTTTTCTACTGAAAAATTAACTCCATCTAGTGCATGGACTTCATTTTCACCTGAGCCGTAAATCTTTATTAAATTATCTGCTTGTAAAATTTTCATATCTCACACCTCCATAACATAAATTTTCTTAGAGTTATATGTAGAAATTTATTATTCTCATTCCAAAATTTATGTTTCTAAAAAAAATCTGTATATAAAAGATGTTCCTTCATCTCTATATACAGATTATCTCATACAAATCTTTCCACATTCTTTCTGTAAATATATCAATTCTAACAGTTTTGTTAGATTTCATCTATCTCGGAATATATACAGAAAATGTAGATCCTACTCCTAGCTCTGATGTTAGTTTTATATATCCACCCTCACTAGAGATAATTTCTCTTGTTAGATAAAGTCCTATTCCTACACCCTCATCGTTGTGTACTGATTGAGAGCGATAAAAACGTGAAAATACCTCTGCTTGTTCAGATTCATCTATCCCCATTCCTGTGTCTGATATGTCTATTCTTGTAAATATTTCATGCTCTTTGACATTAATATTTATTTCCCCTATATTTGTGTATTTTATTGCATTATCTACAATATTTCCCAGTGCTTCTGTAGTCCACTTTCTGTCAAAAGTAGCTTTTGATGTTGTCTTTTCAATGTTTAATTCTAGATTTTTGTTTTTAGCTTTAGATATATACCGTTCATATATATCTTTTAGCATAGGTTGAATTTCTTCTTTTCTTGGCGATAAGTTTAAAATTCCATTTTCCAATCTTGAAAGTTTTACAAGAGATTTTATTAAGAATTCTAGTTTTTCAGCTTGTTGTTTAATTGCTTCAACATTAGAGCGCATATCTTCAGATAAATCTTCCTCTTCTATTAATTCACTGTACAAAATAAGATTTGAAATCGTAGTCTTAGTCTGATGTGATATATCAGAAATCAAAGTCTTTATTTTCTCTTTTTCCTTCATAATATTTTTGGATGAGGTGCTTGATGAGGATAGATAATTAGAGAACTTTGTTTCTAATGCAGACAATCTACTTTCGTCGAATTTTGTTTCTGAGTATTCACCATCAGCTGCAGAGTCTATCATTTTTTCAAGTGTATCCATAGTTCTTTTAGTGCGTACATGATTTATTAAAACAACTGTAAAAGCTGCAATTATGCTAATTAACGCCAATACTACAATAAATTTACTCATCTTTATTCACCCAACTGTACCCTATTCCATAGACTGTCTTGATATAATCCTGTGCACCAAGTTTGTCACGAAGTCTTTTTATACTTACAGAAAGTGCATTTTCATCTACATATTTTGCTCCATCAGTCCAAATGTAGTCTATCAGCATATTACGACTTACTGTTCCACCTTGATGCTCTACTAATATTTTTAATAACTTTTGCTCTGTTTTGCTTAGTTCTATATTTTCTTCATCGGCTAAAAATATCATATTATCAAAGTCAAATACAAAACGATCCATTTTAAATATCTTTTCATTTTTTCCATTTTCATTTTTTAGATTAATAGCATTTTTTCTAAGTTGTGTGTTTACCCTTGCTCTTAAAACTGCTAGAGAAAATGGCTTTGTTATGTAGTCATCCGCACCTTGTTCAAGACCCTCAACAATATCCATATCTGTGTCGTTGGCTGTAAGTAAAATCACAGGTCTAATAGAATTATCTTCTTTTAATTCTTTTAGAAAGTCTAATCCATTTCCATCTGGCAAATTTATATCCAGTAGTATCAATGATACATCGTCAATTTCTAGTTGTTCTCTTGCGCTTTTTAAATCCATACAAGATATAATTTTTCTATTTTCTGATTTTAAGGCTTTGCACAATCCTTGATTGAGCCTTAGGTCATCCTCTACAATTAAAATTTGTTTCATTTTTTTCTCCATTTTTATTAGTATTTTTCTTATATTTTTATATTATAATTATACCTCAGACAAATTTGTTGTAAAGAAAAAGAGACTGTTGCATATCTTACAGCAGTCTCTTTTGTTAGTCATAATCTTTTATAAATTTTCTAACTAAAAAACTTGAATTTTTTTCTTGTCTTTATTTGAAGTATCTCTTAAGGAATTGTCCTGTGTAGCTTTCTTCTACTTTAGATACTTCTTCTGGTGTTCCTGTGGCAACTATTGTTCCTCCACCGTCTCCACCTTCTGGTCCTAAGTCGATTATATGGTCACAAGTTTTTATTACATCAAGGTTGTGCTCTATTACAACTATTGTATTTCCTGTGTCCGCAAGTCTTTGAAGTACGTCAATTAGTTTATCTACATCTGCCATGTGAAGTCCAGTTGTTGGCTCATCTAATATGTACAGTGTTTTTCCTGTTGGACGTTTGCTAAGTTCGGCTGCTAGTTTAATTCTCTGAGCCTCCCCACCAGAGAGCTGTGTAGATGGCTGTCCTAGTTTGATATATGATAGACCTACATCCATTAGAGTTTCTAGTTTTCTTCTTATATTTGGTATGTTTTCAAAGAATTCTAGTGCTTCTTCTACGTTCATATCAAGTACATCAGATATTGTTTTGTCTTTGTATTTTACCTGTAGAGTTTCTCTATTGTATCTTTCCCCTTTACATACTTCACAAGGAACGTATACGTCTGGAAGGAAGTGCATTTCTATTTTAATTATTCCATCTCCCTTACAGGCTTCACATCTTCCACCTTTTACATTGAAACTAAATCTACCCTTCTGGTATCCTCTAGCTTTTGCTTCATTAGTAGATGCAAATAAATCTCTTATATGGTCGAATACTCCTGTGTAAGTCGCAGGATTTGAACGAGGTGTTCTTCCTATTGGGCTCTGGTCTATGTTTATTATTTTGTCTATGTTTTCAATTCCAGTTATTTCTTTGTGTTTACCTGGTCTTATTCTAGCTCTATTTACTTTACTTGCAACACCTTTGTAAAGTATTTCGTTTACTAGCGTACTTTTTCCTGATCCAGATACTCCAGTTACACATACAAATTTACCAAGTGGGAATTTTACGTTAATATTTTTTAAGTTGTTTTCTGATGCTTTTTTGATTTCTATGAAGTTTCCATTTCCTTCTCTTAAAGTTTCTGGAATTGCTATCTGTTTTTCTCCACTTAGATATTTTCCTGTGATAGAGTTTGGATTGTTTATTATCTCTTCTGCAGTTCCCTCTGCTACTATTTCTCCACCATGAATTCCAGCTCCAGGGCCAATATCTACTATATAGTCCGCAGCTCTCATTGTATCTTCATCGTGTTCAACAACTATAAGTGTGTTTCCTAAGTCTGTTAGGTTTCTTAGAGTTCCTATTAGTTTGTCGTTATCTCTCTGATGAAGTCCTATACTAGGCTCGTCTAGTACATAAAGTACTCCTACAAGTGCAGAACCTATTTGAGTTGCAAGTCTTATACGCTGAGCTTCTCCTCCAGAAAGTGTTCCAGCTTTTCTCGATAGATTTAGATAGTCAAGACCTACATCTCTAAGGAATGATGCTCTAGCTTTTATTTCTTTTATTATCTCAGCTGCTATCATTTTCTGTTTTTCTGAGAAAGTGTCGTTTAGTCCGTCTATAAATTCTATTAATTCATTTATAGATAAGTCTGTTACTTCTATTATGTTTTTTCCACCAACAAGTACAGATAGAACCTCGTTTTTAAGTCTTCTTCCTTTACATACAGGACAAGGACTTTCAGCCATAAATTCTTCTAGTTTATCTCTCATGTACTCTGATTTTGTTTCTTGGTATCTTCTTGATATATTTGTTACAACACCTTCAAAATGTGCTCTGTATTTTTTTCTTCCACTAAATTTTGAGTCGAATTCAAATTCAACTATTGTGCTGTCTACTCCATTTCCATATAGTAGCTCCTGTACAAAATCCTCAGGTAGTTCTTTAAATGGAACATCTATATCTACACCGTATTTGTCAGCTAAACTTTTCATCATCATGCTGTAGTATGTTTCGTCATTTGTAGCAGCTGCTCCCCAAGCCGCAATAGCACCTTGTTTTATAGTTAAGTCCTTGTTTGGAACTACTAAGTCTGGGTCAACTTCTTTACTTTCTCCAAGACCTTTACAAGCTTCACACGCACCGAATGGAGCATTGAATGAGAACATTCTAGGAGATAATTCTTCTATTCCTATTCCATGGTCTGGGCAAGCAAATTTTGTAGAGAACATTACTTCTTCTCCGTCTATTACCTGAGCAATTACAAGTCCGTCAGATAGTTTTAGTGCAGTTTCAAGAGAGTCTCCAAGTCTGCTTTCTAGACCTGGTTTGACTATTATTCTATCTACTACAACTTCTATATCGTGCTTTTTATTTTTTTCGATTTCTATTTCGTCGTTTATATCGTAGTTTTCTCCATCTACTCTTATTCTTACAAATCCTTCTTTTCTTATGTTGTCTATTAGTTTTTTGTGAGTTCCTTTTTTTCCTCTGACTATCGGTGATAGTATCTGGATTTTTGTTCTTTCTGGAAATTCTAATATTTTATCTGTTATTTCCTGAACTGTCATCCGGCTTATTTTCTTTCCACAAACTGCACAGTGAGCCTCACCTGCATTTGCGAATAATAGTCTTAGGTAGTCGTATATTTCTGTTACAGTTCCCACAGTTGAACGAGGGTTTTTTGATGTTGTTTTCTGGTCTATTGATATCGCTGGAGATAGTCCTTCTATGTACTCAACGTTAGGTTTTTCCATCTGTCCTAAGAACTGTCTTGCATATGATGAAAGACTTTCTACATATCTTCTCTGGCCTTCTGCATAAATTGTGTCGAATGCTAGAGATGATTTTCCAGATCCAGAAAGTCCTGTAAATACTATGAATTTATTTCTAGGAAGCGTCAAGTCTACACCTTTTAAGTTGTTTTCCCTTGCTCCTCTTATTACAATATTTCTCTCTTGCATAGCTACTCCTTTCTTTCGCTTCTATTTTTGATTTTATATTCTATTTTTCTTTTTTAGCAATTTTTTCTTCTAATTCTTTTAGTTTATCTCTTAATTCCGCAGCTCTTTCAAACTGAAGATTTTTAGCAGCTTCCATCATTTCTTCTGTTAGCTTAGCAACATTTGCTTTTAATTCGTCGATGTCGTCAGTTTCTTTAATTCCGTATACAACCTCTTCTTCTGCAGCCTGAGTAGCTTCGATTGCAGCTCGTATATCTTTTTTAACTGTCTTCGGAATTATTCCATGTTCTTTGTTGTACGCATCCTGTATTTCTCTTCTTCTTTTAGTTTCATCTATTGCACTTCTCATAGAGTCTGTTATCTTGTCTGCGTACATTATTACTCGTCCATGTTCGTTTCTGGCAGCACGACCTATTGTCTGTATTAGAGAAGTTTCAGAACGTAGGAATCCTTCTTTATCTGCATCTAATATTGCTATTAGAGATACTTCTGGGATATCTAATCCTTCTCTTAGTAGGTTGATTCCTATAAGTACGTCAAATTTACCCATTCTTAAATCCCTGATTATTTCAGTTCTTTCAAGTGTTGCTATGTCTGAGTGTAGGTATTTTACCTTTATTCCAATTTCTTTTAGGTAATCTGTTAAGTCTTCACTCATTTTTTTAGTCAGAGTAGTTACTAGTACTCTTTCACCTTTTTCGATTACAGAATGGATTTCATGTACTAGGTTATCTATCTGATTTTCTATAGGTCTTACATCTATTTCAGGGTCTAATAGTCCTGTAGGTCTTATTATCTGTTCAGCAAATGTTGTACTGTTCTGAATTTCGTAAGGTCCTGGTGTAGCTGTTGTAAATACTATCTGGTTTATGTTTTCTTCAAATTCTTCAAAGTTTAAAGGTCTGTTGTCGTACGCTGATGGAAGTCTAAATCCATTGTCTATTAGTGATCCTTTTCTTGAGCGGTCTCCTGCATACATACCCCTTACCTGAGGAATTGTGACATGCGACTCATCTACTATCATTAGGAAATCATCTGGGAAGAAGTCCATAAGTGTGTACGGTTTTTCTCCTTCTGCCCTTCCTGTTAAGTGTCTTGAATAGTTTTCTATTCCCTGACAGAATCCAATTTCCTTTAGCATTTCTATGTCGTAGTTTGTTCTCTGCTCTATTCTCTGTGCTTCAAGCAACATATCTCTCTCTTTGAAATACTGTATTCTTTCTTCTAATTCTGCCTCTATTCTTTTTATTGCTTCTTCAATTCTTTCTGGAGTTGTTACATAGTGAGATGCCGGGAATATTGCGACGTGGCTTCTTGTTCCGACTATTTTACCAGTTAGGTAGTCTATTTCTGTTATTCTGTCTATTTCATCCCCAAAGAATTCTACTCTTATCGCTTTTTCATCGTCACCTGCTGGGAATATTTCTAATACATCACCTCTAACTCTGAACGTTCCTCGAGTAAAGTTTATGTCATTTCTTTCGTACTGTATTTCTATCAATCTTTTTATTACATCATCTCTGTCTTTTTCGTCACCTGGTCTAAGTGAAAGCATCATTTCCTTATAGTCTTTTGGATCCCCTAAACCATATATACAAGATACAGATGATATTATTATTACATCTCTTCTTTCTAATAATGCAGCAGTTGCAGAGTGTCTAAGTTTGTCTATTTCATCGTTTATGCTTGCATCTTTTTCTATATATGTGTCACTGCTCGCTACATAGGCTTCTGGCTGGTAGTAATCGTAGTATGATACGAAATATTCTACAGCATTTTCTGGGAAGAATTCTTTAAATTCCCCGTAAAGCTGTGCAGCAAGTGTTTTGTTGTGAGCTAGTATAAGTGTTGGTTTGTTTACATTTTCTATTATATTTGCCATAGTGAATGTTTTTCCCGAACCAGTTACTCCAAGTAGTGTCGAGAATTTTTCGTTTCTTTTTATGGCATCTGATATCGTCTTTATGGCTTCAGGCTGGTCACCTGTTGGCTTGAATTTTGAATGTATTTTAAATTTATCCATAATTTGAACACCTGTCCTTTTCAGATATTTCCGTCTTTGTCAAAACTAGTATAACATAAATAAAATTTATTTCATAGAATTTTGCGAATATATGTTCGTTAAAATTAGAGCTAATAGGATTATTCCCCATTAGCTCTAGTTTTATTCGTAATTTATTTTTAATATTAATTTTTTATTATTTTCTTATTGTTTTCTTTTTCCTGTAATAGTCTGCTCTATTATGCTCTCCATAGCTTCTTGAGTAAGCCCACCTTGAACATATCCAAATACGTTTCCTTCTTTGTCTATCATAAATGTAGTTGGAAGCGATGATATTCTATACGCACCAAATGTGTAACCTCCATCATCCATTAATACAGGATATGTGTATCCATTTTCTTCTAAGAATGCTTTTATTCCGTCGATGTCTTTTTCATCCTGAGTGTTTGGAGCTGCGACAGATAGTATTACTACTTCTGATTCTTCTCCCTGTTTTTCGTATTTTTCATAAATCTTCTGTATATCAGGCATTTCCATTTTACAAGGAGGACACCAAGTTGCCCAGAAGTTTAAAAATACTACCTTCCCTTTATAATCAGAAAGCTTGTGAGTTTTTCCATACTGGTCTTTTAATTCAAAATCTATTGCAGGAGTTTTATCATTATTTGCATTAGATGATGATCCTTCGTTTTTTGTTTCTGCTTTATTATTTTCTTCTGTGTTTGAATTTGTTGCATCTTTTCCTGTAGAGTATGTTACATTTGAATTACTTGATGCATTTGTACTATTTGCTGTGTAAGATAATTTTCCACTAAATACAAATAGCCCCATCACTATCATTAGAAATGCACCTATTTTAACTGTATATTTCACTATATTTTTGTATTTCTTTATTAAATTCATTAACTGAGTTGTGAATAATCCAAGTAATATGAATGGGATTATAAATCCAGCACTGTAAACACCTATTAGCATAAATCCTTTCATCCGCGTTTCAGCACTTCCAGCCATTATCAGTACACTTGTTAGTACAGGCCCTATACATGGTGTCCATGCAAAGCTAAATGTAAACCCAAATATTATCGCTGTTATCGGTGATAATGCTATTTTGTCCATTTTAAAAGGAAGTTTGTGCTCACTTTCTAGTAGAGTAGATCTTTTAAAGATTCCTAATTGGTAAAGTCCAAATAATATCATTATTACTCCACCAATTTTTGATATTATATCTCCGTATGAAGCAAAGAATTCTTTTAAAGCCGATACTCCTAGCCCCATTATGAAGAACGATAAACTTATCCCCAATGTGAAGAATATTGTGTTTATAAGTAGTTTTCTCTTGTTGTAGCTTCCATCTTCTTGATTAATTCCACCTGATAAATATCCTAGATACAGTGGAATTAGTGGTAGTATACAAGGAGATGTGAAGCTTAGTACACCCTGTAAAAATACCGTCAACATCGGTATGCTCATATCTAAATTAAAATTCATACAATTTCCCCCTCTTTTGATTATAAGTTTTTTATTATGCTTTTTAGTTAATATTTTTATCTATTATATTCTTTATATTATTAATTTATAGTCTATTTACTTATACCCATTTTATGCAATATTTACCATTGTTATGTACCAATTTTCATATTTTCATCACAATCAATTAGTTCCTATTAAAAAAAGACCACCTAAAACAATCGGCGATCTTCTTTATAATATTTATTTTTAATATTTACCCTTTATCTTCTTATTGCCATTTTCTTTATCAATTTAGAAATTTCTTTTTGTTTTTTATTCTTAGCTATTAGATAGCTATTCTTATCATCATTAAAAGAGTTTTCAGTTTTTAATTTATTATATGCGTTCCATCTTTCTTCAGATAAAATTCCATTTTCTAAGGCTTCTCTCACAGCACAACCTGGTTCATTATCAAAAAACAAAAATGCAACATTCTTTAACAAATTGTTAATGAATGCTGCATTTTAAAAGTTAAATTTATTTTTCTTATTACAAATTCCAAAAAAATAAAAAAGATTACGTGGCTACGTCCTACTCTCCCAGGGGCCTTCGCCCCAAGTACCATCAGCGAT
>OFMU01000708.1_pt1 | contig 21194 bp, 15 predicted proteins | sample 1541861 | NCBI WGS metagenome assembly OFMU01 (sample SAMN04209238, study PRJEB22552) | human gut metagenome | biome: gut; material: feces | host: Homo sapiens | place: USA: Oklahoma
CACCCGATTTGCAAGCTCATTGCTAAAAGAAGATGTCTGCTGTGACTTTCTTAGCGCTACAGCGCATATATTATTAATGAGAAAGCCTTCGGAGTCTGTTCGCCATGAGCCGAAATTGTCATAACAAAAAAAACTTCCGACAAAAGTTTTTTGAATACACTTATCGAAATCGGTGTCTGCACAGGTGGATCAATTGTTTCAGAAAATCCCTGAAAGAAGTATATGATATTCTGAACCACGGTTCTGACTGCCGAAGGCACTGATCAGAAAGGTTGATTTGATGTTACATTTAACTGCAAAAAATTTTCAAATAGAAGTAAAAGATACCTCTCTCCCGGTCGTCGTTATGTTCTACGCTATCTGGTGTGGAAAATGTGCCATGATGAAGCCGGTCGTGGAGGATATCGAAAAGAAATACGCCGGAAAGATCAAGTTCTGCGAAGTCGAAATTGAAGAATCTGCAGTACTCGCCGCAGAATACGCCCCGGAAATCGTCCCGACATTTGTTCTCTTCAAAGATAAAAAGTCAGTCGGTGCCATGGGGGGAATGGTGGATGAACACACATTTGAATCCAGAATACTGGAAATCTTGTCTTAGTCCACAGATGTACACAAGCCGTAACAAAATCTTTCGAAATAGTTAAGAATTTTTTACTTTTTACTTTTACACAAGTATGCTATTATTGGGGGTACAGAAAGGAGATGTGGCGTCTGACACCACAGGATAATTATGAGTATGAAAAAATTAAAAAGGGTTCTGCCGTTTAGCCTGGCAATAATTCTGGCATCTGTAAGCCTGCCGGTAACTGCCCTGGCTGACAGCGCAAAAGTAGTCACTCTCGGAGCGAACTTATCCGACGAGCAGAAAGCTTCTATGTACAAATACTTCGGTACTTCCGCCGATCAGGTAGACACGATCGAAGTCACGAACACAGACGAAAGAAAATATATGGAAGGGATCGCGACCGAATCCCAGATTGGTACAAGAACATATAGCTGTTCTTATGTTGAGCCGACAGACAGCGGCGGAATTCAGGTAAAAGTCGCAAACCTGACATTTGTAACAAGTTCTATGATCGCCAGTACACTTTTGACTTCCGGCGTTGAGAACTGTAACGTTGTTGCCGGATCTCCAATTGAAGTATCCGGAACCGGTGCACTGACAGGTATTATGATGGCTTACGAAAAAGCCAGTGGAAAAGAACTTTCCGAAGACCAGAAAGCAACTGCAACAGAAGAGCTGGTAACAACCGGTGACCTCGCCAAGGATCTCGGTCAGGATACAGCATCTGATCTGATCAACGATGTCAAAGAATCCGTTATTGAAGACAAACTGACTGATCCGTCCGATATTCAGGACGCGATTTCTGACGCAGCCGATAAGCAGGGAATTACACTGACCGATGACCAGCTTGCGAAAATCACAAGTCTGATGGAATCTATTTCCCAGTACGACTACGATGTCAAAGCACTGAAAAAGACTCTCGACAACCTGGACGGGAAATCCGGAGGATTCTTCAGCAACCTGTGGTCCTCCATCAAAGGCTTCTTTGGCGGAGATAGTTCTAGCGGTGGAATTATTAACAATACGGATGATGCAGCACTCGGAAATGATGCAATCATCGACAGCACATTAGATGCCGTAAAAAGCAAAGCAAACGATGCCGTAAATCAGGCAAAAGAGGAAGGTCTCTGGGATAAAATCGTAGGATTTTTCAAGGATCTGTTCGGAGGCGATGATACCGAAAACTCCGATAATACAGATAGTACTGACGCAGTCGAAGAAAATACGGCCAACAACACCGATACAGGCAGCACCGACAACAATGCTGATAACGATACTTCTACAAACGCAGAATAAAATTAATTCATAACTTTAGCAGGGAGATGGAATACTCAAATTCCATCTCCCTGTTTCTCTTCCACACCTCTCTTATTATACATTTTAAAATTCAAAAACTGCTACCCCATACGGCGGCAATTTGTATCCAAATGAATATGGTCTTCCATCACATTCTTTCTTCACGGCATGATAAATGTTCTGCCTCTTCTCGCCATTTCCGCCATATTTCACATCGTCACTGTTCAGAATCAGCTTATACTGCTTCTTTCTAGGAACGCCTACACGGTAATCTTCTCTTGCCATCGGTGTGAAGTTGATCACGAACAGAAGGTTATGCTTTCCATCTTTAGAATGGCGGATAAAGCTGTAAATGCTTCTGTATGCATCGTCTGCATTGACCCACTCGAATCCTTCCCATGACTGATCCAGTTCATAAAGTGCCTGTTTCTTTTTATACATGTGGAGTAAATCACGCATCCATGACTGAATTGCCTGATGCTCCGGCTCCTCCAACAGATACCAGTCCAGTTCATGTTCCTCTGACCACTCGCGAAGCTGTGCAAAATCCTGTCCCATGAACAACAATTTCTTTCCGGCGTGTCCCATCATAAATGCATATCCTGCTTTCAAGTTCGCATATTTATCAAATCCAAGTCCTGGCATCTTATTGATCATGGAACATTTCAAATGGACAACCTCATCATGCGACAGTACGAGAATGTAATCTTCGCTGTACGCATAACTCATGGCAAATGTCATCATATGATGATTGTCTTTTCTGAAATACGGATCCAGCTTCATATATTCCGTAAAGTCGTGCATCCACCCCATATTCCACTTAAGGCTAAATCCAAGACCTCCGTCTTCTACATCTCCGGTTACCTTCGGCCATGCCGTAGACTCTTCCGCGATCATAAGTGCACCCGGATTTCTTCCAAGTACAACTGTGTTCAGATGCTTGAAGAAATCTACTGCCTCCAGGTTCTCATTACCTCCATACTGGTTCGGAACCCATTCTCCGTCTTTCTTTCCATAATCCAGGTACAGCATAGAAGCAACTGCATCAACGCGAAGTCCATCAATATGGAAGTGCTCCACCCAGAAAAGTGCATTGGCAATCAGGAAGTTCCTTACCTCATTCTTGCCAAGATCAAATATCTTCGTCCCCCAGTCCGGATGCTCCCCTTTTCTTGGATCTGCATACTCGTAAGTTGCTGTTCCGTCAAACTCGGCAAGTCCATGCTCGTCCTTTGGAAAATGTGCCGGAACCCAGTCCATAATGACACCGATTCCATTTCTATGCAGATAATTGATCATCCACGCAAAATCTTCCGGTGTTCCATAACGGCTTGTCGGCGCATAATATCCTGTCACCTGATATCCCCATGATCCATCAAATGGGTGTTCTGCGATTCCCATGATCTCCACATGCGTATATCCCATATCTTTCATATACTTTGTGATTTCTTTTGCAAACTCACGATAAGTATAGAATCCCTCGTCCTCTGTGCCTGGGTGCCTCTTCCAAGAACCCATATGAACCTCATATACAGACATTGGTTCTTTTTTGTGGTTCCATTTTTCCCGTGCAGTCATCCAGGAACTATCGGTCCATTTCAAATTCTCAATATTCGTTATTCTTGATGCTGTACCCGGACGAAGTTCTGCATAATTGGCATACGGATCTGCCTTCATATGATACTCCCCTGTAATCGTCTCAATGCAGAACTTATACATCATGCCTTCTTTTACTCCCGGTACAAAGCATGTGTAAATTCCGATATATTCCGCCCTTGTCATAGGGTTTCTTGTGCGATCCCAGTCATTGAATTCCCCCACTACAGACACTGATTTCGCATTCGGTGCCCAGACAGCAAAATAAACTCCTTCCTGCCCTTCGTCGTCCACCATATGTGCACCCAGCTTCTTATAAATTTCGTAGTGATTTCCCTGTCCGAAAAGGTACTGATCTAATTCTCCGATTTCATAAGCTTTCCATTCTTTCTCCATAAATTTCCCTCACATTTCATCCGGATTTCAATATCTTAAGTATACCTTAGCGGAACACAAAATTCAATCTATGTCACTCGATTCCAGACAAAAAACAGGGATACAATTTTCTACAATTGTATCCCTGCTTCATCACTTACATTCACTATATCATTATATTTTAAAATCTTCTTCCTTCAGAATAATGCGATCTGACGAATCCGTAGATTTTCCAAATACACGTCTTGCAAGATGCTTTACATTTGCTTTCTGTGAATGTTTAATTGCTTCATCCATGATTTCTTTTACTTCTGCAACTGTAACCGCATGATCTTCACGCTGCATTACATCAATTCGGCTGTAAAGTGCCAGAATTCCCATTTCATCAAGCTTATATCCATTTTCCTTCGCATAAGTCTGACCAAATGTTACTAACTCATCATTGATGAATACCGGAAGCTCAAGCTTAGAAGTGAATTTCTTTTTGAAATCCGGATTAGCTGTCATAATTCTCTCCAGAGGTTTTCTCTGATCTTCAAGAACAAAGAGAAGCTCTCCGGTCTTTCTTGACATCAATGCATTCAGTTCCTTGATTGTTCTGGAATTCAACTTACCAGCCTTTTCGATGATGATTGCTCCACCGCGAAGCTTCTGGATAATATTGCCAAGTTCCTTCTTATTCAGCGATTCACCTGTAACAATAGCAACTTTACCCTGTTTCAGATTTCTTTGTTTCTGGATTGCTTTTACAATATCTACTGCAAGTACTGTTTTTCCAGATCCTTTACGGCCAATGATCATTAAGTTACCGGTTCTTGAAGTTCCCTCTCTCTGGGCACGTCTGTCATTATCAAGTACTGCAACAATCTGTTCACTCATTCCTCTGACCGGTACGAAGTAAGAGAATAATTTCTTCTGCTCCTCTGTCAGTCCGGCTTTCAGTCCAATCTCACTGGTTGCACTTAAGTCATATCTTCCTGTTACAACAAATCCGGTATCAAATGGAACTCCGCTTCCTTTTGACTTCTTAATTCTGCGCTGAATCTCTTCCTCAGATGGTTCTTCAATTTCCAAGTCTCCTTCAAGGTCTTCCGGATCCGGAATCTCAGGAAGCTCATCTTCAAAGTCGTCTTCCTCGAAATCATCTTCCTCAAAATCATCCTCTTCCTCGATGTCGTCCTCTTCCTCGAAATCGTCTTCCTCGAAGTCGTCCTCTTCCTCAAAGTCATCCTCTTCGTAATCGTCGTCTTCTACATAATCATCTTCATAGAAGTCGTCGTCGTCCTCAAAGTCATCCTCTTCCTCAAAGTCGTCCTCTTCCTCGAAATCATCCTCTTCCTCGATGTCGTCCTCTTCCTCGAAATCGTCCTCTTCCTCGAAGTCATCCTCTTCCTCGAAATCATCCTCTTCCTCGAAGTCATCCTCTTCCTCGAAATCGTCCTCTTCCTCGAAATCATCCTCTTCCTCGAAATCGTCTTCGTCCTCGGATTCATCTTCCGGGAATTCATTCCACTCTGCATCGAATTCCTCTACTTCTTCCTCATCTTCCTCCGGGAATTCATCTGCAAAACCATCTTCGTCAAAATCGTCTTCGTCGAATCCATCTTCCTCTTCAAAATCATCTTCTTCGGATTCCTCGTCTTCAAAATCATCTTCTTCGGATTCCTCGTCTTCGAAATCATCCTCGTCTTCGGAATTGTCTTCCGAATCATCCTGGTTTTCTGTTTCCGGAATTTCTTCATCTTCTTGTACTTCTTCGATTTCTTCTACAGCGTCGACTTCATCTTCTGCTTCAAACTCTTCGTCCTCACCCTCAAAGTCTTCGTCTTCAAACTCTTCCTCTTCGAAATCATCTTCATCCTCAGAATCCTCGTCCTCCGTCTCCTCTTCTTCCGAAACTGCTTCAACAATCTCTTCTTCAGGTTCTTCTTCAGACTCTTCAGGTTCTTCCACAATATCGTCCAGCTCTTCTTCCGAAATAAACTGATCTACAATTTCTTCTTCAACAGATTCCCCTTCTGCTTTTGCAAGCTCCAGTTCCTCTTCTATATCAAAATTTTCCTCTTCTTTCTCCTGTGCTGTCACACGATCTTCCAGCTCTTCCACAAGCTGTCTGATATCATCAGAAAGCAATGCCTTTCTTCTTGCTTCCTCTGCCTCAAGACGAGCCTTCTCTTCCGCTTCACGACGAGCCTTCTCCTCCGCTTCACGACGAGCCTTCTCCTCTGCTTCAAGGCGAGCTTTCTCTTCCGCTTCACGGCGTGCTTTCTCTTCTGCTTCCTGACGGGCTTTTTCTTCTGCTTTCCGTCTTGCTATTTCTTCTGCCTCGCGTCTCTCTGCCTCAAGTCTTTCTGCCTCTCGGCGGGCTTCCAGTGCTTCTCTCTCTTTTCTAAGTCGTTCTTCATCGGATGCTTTTTGCTTTGCGATCGCCTCAGCATTTACCTTCTGCTTAGCTTCCCATTCCATCAAGATGTCTTCAATCTTCATCTGACCTTCAATGCGGAGTTCTTCTTCTCGTTCCTCCATCTTCTTCTGGTCTTCCGGATTAATTCCACTCGCCATAGCCACGCCATTAGCCAGTGCTTCTTGAAGTGTCGCACCCTTCACAACTGTCGTAATAGATTTTTTTGGTCCTTCTGCCGCATGCTGAAGAATTCCTTCTAACTCTCTGACATTCCGAGCTTCTTCCGGAGTTTCTTTTCCGATTGGTTCTATGACTGGTGCTTCTGTTTCTACAACTTCTGGTTCTTCTGAAACAGCTTCTTCCGGCTCCAGGACTGGTTCCTCAGCTGGTGCTTCCGGCTCTTCTGAAACTGGCTCTTCTGAAACTGGTTCTTCTGAAACTGGTTCTTCTAAAACCGGTTCTTCCATCGGAACTTCTTTGTCTGCCTTGGCATTTTCTTCCATTGCCTTCAATGCTTCTCCAAGCTCTGCTGTCGGAATTCTTCTCGTTGCATCCAGACCATCCACAGTTTCTGTTGTATTGGCTCCTGATTCCTGCTGTTCTGCCTCCGCAGCTTCTGCTGCTTCCTGCGCTGCTTTAATCTGTTCTTTTGGAATTGATACAGTATCTTGTGGGATACTCTTTACATCCTTAAGCGCAGCTCGCTCAGGTTTTTTATCCACTGCTTTCTTAGGCTCTTTTTTCGGTACACCTTTATACTCATCGTACTTTTCCTGTTGGAGTGGTGTCAGTGGTTTGTACTTCATCTTCAATTCCATTGCCTGATATACATATTTTCCTTCGCTGAACCACAAGATCAAATCGTCACATTCTTCCAGGCACTTTGAGGTCATGCCTGCTTCATGATATAGCTTTGCGAGCTCATACGCCCATTTTTCAATATATTCTGCCTTTTTAAATTCTTCCAGTGCCGAAATCTGTTCTGACAGATCAGACCCTTGTGCCTTCAAAATCCGATATTTCAAAATGAATTGATTCGGATCTCTCGGTGCCAGTTTTACAAATTCCTCATAACAGTCCGAAGCCTCATTCAGATCATTCAGTTTCAGGGCAAGTACTGCCAGACGATACACAACCTTTCTGCTAGACGGTGCTCTGTCAAATGCGATCATAAGCGTATCACGGCTCTTCTGAAACTCCCCGTTATTCTCGTAGATTTCGCTTACTGTATTTAACATTGCCGGGCTCTTCACCCTTCTCCAGTCTATTGTATCGGCAATTTCCATTGCTTTTCTAAATTGTTTCTTTTCGTAATGTTCGAGCATCTGCTCGGTTTTTACCCGATATTCATATTTATCCAATATTCTCACCTCAAATTTTTTGACAATTCTACAGATACAAGTTTATCATACACCAGTCTTATTGTCAAAAACATACGAGATTTTGTTACAAAAATGTTACAAAATGATATCGTCCACTTTTTTGAAATCTTTCAGGCTATACGCTTCTATAATATTTCCCTGGATAACATAAAGCGTATCTTCTATATAAATACCTCTTGTGATTCTCATATTATTTCCATTGATTTCCTCATGCATCGTACATGTAAATCCTTGTTTTTCGTCGTAAGAAAATGTATAGTACTCCCGGCCGCCTTCGCTGTCTGCAGCAAAACCAATCAGATTTTTCTCTGCATCTACTAAAGCTGCCTTATAATCATAAGAAACATCTGTATAGTACACATTTTCAATGACATAAGTCTGCTCCTCTTTCACATTTTCCGGATCGGAAATATCGAACATCGTCAATTTCACGCCATCTGTTGACATAGTCTTTTCTTCAACATTCATCCCAATACCCAGAAGCTTATTTTTCCCATACGGATGCAGATAATCTGAAAATCCAGGTATCTTCAACGCTCCTATGATCTTTGGATTTTTCGGATCCGACAGATCAACGGAAAATAACGGATCCGTCTCTTTAAATGTTACAAAGTATCCTGCCTTTCCCATAAATCTTGCGGAATACACCCTCTCATCTTCTGCCAGACCTTTGATGGAGCCGGTTTCTTTCAGTTCTTGATTCAAAACATAAACACTGTTCGTGTCGCCATCGGTCACTACAACTCTCAGATATCCATCATATTCATCAATAGAAAATGAATCATTAATATAGCCGTCTATTTTGCACTGTGCCCCAGCCGTCAATTTCCCACTTTCATAAGAAACTTTTCGGATTGTCGTCACATCTTTTCCGGAATATTGCCACACATTTTCATAAAAATAAATATTATCGTTGCTCACATATAAATTGCCACCGTCTGCCAAAAGTGCCTTACTGTGCGCTGTCTCATTTGGATTTTCCAGAGAAACTGATGTGATGATCGAATACATATCTGCCTTTGAAATGGACGGAAGACAGATATCTGTTTCTTTGATCAGATTATCGTTTACAAGTGGTATATAGGACTTCGGATTCTTCGCCGTTATACCATCAAGTGTTACATAATAATCACTGAATAAGTATAAGTATCCATCTGCAATTCTTGAAGAATTGTAATATCCACTCTGACTGACCCTGCCAACTTCTTTTGGATTTTCCCGGTCTGAAATGTCATAAGTTACTGCGGTCGTATTAGCCCTCTGACCATATCCATAATCATCATCATTCCATTTGCCGCCCACATAACCGTCACACACTGCGATTAATTGATTTCTTTCGATGTCCAGATACATTTCCTGGATTTCAGAAACATCTTCCACTGTTATAGTAGCCGTTTGCTTCATCCGATTATCGCGGGTATCTATAATGGCAATCTGATCGCTCTTATCTTTTAACACGTAAAGGTATGTTCCATCTGTTTTAGCTGTATCCCCCTCGTCCACACCTTCCTGACGTACATTTGTCTCAGAATAAGAACCGCTTGCCATTCCGGTGTCCGCTGCTGCAGTACTGCTTTCTTCAATATTCTGTGCTGCATCTCCACTTGCCTTACTGTCAGCTGATTCATCGACTCTTATATCATTCAATGATCTTGCCCAGCTTGAAGTGTATGCACTGTCTCTTTCCTGATCTTTCTTATATTTTTCCAAATATGCATAGACATCCTTATATTCCTCCGCACTTTCTACTTTCGTACTGTCACTGATTGTCACATCACTGCATGCTATCTTATCATCTCGAGTCGCGTCTTCCATTTTAAAATAATTCTGGTATACCATCACTCCTACGATCAGCACCAGGCATGCTGCTGCCAGCCCACCGATTCTCGCCGGAGTCCACACTTTTTTCTTCTTTCCTGCAAGCTTTGCTTCAATCTGTCTCGGTTCAAGCGCTTTCGGCACCGGAACCTGTTCTGACTTTTCCTTTATTTTCCGAATCATGTCCTGCTCATTCTTATTCATAAAATGTCCTCCCATCCAACACACACTGCATCTTCTCCAGCGCCCGGCTTCGTTTTACCCGGACAGTTCCCGGCTTCAGGCTTAGGGTCTTCCCGATTTCTGTGCTGTTATAACCGCCAAACACTGACAGCCCGACTATCATTTGCTCTTCTTCTGAAAGAATAAAAAATGCATTTCTCACATCCATCGCAAGTCCCACATCTTCTTCATGAATTCCTTCCACCTGTCCTTCCGGGAAAAAATCTTCTGTCTGCTGTATTCCTTCTTTCGCCACCTGTTTCAATCTTTTCTTACATATATTTGACAAAATTGTAAAAATCCAGCTCTTGAAAGCTTCTTCTTTTCGAAGTTTATGTATATGTTCATAAGCAGATAACACTGCCGCACTCACCGCGTCTTCTGCCTCATGCGGATCACGCATCAGACAAAGCGCGTAGCGATAGAGGTCTTGATAGACCTGCTCATATAGCTTTGAAAATGCTTTTGCATCACATTTCATTCTTTTTCCTCCTCAATTTGTTTTTCTCAAGAAGTTCTCCACACTCCTCCATTGACTTATCCCATTGCCGTTCCCCAATACCCAGTGTAAAAAGTATTATTACTTCTTCTACATATAAGAGTCCCAAAATATCTCAAGTGTTACAAAAAGGCGTCACTTTTTTTCATAAGTGCCGCCTTTTATTTACATTCGTTTATTCAATTATATTACCGCCGAAAATACTGCGCAAGATAAAATTCAGCGTAATTCCCAGTGCAACGGAACATAGAACGTGAATTTTACCTATCGGATTATTTAGCCCTTATAATAATTAATCAGACAACCTTTGAGAATAATCTCTCTTTCTGCGTCTGTCATATCTCCAAGTGTAAATGTGACTTCTTTCAATGTATCTCCGACTACATAAGCTTTGATCTCTGCATCTTTGTTTTCCACTGCTTTTCTGATTTCCGGTACAAAGATATAATCGCCATTTTTGAAGCTTAATTTCTTGTCGTCTTCTTTTGTGATAAATGGAAGCATTCCCCAGTTGATCAGATTGGAGCGATATCTTTTTGTCGCATATTCATTTGCAATATTCGCCCAGCCACCGAGCACCTTCTGACAGGAAGCTGCCTGCTCTCTTGCTGAACCGTCACCTGGTTTTACTGCAAAGATTGTACTTCCGACTCCGATATTTCCTTTTCCTGCTTCCGGATATCTCTCCTGGATCTTTGCCATAACCGGTTTTAATTCTTCCAACACCTCTAACGGACATTCGCCTGCTTCGATTGCTTTCTGTGCTTTCTGTACTTCCTTTGCACGTCCCACATATGCAGGATCTTTTCTGGAAAGTGCAAACTCTGCCAGTCCAAGTGGATTGGATCTGTAAGAAGATGTTTCTCCAGATGGGATCAGCTCATCTGTTGTTGTAACCGGATCGTGAATCTCTGATACAACTTTCAATACCAGATTCTCCGGAAGTGCTGACATTGCCGGCCAGTCTTTGATATTCGGTCCGAACTTGATCTTTGTATCCGGATCAGCCACACCATGACTGTCAAATACACGATTTGCATAAATCTTCTGGTCAAAGTGGTATTTCTGTCCCTTGTATTCTACGTCCATATCTGTTGCAGGTGTCAGGAAACCTTTATTTGCTGCTGTTGCTGCAATTGAACGGGCATCCATAAGTGCAACGGATGCAATCTGTCCACTCTGAAGCTTGGAACCTTCACGGTTCGGGAAGTTTCTTGTAGAGTGGCGAATAGAAAATGCGTTATTTGCCGGTGTATCTCCAGCTCCAAAGCATGGTCCGCAGAATGCTGTTTTTACAATTGTTCCTGCTTCCATAAGATCCGCAACTGCACCGTTTTTCACAAGTTCCATATAAATCGGTGTGCTTGCCGGATATACACTAAATGTAAATTCATCTGAGCCAATGTAATGACCTTTTATGATGTCTGCTGCTGCGCAGATATTTTCAAATCCACCACCGGCACATCCTGCGATGATTCCCTGATCCACATAAAGTTTTCCATCAATCACTTTATCCTGAAGTGAATAATCCACAGCACCATCCAGGCTCACCAGTGCTTTCTGCTCTACATCGTGAAGCACGTCTTTCAGATTCTTACGTACGTCGTCGATTGTATATACATTTGACGGATGGAACGGCATTGCGATCATCGGACGTATCTCGCTTAAGTTCACATAGACCATACCATCATAATATGTAACTGCACCAGGATTCAGTTCTTTGTAATCTTCACTTCTGCCGTGGATCTCATAGAACTCCTTAATCTTATCATCTGTTTTCCAAATAGAAGACAGACATGTTGTCTCTGTTGTCATAACATCGATTCCGATACGGAAATCAGCACTTAACTTCTCCACACCTGGTCCGACAAATTCCATAACTTTATTGTTTACATAACCATTTGCAAATGTTGCACCTATAATTGCCAGTGCCACGTCCTGTGGTCCGACGCCTTTGACCGGCTCTCCGTCCAGATAAATTCCAATCACACCTGGCATCTTAATATCATATGTCTTATTCAGGAGCTGCTTTACAAGTTCCGGTCCGCCTTCACCCATAGCCATCGTTCCAAGTGCTCCATAGCGGGTATGGCTGTCGGATCCAAGGATCATCTTGCCGCCGCCTGCCAGCATCTCACGGGCAAACTGGTGAATAACTGCCTGATGCGGCGGTACATAGACCCCGCCATATTTCTTCGCACAAGTCAGTCCAAACATGTGGTCATCTTCATTAATCGTTCCGCCGACCGCGCAGAGTGAATTGTGACAGTTCGTCAATACATATGGAATTGGAAACTTCTCCAGTCCTGAAGCTCTCGCTGTCTGAATAATTCCGACAAATGTAATGTCATGAGATGTCAGCTTATCAAATTTGATCTGCAGTCTCTCCATATTGCCTGATGTATTATGAGCGTCCAGAATTCCATAAGCCATTGTCTGCGTTCTGGCTTCCTCCTTGGATACCTCACGGCCTGTCTTTGCCTTTACTTCTGCTTCGTCCGTAATGATCTCGGTGCCATTTACCAGATACGCACCGCCGTCATATAATTTCAACATGTCTAGTCCTCCTGATTACCTGTAATTATATTCTTCTTAATAATTACCTTTATTTCCAGATTGTATACATGTATATATTAGCACATCACATGACATATGTCCAACCATTTATTCACCCTTTTTCAAGAATAACTCTGTTGCTTTTTCAATCTCTTCTCCTGTCGCTTTCAGCAGCCTTTTTGCATCATTCATCGTTCCATTTCGCAGGCATTCCGCAATTGTTTCTAATCGTCCCGTCTCTATTCCCTTTTTCATTCCCTTTTCTTCAATACCTTCTGATAAATTACACATAACCTTCAACTCCTCCCTGATTTTTTCATCTACCGGAATATCTAACTCTTCGTCTAAAAGCCGCACCTTTTCCTCTCCACTTAGTTTACTAGAGAATAATATATTTAAGAATTGATGTAATTCACTCTCAGTTTTGCTTTGAGACAGCTTTTGACTTGACTCGCAATCCAGTCCAATCATAATGAAATTAAATAAATCCTTCTTTCCTGGCCACTTATAATTCCCAACTAATGCATTGTCTGTTATATGAAAATGATTCAAACAATTTTTATTTACGCCCGGGCAAATCCATATGGAATATACCTTTACCATATCATCATAATTAGAATTTGTAAAATCTCTTTCTTTTTGTGAAGAAATCATTCTGCAAGTGTAAAATATAGCCCGATTCATCAAAGCATACCCCGGCGAACTATTCTTTTGAGCTTCTATATTCACAATAATCTGAGAAATTCCATCTTTCATTCGAACATAAAAAATAATATCAAAGCGAATAGCCCCTTCTTTTGTTTCCGTATTTTCCGTATTACTACCTTTAATTTTACTTTTCGGATTTTCCAACACTTGATTAGTCATTCCCGGTTCTACCGAAACCGTAGATACATATGGTTCTCCTTCAATCAAAGAAATGATATCTCTTGGATTCGCATCTTTAAATTCCGTTACTGTTCCTTTTAAAATATGTGCCAGAAAAATTTTGTTACTTAAAAGCTTTTTGGCATTCTCGTCATACTGCGCTTTCATGCCAATGGTTCCAATAATTTCTTTTGTATGTTTGTTCAATAATTATACTCCTCCCTGTACTCATAGTACAAACAACTTAATGTAGTAACATTTTTTCTTCATGTCGGATTACTGTCTCGAAATCTGAAACACCGAAATGAGATACCTTACGGCTTAGAACTTTTTAAAATATAGAATCTTTTCTAAAAGTATTCATAGGATAACACAAAAGGAAAGATTTCGCAAGTGTTTCTCACGTAATCTTTCCTCTATTTTCTAAATTCTTCTCGTCTATTTTACACCATCACTTTTCGTTTTCCCAATAGTGCCATTTCTTCCACATTTTTTGTAGCATACAGTATTGTAACTCCGGTTCTCTCCTGCAATTCCACCAACTCCTGAGTCAACTGATTATGGAATTCGGGACTTACATTGCGAAGCGGCTCGTCCATGAGGATTACATCTGGCTCCAAAATCATGGCACGCGCCAGCGCGGTCCGGTGTTTCCACAGATCTGACAACGTCTTTACTTTTGCAAATCGGACTTCTACAAGATCCAGAAGTTCCATCACTTCCAGTGTCCGTTTTCCTATTTCTTTTTCATCTATGCCGCGAAGTCTTAAGCCCAGTTCTACATTTTCCAGAACTGTCATTCGCGGATACACAGTATAATTCTGAAAAATCATGGCAATTCCGCGCTCCTCCGGCGGAAGACTGTTGACCAACTTGTCTCCAATCCATATCTCTCCGTTTTTCACTTCATCAAGACCTGCAATCATGCGCATAACAGCACTTTTTCCACTCCCGGATGGGCCAGTCAATATTACAAATTCTCCGTCTTCAATCTGGAAATTTAAATCTTTTACTGCCTCATATCCATTCGGAAATGCGCGATCTACATGTTTTAATGTCAGACTTGCCATCTGATCAGCCCCTTTCTTTGTCTTCCCCTGACTACTGCAATTCAGGCTTTCTATCCATCATTACTTTTTTACAACAACGCCTGGTAAATGTCTCTCTTTCCGACTCCCCGGTCTTTCGCGACCATTTTCATTGCTTCTTTTTTCTGAATCCCCTGATCCATATAATAATCCATATGTTCCTGAATGGACATTTCTTCCCATTTCTGGCGTTCTTCTTCTATCTGTTCCTGACGGCTCTTACCCTCAATGACAAGCACGCATTCCCCTTTTGGTTCCTGCTCTTTATAATATTCCACTGCCGCACTGATTGTTGTTGCAAAGACTGTCTCATGCTTTTTCGTAAGCTCCCGGCAAATGCGGATTCTTCTGTCACCCAAAGTCGCAAGCAGAAGCTCTAATGTCCGGACCAGTCTGTGCGGTGCTTCGTAGATAATCATAGTTCTTGTCTCTTCCGTCAGTTCGTTCAGCACTGCCTGTCGTTCTTTTTTATCTGTCGGAAGAAATGCTTCAAACGCGAATCTTCTTGTGGACAATCCGGAAATGGTCAGCGCTGTGATGCAAGCTGCTGCCCCCGGAACTGCTGTCACAGTGATTCCTGCTTCCTGACACATTGCCACCAGCTCCTCACCCGGATCGGAGATTCCCGGTGTTCCCGCATCCGTGATCAGTGCAATATCTTCACCATTTTCCAAGTGCTCAATCAACGTATGCGCTTTTGCAATCTTATTATATTCATGATAACTGGTCATCGGTGTGTGAATATCAAAATGATTCAAAAGCTTAATGCTATTGCGGGTATCCTCTGCTGCGATCAGATCAACTTCTTTTAAAATACGGACACAGCGAAATGTCATGTCCTCCAGGTTGCCGATCGGAGTTGCACACAGATATAATGTTCCTGACATATAATTCTCCTTTTATTTCATCCCGTACAATTTCAGTACTTCTTCCGTATACTCCCCGTCTTTCGTGTAGACTATGAGCGGTGGGTCTACGGCGAGGCGTGGTTTTCCGCCTTTGAGACCTTCGATAAGAACCATGTTCGGCTCTTTGTCTGCATATGGGTGGACGAGACGCATGCGTTTCGGCTCGATTCCGTAATTACACATTTTTGTAAAGATTTCCGGCAGGCGGAAAGGACGATGCACCATGTAGAAACGTCCTTTCATTTTCAGTACTTTTGCACTTTCTCGCAGAAGATCATCTAATGTGCATAACGCTTCATGTCTTGCGATATACAAAGCCTCGTTATCATTTTTCAGGCCGTGTTCCCCAATCATATACGGTGGATTGGATACAATGACTTCATACGAATCATTTCCAAATATGTGACTTGCCTCTTTGATATCACCGGTAACGATATCTATCTTGTTCTCCAGCCCGTTGTGTGCCACGCTTCTTCTTGCCATATCAGCACTTTCTTCCTGAACTTCCAGACCTGTATAATGAAGTCCCGGATTCTTTGCTTCCAGTAAAATCGGAAGAATTCCAGTTCCGGTCCCAAGATCCAGTGCACGTTCCCCACGTTTTACTTTTGCATAGGAAGACAGAAGCACGGCGTCCATGCCAAAGCAGAACCGACCGGGCTTCTGTATAATCTCATAGCCCTTCACCTGGAGATCATCCAGGCGTTCATCGGGCTTCTTATTAGTCATCATTTAACTTGGAGGCGCCATTTTTCTCCTCCAGAGCTTTTAACTGTGCAAACTCCTCTTTCGAAAGCTTTGCATCTTTTTTCTTCTTTCTTGATTTGAATCTCAGCTCACCTGCCGGATATTCACGGATTTCTTTTTCATCGTTATCCAGCGTCACAATAACCTTTACAATCTGACGCAGTACGTGAACGGCCTGAACTTCACCATGAAGTCCTTCCGGCGTCGTCACATGATCTCCAACTCCCGGAAGCTGACGGTTCAGCTCTTCATAGGTCTCTTCTTCGTTAGTCAGACAGCACATCAGTCTGCCACAAACTCCGGATATCTTTGTCGGATTCAGAGACAGGTTCTGCTCTTTCGCCATCTTGATCGATACCGGTGCGAACTCAGACAGATACGTGTGACAGCAAAGTGGTCTTCCACAGATACCAATGCCTCCACGAATCTTCGTCTCATCACGGACACCAATCTGACGAAGCTCAATACGTGTACGGAACACGCTTGCCAGATCTTTTACCAGCTCACGGAAATCAATTCTTCCATCTGCGGTAAAGTAAAATAACACTTTATTATTATCAAATGTATACTCCGCATCTATAAGCTTCATTTCCAGACCGTGTTTACGGATCTTCTCTAAGCAGATGTTAAATGCTTCTTTTTCTTTTTCTCTGTTTTTCTCTTCTTTTTTGTAATCGTCTTCGTTTGCAATTCGAATCACAGATTTTAAAGGCTGTGTGATCTTATCGTCTTCTACTTCTTTCGGACCTGTCACAACCTTTCCGAACTCAACACCGCGAGCCGTCTCTACGATGACACGGTCTTGGGGTTTAATCTCTAATTTCCCCGGTGAGAAAAAGTAGATCTTTCCCGCCTGGCGGAATCTTACTCCGATTACTTTTGTCATAAATCTAGTTCTCCTTTATCGTCAGGAACAAAAGCTCCATGACCAGATCAAAGTTAACATTTGCTTTTAATCTGGCTTTTGCTTTGTCAAGGCTGTCCAGAATCGTCTCAATTCCTTCATAAGAACTGCGTCTTGCCTGCTCACGCATGCAGTCGATCTGATCTTTGAATACAACCTTATCTATTTCCCTTGTCGCTTTATATAACAAGACATCTCTGTACCATACCATGATCAGGTCAAGATAGTCGTTGATTTCAACTTTATAAAGAGTGCAGCGTTTCACTGCCTCCACAAGCTCACTGATATCCATCTCATTTATATGGCGCATCAGGTTCAGGACTTCGTCCTTGAGCTCATTAAAATGCTCGGAGCCTGCCAGTTTGATAGCTTTTCCAAGGTTTCCCTGCGCAAATGCAGCGCAGACTTCAGCCTTGTAATCTGGTACTTCCATTCTCTCCATGAGATATTTTTTAATCAGTGCATCTTTGATGTAGCGAAGTTTTAACATGACACATCTGGAATTAATTGTCGGAAGCAATACGTCTGCATTTTCCGTCAGCAGAATAAATACTGCATACTGTGGCGGTTCTTCAATCGTCTTTAATAACGCATTCTGTGCCTGTACCGTCATAATATCAGCTTCTGGAATAATATAAACTTTATATGGGCCCTGATATGGCTTGATCGCAACTGTATTATTGATCTGTGTGCGCACATCATCGACTCCGATGGATCCCGGCTTCTCATGTGTCACCCAGATAATATCCGGATGGTTATTCGATTCTGCTTGTACACAGGAATGACATTTATTACATGGTTCCGGTCCATGTTCTTCACATAAAAGTGCCATGGCAAATAACTTTGCCAGCATCTTCTTTCCGGTTCCGCGCTCGCCATTCACAATGTACGCCTGTGATACCCGATTCTCGGCAATTGCATTCTGCAAATATTGAATTACATCTCTGTGTCCTACTACATCTTTAAAACTTCCCATATCGTATGTCCTCTATAATTTCATCTAAGCATCTTTTTTGGTCATCATTGTAATAACGCTTCTTTATTCCCGCAGCTCTCAGATGCTCCTCGGAAAAATCTTCCGTATCTGCGAGAAATCTTCTGCACATCTCCGCGTAACGTGGCACTTCCTGCTGCCGCTCTCTCGTAAGTGCACGATTCAGCCGCTCGCCATCCTCTACTTCGATGTACACCGGAACAAGATACGCCGCTCCGTAATATTTCTTTAACTTTCCATAGGACTCCAGCGTTCCGATCATCAGATAGTCGGATTCTGCCAGATTGACCTGTCCATCTTCTATTGTAGCATATTTCCATGCTCCGTGAACAGTATTATAAGTACGAAGTTCAACAACCTTTCCCTGTCTCTCGAAAATATGCATCTGTTCATCTGTTACAAAATGGTATTCGACGCCTTCTCTTTCACCTTCCCGCTTCGGTCTGGTCGTGTAAAGCGTCACTGTCTGAAGCATCGGCAGCTCTTGCTTGATCTTCCGGAATAATGTATCTTTTCCAGATGAACTCTTGCCCATTATATAATATATCTTACCCATGCGTCCATACCTCTATGTATCCTTCTTTTTCTACTCCCTGTATCTCATATGTTCTTTCCATATACCATTGAAAATGTTCCCGGATCTGCGCTGTGATCCGTTCCCCCGGCACCAGCATCGGGATCCCCGGTGGATAGAGATACGCATACTCCGCGGAAATGTATCCTTCGCTCTGTGTCAATGGCACAAACTGAAACCCATCTGCTCCTGCGTCTTTCATACTGATGACCTGCGCCGGTGAATAGATTACTTCCGCCTGTGGCAGATGTCCCGGTTCTATATCGTAATTTTTTTCTTTCTTTTGCGACTTTTTGATTTCTTCCGGCACTATGTCTGAATCTACAGTGTTATAAGCCCCCTGTAAAGGTTTATATTTCTTATCCAACTCATAAATTGCTTTTATAAGCCGTTTCATTCCTTCATCGGTATCCCCGACCGAAGTCATGGCAATTACATAAGTCCCCGCGGCCATCTCCATTTGCAGGTGGTACTGATTTAATAAATCTTCCTGCAATTGAATACCTGTTGCTTCTGCACCATATGTATCCGCAAGTCCTTTCGTAAGTCCTGCTACTGATAATACAAGCTTTGACTTATCATAATGTTTGGTCTCTGCCAGCCGGATATGTTCACATTTTCCAAGTTCTTCTCTACACCTCTTCAAACGCTCCACATACGGGTCAAAAACTTCCTCGCAGTGATGATCCAGCATCTCCATGCACTGATCGATTCCCGCCATCAGAATATAAGACGGACTGCTACTCTGTAACATATGCAGATATCGTCTCACCTTTTCCCGGTTCACCAGATTTCCATTCATGTGGAGAAGCGCTGTCTGGGTAAATGCCGGAAGTGTCTTGTGAACACTGTGGATCACAATGTCTGCGCCTTTTTGATTTGCATTTTCCGGAAAATAGGGATGAAAACCAAAATGAGCCCCGTGTGCTTCATCCACGATCAGCGGCAGTCCTTTTTCATGTGCGGCCTTTGCTATCTCGGCCACATCCGACACAATTCCATCGTAAGTCGGAGATACAATCATGACTGCTCGGATCTGTGGATACCGATTAAGGGCCCTCCTCACATCCTCTGCGGATATCTCAATATTCAACTGTAACTCTGAATCAAACCTAGGATAGAGATACACCGGATTCAACTCATTCATGTAGATTGCATGATAGACCGATTTGTGACAATTGCGCGCCACAAGAATCTGATCTCCTTTATTCGTCACACCCGCGATAGCACTCAGAATTCCAACTGTACTTCCATTTACCAGAAAATGTGTCTCATCTGCATGATAGATTCTGGCTGCCCGTTCCTGAGCCTCTTTCAGGATTCCTTCTGCGTGATGAAGATCATCAAATCCTTCAATCTCTGTAATATCTACAGTATAAGGATCCGCATCCCAGGACATATGCATCTTACGCTTATGTCCCGGCATGTGAAATCCATAATAGTCAGAATCGCTATACGCTTTTAATTTTTCGTATATCGTTGCCATTCTTATAATCTCTTAAGAAGTTCTTCTCTTTCTTTTTCGTATCCCGGTTTTCCAAGAAGTGCGAACATGTTCTTCTTGTAGCTCTCAACACCCGGCTGATTAAATGGATTTACTCCAAGAATATATCCGCTGACACCGCATGCGAACTCGTACATATAGAATAACTGTCCAAGTGACTTCTCGTCCTGCGCCGGAATTGTCACTTTCAGATTCGGAACCTGTCCGTCTGTATGTGCAAGAATCGTACCATTCATAGCACTCTTATTTACAAAATCCATTGTCTTGCCTGCAAGGTAGTTCAGTCCGTCCAGATCCACCGGCTCCTCACCGATTGTGATCTGCTCTGTCGGCTCCTCCACTTCCATAACAGTCTCGAACATAATTCTGCTTCCATCCTGAATGAACTGTCCCATAGAGTGAAGATCTGTTGTAAGGTCTACAGATGCAGGGAAGATTCCTTTCTTATCCTTGCCTTCACTCTCTCCGAAGAGCTGTTTCCACCACTCAGATACATAATGCAGGCTTGGCTCATAATTTGCCATGATCTCAACCGCTTTTCCCTTACGGAGCAGAATGTTACGTGTTGCTGCATAAAGCATTGCGTCATTTTCCTCAAATGGATTCTCAAGTGCGAATTTTCTTCCTTCTGCTGCACCTTCCATCAGCTTGTCAATATCAGCTCCGCTGACTGCGATCGGAAGAAGTCCAACAGCTGTCAGTACAGAGAAACGTCCTCCAACATCATCCGGTACTACGAACTCTTCGTATCCTTCCTCATCAGCAAGTCCTTTCAGAGCTCCACGAGCTTTGTCTGTTGTTGCATAGATTCTCTTAGCAGCCTCAGCTTTGCCATACTTCTTCTCCAGCATCTCCTTGAAACTGCCCTTTACTGCTGCGACATCCTCATGGTAGG
>OFMU01000710.1_pt1 | contig 21134 bp, 14 predicted proteins | sample 1541861 | NCBI WGS metagenome assembly OFMU01 (sample SAMN04209238, study PRJEB22552) | human gut metagenome | biome: gut; material: feces | host: Homo sapiens | place: USA: Oklahoma
GCTTGACGGCCTCCTCGATCCAGCCGTCGCTTGTGGGCGACAGCGGACGCGGGCTCTCGCCGCCGGGGCCGCCCTGCAAAAACAGGAGCAGCGGCAGATCGTCGTTGATGCGGTCGGGCGCGCAAACCACGCGGTAGAAGAGCTTGATGCTCTCGGGCGCGCCGGCGATGGGTGCCGGCATAGCGCCGCGGCGCATGGTGCTGCCGACGGCCAGGAGCATCGGCTCCAGGCCGCGCCAGTCAAGGGGGACGTCGATGCTGTGGTCCTCGACATAAAGGCCGGGGACGTGGTACGAAGTGATGAGGGCCATGTGAGTCTTCCGTTCGTTGCGGTGTTTCGGGTTGACCAATTCTACCGCCGCGGGCGAGGCCATGCGCAAATCGGCTACCATGGTTGCAAGCTTCTAGGAGAAAGGGCCGCCCATGTCGGTCGATATAGCCACGTACGTCCACGATCTTGCCGTTGCCGCCAAGGCAGCGTCGGCCTCGCTTGCCACGGCGAGCGATGAGCAGCGTCAGGAGGCCGTGCGCGCCATGGCCGAGGCGCTGCGCGATGGCGTCGATTCCATCGTTGCCGCCAACGAGCTCGATATGTCCGCCGCGCGCGATGCGGGTACCTCGGCCGGACTGCTCGATCGCCTGCTGCTGACGCCCGAGCGCGTCGAGGGCATGGCCGCCGGCCTGGAAAAGCTCGCCGAGCTGCCCGATCCCGTGGGCCGCGTGCTCGACCACCGCGTGCTTGCAAGCGGCGTGGACTTGACCCGTGTGAGTGTGCCGCTGGGCCTGGTCGCCATGGTCTACGAGGCGCGCCCCAACGTGACAGCCGACGCCGCAGGCATCTGCATACGCACCGGCAACGCCTGCATTCTGCGCGGCGGTTCGCTGGCCTATCACTCGTGTGCCATGATCGCCGAGCTGCTGGCCGATGCGCTCGAGGCCAAGGGCTTCCCGCGCGAGGCCGTGTCGATGATCGAGTCCACCGACCGCGAGGCCACTGGCGAGCTCATGAAGCTCCGCGGTATTGTCGACGTGCTCATTCCGCGTGGCGGTGCAGGCCTGATCCAGCGCTGCGTGCGCGAGTCGCTCGTGCCGGTGATCGAGACGGGTACGGGCAACTGCCACATCTACGTGCATGAATCCGCCGACTTTGATAAGGCACTCAACATTATCGTTAATGCCAAGACCCAGCGCGTAGGCGTGTGCAATGCCGCCGAGTCGCTGCTGGTCGACCATGCTGTGGCCGATGCGTTTTTGCCCGCGGTCGTGGCCGTGCTGCATGACCACGGCGTGCTCATTCACGGCGACGAGGCAACCTACGCCGCATGCGCCGATGCCGGGCTTGCCGAGGGTGATGACTACGTCGCCGCGACTGAGGAGGACTGGGGTCGCGAGTACCTGGCGCTCGAGATGAGCGTGAAGGTCGTGGCAAACGAGGACGAGGCCATCGCACACATCAACCGCTACGGCACGATGCACTCCGAGGCCATTGTTGCCGAGGACACGGATGCTTGCGAGCACTTCCTGGATGCGGTCGATGCCTCGGCCGTGTATGCCAACGCCAGTACGCGCTTTACCGACGGCGGCGAGTTTGGCCTGGGCGCCGAGATCGGCATCTCGACCCAAAAGCTCCACGCCCGCGGCCCCTTTGCCGCCGAGGCCCTCACCACTTACAAATACAAGCTCCGAGGCACCGGCCAGGTCCGCCCCTAGCGACCGCGCAAGAAAAACCACCACAAAGGTGCCTGTCCCCTTTGTGGTGGTTTTAGGTGGCGTTGACGGTTAGGCCTGGAAGGTATCTCGGTCGGGGGCGAAGGACTGCATGGCCGCGATGGTGCGGTCAAAGAGCTCGGGGAGCTCCCAGCCCAACATCTCGGCGCCCTGCGAAATCACGTCGCGCGAGCAGCCGGCGGCAAAGCGTTTGTCCTTGAACTTCTTCTTGAGCGACTTAGTCGTAAAGTCCATAACGCTCTTGCTCGGGCGCATGATGACGGCAGCGCCGATCAGGCCGGTGAGCTCATCGCAGGCAAACAGGATCTTTTCCATCTGCAGCTCGGGCTTGGGTAGTGAGGTGTTGAAGTCCGACGTGTGCGTCTGGATGGCGCGAATGAGCTCGGGAGACGCACCTTCGCCCTCAAGAATCTCGGCAGCATAGATGGTGTGGTTAATGGGGTCGTCCTCATGCTCCTCCCAATCCAGGTCGTGCAGCAGACCGACGATGCCCCAAAACTCCTCGTTCTCGGGGTCGAACTCGCGCGCAAAGTAGCGCATAGTGCCCTCGACCGTCTCGCCATGGGTGATATGGAACGGGTCCTTGTTGTGCTCATTGAGCAGTTCGAACGCGCGGTCGCGGGTGATTCCGGCGGTAAGCGGCTCTGCCATAAGAGACTCCTTGTGCTCGTGGGTATCGATAAGAATGAATACTACTAGAACAAGAAAACCACCACAAAGGTGCCTGTTCCCTTTGTGGTGGTTTTTGGCGCGGATGGGTTAGTTGAGGGCGGCTTGGGCTAGGCGGGCTTCGGCGGCCTCCTCGGTGACGCCCAAGGCCACGGCGAACTCCTCGATGGAGCGGCGTTTGGCCTCCTTGAGTACGCGCATGTAGTAGGAGCTGGGTTTTTTATCAGCTTCCTCGGCCTGGCGAATGCGGTGCATCATGGTCTTTGCCACGCGGACCGTCTCGGGCGCGCCCAGCTTGAGCTGCTGCTTAAAGTGTGTCTCCTCAAGCGAGCTGTTGCGCTCGGTAAAGGTGTCGCACTCCAGCTCGTCATAGTGGCTCAGCAGGTGCTCGGCATCTTGCTGAGAGATGGCGGCGTGCAGACGGTCGGCCTGCGCCACGGGGTACATGAGGATCGTCTGCGCATGTCCCTGCTTGGTCTCGAGCAGCAGCATGGGCTGCGGTGTGTCGTCCCTAAAACCGACGACGGTGCAGACTCCCTGGCCCGGATGAATGACGTGTTGACCGATTGAGAACATGCTACCTCCAACTTATACGAATTAACGTATGTCTAGAATAACACGCTGACGTGCGCAAACCCGTACTTTATGCAGGAAAAGCACACAACTCTGATAGGTAAGAGTATTCGATAACAGACGCAGCTCATTCACACCTTTATGCATTTTCAACGCCTGCATAATCTGCAGGCAGACCGGCATCTTTGAGTGACTCCATACAAGCTGTAGTCATTTTTGTGCATATGCAATATCTATTAGCTTTACCCTGCGACAGTGCCCGTCGCTTGTGATAGAGTGCTACAAACTCTGGCTTTTGCCCTACGAGTGACCAAGAGCTCGGGGGCTTTAACACAAGGAGGATCTATGCCCGAGAAGATTGAAGAGCTGGTACGCGCTGCGCTTGCTGCGGCCCAGGAGGCCGGCGACCTTTCCGCATTTGAACTTGACGATTGCGCTATCGAGCGACCGGCTGACACTTCTCATGGCGAGTGGACCTCTACCATGGCCCTGAAGTCCGCCAAGCTGGCCCACTGCGCCCCGCGCAAGATCGCCGAGGCCATCGTTGCCCATATGCCCGAGGACCCCGCGATCGAGAAGGTTGAGATCGCAGGCCCCGGCTTCATCAACTTCTACCTCTCCGTTGCCGTCAAGAATGCCATCTTTGGCGAGGCTCGCGAGAAGGGTATGGACTTCGCTAAGTCCAACGTCGGTGGTGGCCTGAAGACCCAGGTCGAGTTCGTTTCCGCCAACCCCGTCGGCCCCATGCACATCGGCCACGGCCGCTGGGCCGCGCTGGGCGACTCGCTCTGCCGCGTTATGGACCACGCCGGTTACGACATCCAGCGTGAGTTCTACATCAACGACCACGGCTCTCAGATGAACACCTTCGGCAACTCCATCAGCACGCGCTATATGCAGCTTGCCGACATCATCGCCAAGCAGGGCGTGGATATCGACGAGGCTCACAAGCTGCTGATCGCCGACCGCGACGCCTTTGTTGCCGACGAGAACGACGAGCACCCCGAGACCCATCCGTATCAGGACAACTTTGCCGAGACCCTGGGCAAGGATTCCTACGGCGGCGACTACATCATCGACGAGGCTGCCGAGTTCTGGCGCACCGACGGCGACAAGTGGGTCGAGGCCGATCCGCAGGAGCGTATGGAGAGCTTCCGTGAGCGCGGCTACGTGAAGATGGTCGACAACATGCGCGACCTCTGCCATGCCGTTAACTGCGACTTCGATCGTTGGTACTCCGAGCGTTCGCTGTACGTGAAGGACACCGAGGGCGAGACCGCCGGCACCTCTGCCGTCGACCGCGCTTTTGAGAAGCTCGACAAGATGGGCTACCTCTACACCAAGGACGGCGCCCTGTGGTTCCGCTCCACCGACCTGGGCGATGACAAGGACCGCGTCCTGATCAAGTCCGACGGCGAGTACACCTACTTCGCCTCCGACGTTGCCTATCACTGGGATAAGTTCCAGCGCGTCGACCACGTCATCGACATCTGGGGTGCCGACCACCACGGCTACATCGAGCGCGTCCGCTGCGTCTGCGACGCTCTTGGCTATCCCGGCAAGTTTGAGGTTCTGCTGGGCCAGCTCGTCAACCTGCTGCGCAACGGCAAGCCCGTCCGTATGTCCAAGCGTAAGGGCACCATGGTGACCCTTCAGGAGCTCGTCGACGAGGTCGGCTCCGATGCCGCTCGCTACACGCTCATTTCCAAGAGCTCTAACCAGATGGTCGACTTCGATATCGAGGCTGTTAAGAAGCGCGACAATTCCAACCCGGTCTATTACGTGCAGTATGCTCACGCCCGCGTGTGCTCCATCCTGCGCCGTGCCGCTGACGTTACGCCCGAGCAGGCTGACGAGATGGGCATGAAGGCCGTCGCCGCGAAGGCCATCGGTGAGAACGTCGATTACTCGCTGCTGACCGACCCGACCGAGCTCGCCCTTTCGCGTAAGCTCAACGAGCTCACCGACCTCATCGCCAGCTGCGCTCGCGACCGCGCTCCGTTCCGTCTGACGCACTTTGCCGAGGAGCTCGCCGGCGACTTCCACAGCTTCTATGCTGCCTGCCAGGTGCTGCCGAGCGAGGGCCGTCCCGTCGACCCCGAGCTTTCGCGCGCCCGTCTGGCCGCTTGCGACGCCGTCCGCGTGACGCTCGCCCTGGTGCTCACCCTCGTTGGCGTTTCCGCGCCCGAGCAGATGTAATCATCGAGTCATTTGACCGTATAGACTTGGTTTAACTGAGCCTTGAAAGCCCGATCTCCCACGGAGGTCGGGCTTTTTTGCAAACGCCGACGTATTGACGAATTTGGAACTGCTGGAAATACGAAACTATGCCGGTTTACTACGATGAATTGAGATATTCCAACCACGCCGGCTTTTAGCTAAAAAGTGCAAGGCATCTACCTGCGGTTTTAGTTCAACAAGTTTCGGAGTGGTCGCGGTTGAGCGATTCATCGTAGTAAACCGCCATAGTTTTGGCGGAGGCAGTCAGATTTGTGGGCGGTAAACCAAAGAGTGTCCCTTTTGAATAGTCGTTTAAGAACGTCCCCAATGACTAAGTTGCAGGTGGCGGCGGTTGTGTTACACTAACGCTGCGTATATGACGCAAATATCTCGATACAGATCAATGATGTCCGTCGGTATTTGACGGAGCTAGACTGTTTAGCCGCCCTGAAGGTTTATGCAGGGAGCATGTGATCACAGGGCTTGAAAAGAAAGTTGAGCAAACACTGTGTCTGATCAACAGCAAGAAAACGAAATAACGACGACGCAAACCGCTCCCGCTGCACCGGTTGCGTCGGACCAGGTCGCGGCGCCCGCGCAAGCCTCGGCTCCTGAGACGCTTAAGGCTGCTTCGACGCCTACGCCTGTAGCGGCTGAGAAGGCCGTGCCTGCAACTGGTGAGGAGGCTGCTCCGGCAAAGCCCAAGCGTGCGCGCCGCGCGGCCAAGCCTGCCGATGACGGCGAGGAGGTCACCAAGCCCAAGCGCCGTACCACGCGCACGACGCGCGCCAAGCGTACCGTTGCAGCTGACTCCTCGGCGCCGATTTCCGATGAGGTCGCGCAGGCACGTGCGTTGGCGCAGATTAGCGAGGCTCAGGTGGTGCGCGCCCGCCGTCGTGCTGCCGAGCGCGAGGCCGCGGCTCTGACCGAGCTTGCAGCTCCGTCTGTGCCCGAGACCCCTGCCGCCACCGAGACGCCTGCCGCCGACCAGCCGACCGAGAAGCCGGCACCGCGCACACGCCGTCTCACGGCTGCTAAAGCCGAGCAGGTTGCTGAACAGGCAACCCCCGAGCTCGCTGAGGCTTCGGTCCGTTCCGCGGCAGGGGAGGGCACATCGCCTGCTGAGCCCGCTGCGCCTGTCGAGGCCAGCGAAGTTCCCGTTGTCGATCCGGCTTTGCGCCCGCACCGTCGCGGTCGCAAGCCCAAGGCCTTCGTCGAGGCAGAGAAGGCCGCAGCCGCAGCCGCAGCTGCTCGGGATGCTGCGGCGACCGCCGAGTCTGCAACCGCTGCCGATGCACCCGTTCAGGATGCTGCGACTTCCGAGGCCGCTCCCGCCGATGCCGAGCCCGCCGACGTCCGCCCCGGTCGCAGCCGTCGCACTGCTGTTAAGCGCACGTCCAAGGCTAAGGCTGCCAAGAAGGGTACGTCCGAGGATTCCGACGAGACGACCGCCGATGCATCGACTGATGCCGCCGAGCCCCAAGACGTCGAACAGCCTGCGTCCGAGAAGCCCAAGCGCGGTCGTAAGAAGTCCGCTAAGGCCAAGGCGTCCGAGCATCAGGCTGATGTCGAAGCGCAGGTCGATTCTGGCGCCGAGGCCAATGAAGCCGCTGCGGTCAATGCCGACGCCGCCACAACCGATGTTGCCGCGCCCGCCGAGGCCGAAGACGGCACTCGTTCCAACCGTCGCCAGCACAAGCGCAACGAGGAACGCAACGAGCGCAACAACGACCGTCGCAATCGCCAGCGCGATCGCAAACAGCGCAACAAGGAACGTAACGCCGCCCCCACCGAGCCCACGCTTTCGCGTGAGGAGCTCGCTGCCATGAAGGTCGCCGAGCTGCGCGAGAAGGCCAAGGAGTTCGAGATCGAGACGACCGGCAAGAAGAAAGCCGAGCTCGTCGAGGAGATCTACGTCACCGCCGCGAAGGCAGAGGGCTTCCGCGACATCAAGGGCATTCTGCAGATTCGCCCGGACAGCTCCGGCATCATCCACGCCCATGGCTACATGAAGTCCAACGACGACGCCTTCGTGCCCGCCTACCTCATCCGCTCCGCGCGCCTGCGCACGGGCGACGTCATCGAGGGCTCACTGCGTCCTTCGCGCGGCGGCGACAAGCGCGCCGGCCTCGCCAAAATCACGACCGTCAACGGTCTAGACCCCGAGCAGATTCGCAACCGCCCCAAGTTTGGTGACCTCACTCCGGTCTATCCCAACGAGCCGCTGCGCATGGAGCACGGCAAGGACTCCATTACCGGTCGCGCCATCGACATCGTGTCGCCGATCGGCAAGGGTCAGCGTGGCCTGATCGTGTCCCCGCCCAAGGCCGGCAAGACCACGATCCTCAAGAAGATCTGCCAGTCTATCTCGATTAACAACCCCGAGGTGCACCTCATCTGCCTGCTCGTCGACGAGCGCCCCGAAGAGGTCACCGATATGCAGCGCTCCATTAAGGGCGAGGTCGTGGCCTCGACCTTCGATATGCCCGCCGACAACCACACCCGCGTGGCCGAGCTCGTCATCGAGCGCGCCAAGCGCATCGTGGAGCTGGGCGGCGATGTCGTGGTGGTGCTCGACTCCATCACGCGTCTTGCCCGCGCCTACAACTTGGCGGTGCCCGCCTCGGGCCGCATCCTTTCGGGCGGCGTCGATTCGGCGGCCCTGTATCCGCCCAAGCGCTTCCTGGGCGCAGCCCGTAATATCGAGAACGGTGGCTCGCTCACCATCCTGGCCTCTGCCCTCATCGACACCGGTTCCAAGATGGACGAAGTCATCTTTGAGGAGTTCAAGGGCACCGGCAACATGGAGCTTAAGCTCGACCGCGATCTTGCCGACCGTCGTATCTTCCCGGCCATTGACCCCGTTGCCTCCGGTACGCGCAACGAGGATCTGCTGGTCGACGAGCAGATGCGCCCGTTTGTCTTTGGCCTGCGTCGCATTCTTGCCGGCATGAACAACACCGAGCGCGCAGCCGCATCGTTTATCAAGGGTCTTAAGGGCACCAACACCAACCAGGAGTTCCTGGTGCGTTCGGCCAAAAAGCACAGCGACTACGAGCAGACGTTCTAGGTTGTCATCCACGCGCAGCGATAGTCATCAATGCGATAAAGGGTCGGGGCTTTGAGCCTCGGCCCTTTTCCATATCGCCGCTCCGCGCTTATTTTTGACCATAAGACTGGCAAGCAGCAGGTTTCCCGTTTCAATCCGACATCGTCGCTTGCAATCGACAGGGCGGTTTCGCATAATAGCTTTTAAGCTTCGCGACGGAAAACGCAGATGAAACGAACCATATACCGTTGCTTTGGGGCATAGCCCCGCTTCATCTTCTCTCGCGCAGCCAACTGAATGATGCGATTTGGGTGCTGGAAGATGGGGAGAGCTCATGGCTTCTTCTGATGCAACACAACGAGCAGTCCTTGCCGGACTTTCGTGCGGGATCGGCCTTGCCGCTCCCGTGGTTATGTATGCCGCGACGCTGCCGTTTTCGTCGGTGAACGAGACGGTCGTGGCGGGTGCGGTTCCCTTCGCCGTGGGCGCAGTGGCGGGCGTGGGTATCTATGCCGCCTCGCTGGGTATCTCCGAGTATCGTGCGCAGCGTGAAGAGCGTCTGTTCCAGCCCGATGCCATGGGCGGTGCCGCCAATCTCAATCAGCATCAAAGCGAGTTCAAGACCGCCTCGATTCCAGCTCAGCAGCAGGATGCGACTCCTTACGCTGCGGCTTCTGCTTCTCAGGCTCAGGCGGAGCAGTCTACCTCGGCATTCCTTTCCGGCCTGACTGGTGCGTTCCAGCGCCGTCATGCCGATGATGGTGTCCCTACCATCGCTCGAGCCGCAGATGCTATGGACGAGGACGAGGCTTGGTCCATGATCGACAGTATGCTCGACGACGATTCGCCGGTGAGCTGCGACCCTGCACACTCGCGCGACGTCTATCAAGTCGCCATCGACGAGCTCACCAACGGCGGGCAGACCGACTCCTTCAATCGCGACGACATCGCCGCCGCGGCACGCGCCGTGTCTGGCTCCCAGGCCGCCCCTGCGGGCAGCACGGCGGCTTTCGTGGCGCTCGTCGCCAACGCGGCAGCCAATAACGCCTACAGCGCTACCTCGGCGGACGCGAACGCTTCTGCCGACAATTCGTACGTTGATGAAGCCATGGCCGCGGACGAGGAGGCCGTTGCCGCCCGCCGTGCCGCCGAAAGCTCGCTTTGGGGCGCTCCTGCCCAGCAGCAGGCGGCTGAGGCTGCGCCGTACAACGCAAACCTCGCCAGCATGCCTATCATCTCCGGTGCCGCGGACATCGATCTCGATGACCTCGATGAGCCTGCAGCCATCACCGCATCGATTGATGCCCAAGATCGCATCAACACCGGCGACCTTCCAGATGCCTCGCTCGAGGTTGATGTCCCCATGGCCGATTACTCGGGCCACGAGGACATGTGGGCCGCCGCCACCGCGATTCTGGATGAGATTGACGAGCCCGCTCCTGTTGCAGCCCCCGCTCCCGTCGCTGCCCCTCAGCCTGCTGCCCCCGCCTATGTCGGCCGTCACAGCGCTGTGTTCCCCGAGGATACCGCCCGTATCTCACGCGAGAGCATCGAGCGGGCCGAGGCTATTGCCGCCGGCATTATGGAAAACCGTCGTCACGAGCGCGTCAATCAGATCCTCGAGGAAGAGATCGAGCGCCTGCAGTCCTCTACCGCCAAGCGTACGGGCCGTGCCTATCTGAGCGTTATCGAGGGCGGTACCGCCAGCTTCGCGCCGCTCCGCGCGGAGGCATAACTTCTGCATGGTTAAGATCAATCGAAAATGGGCGGTTGTTACCTGCCTGATGGCGCTCTTGATCTGGGGCAATTCGCTGGTTCCCGGCTCGGGGTCGGGCTCGCTGAGCCTAACGGTCATGGAAGCTATCCGCGGTTTCCTGCACGGCGTGGGACTTCCATATGAATGGGTGACCAACTTTGTTGTTCGCAAGTGCGCGCATTTTACCGAGTATATGGTGCTCGGCATCCTGGCAACGCACGCCTTTGATTTTGAGGGCCGGCGCACCTTTGACGTGCTGCTGCCCACGGCGGTGTTCCTGCTGCTGATTCCCTCGATCGACGAGACGATTCAGCTCTTTGTGCCGGGACGCGCCGGCATGATCACCGATGTGATGATCGACTGCTGTGGAGCGGCAACGGGCGTTGTGCTTCGATATCTCTTACGGTGGCTGATGTGCGCCAAAAAAGCCGCCTAGGACGTATTGTTTGGTCCTAGGCGGCCTTTTTTATTTGAGGGGTTATATGAGGCGTGGTGGCGTCGTTCCGTAGGTTGGATTTGCCGAGCGCGCCACGCCCTGTGGGTGCGTCTGCTACTGAAGCGCCTGTGCGCCCAGGGCCAGGCAGCCCATGATGCCCTGCTTGCCCTCGAGGCTGTTGTTGACAATATAGGAATCGATGTCGTTGACCTCGGGCGTGACGATATAGCCGTTGAGCATCTCGGCGCACTTTTTGCGTGCGAGCGGCACGATGGGGGTGTGGTCGGCCACGCCGCCGCCGATGATGATCTTTTGCGGTGCGTAGCACAGCGTGTAGGTCATGAGCGCCTGTGCCAGATAGCCTGCGAGCAGGTCCATGGCCTCCGGGTCATCGGCCATGTCTCCGGCGCTCTTGCCATCCCAGCGCTTTTTAACGCCAGGGCCGGCGATGAGGCCCTCGAGGCAGTTGTCATGGAAGGGGCAGGCGCTATGCTCGCCGATGGTGTCGCGCGGGTCGCGCGTGACCAGGATGTGGCCGGCCTCGGGATGCATCATGCCGTGCACGAGCTTACCGCCCGAGAGCACGCCGGCGCCCACGCCGGTGCCGATGGTCAGGTAGACCACGTCGGTGAGGCCCTGGGCGCAACCAAAGGTGACCTCGCCCAAGCAGGCAACGTTGACGTCGGTGTCGTAGCCACAGGGAATATTGAGCTCGTTTTGGATGGTGCCCAGCAGATCAAAGTAGCGCCATGCCGTTTTGGGCGTCTCCAGGATCTTGCCGTATTGGGGCGACGCGGGGTTGACTGCGGTGGGGCCAAAGGCGCCGATGCCCAGCGCGGTGATGCCCTTGTCGGCAAACCATGCATTGACGGCCTCAACGGTCTCCTGCGGGGTCGTGGTCGCGATCTGCTCACGCTCCAGGACCGTACCGTCTGCATAGCCCGTGGCGCAGACCATCTTGGTGCCGCCGGCCTCGAGCGCTCCGATAAGCTGCTGATCTGCCATAGTATTCCTCTCTCTGGGACGAGTTGCTCCGTGACTAGAGTATAGGGCTCTAAACTATTTAAGAAAGCGTTATAAAAAGAAGCCTCGCAACGCGGCGGGCGGTGCGAGGCTTCTTTGGCTACTTTAGCTGCCGGGCCGTCCTTACCCGCGCGGCTTGATTTTATCACGTAGAGACTTGAGGTTCTCCAGTGCCGCGTTAAGCGTCTCGTCTCGCTTGGCAAAGTGGAAACGAATCAGATGGTTGACGGGCTCGCGGAAGAAGCTCGAGCCGGGCACTGCGCCCACGCCCACCTTTGAGGCCAGGTCCTCGCAGAACTCGAGGTCGCTGTCGTAGCCAAACTCAGAGATATCCATCATCACGTAGTAGGCGCCCTGCGGTACGTTGTGCTTAAGTCCGATACTATCGAGCCCTTGGCAGAACAGGTCGCGTTTGGCGGTATAGAGGTCAAGGACCTCATCGTAATAGCTGCCGTCGAAATTGAGGGCGGTGACGACGGCTTCCTGCAGGGGAGCGGCGGCACCCACGGTGAGGAAGTCGTGGACCTTCTTGATGCGCTCGGTGATCTGGGCCGGGGCAATGGTGTAGCCAAGACGCCAGCCGGTGATGGAGTACGTCTTAGACAGCGAACTGCAGCTGATGGTTCGCTCGAACATGCCGGGCAGCGTGGCCATATAGACGTGCTCGTGGGGCGCATAGACGATGTGCTCGTAGACTTCGTCGGTGATGCAGTAAGCATCGTACTTTTTGCACAGATCGGCGATAAAGGTGAGCTCCTCGCGCGTAAAGACCTTGCCGCAGGGGTTGGACGGGTTGCACAGGACAATGGCCTTGGGGTCGTTGTCGCGGAAGGCCGCCTCGAGGACCTCGCGATCGAAGTCGAAGGTGGGCGGGTTGAGCGGCACATAGACGGGCTCGGCTCCCGAGAGGATCGTGTCGGCGCCGTAGTTCTCATAGAAGGGCGAGAAGATGACGACCTTGTCGCCGGGGTTCGTGACCGTCATCATGGCGGCCATCATGGCCTCGGTGGAGCCGCATGTGACTACGATGTTCTCGTTGGGGTTGATCGGCATGCCCATAAAGTGCTCCTGCTTGGCTGCGAGCGCCTCGCGCATGGCCTGGGAGCCCCAAGTGATGGAGTACTGGTGATAGAGCGGCTCGGGGTCGGTCGCGATAGTGCCGAGGCTCTCGAGCAGCTGCGCCGGAGGATCGAAGTCAGGGAAGCCCTGCGAGAGGTTGACGGCACCGTACTTATTAGAGATGCGCGTCATGCGGCGTATGACCGAATCGGTAAACGTTGCCGTGCGGTTGGAGAGTTCTTTCATGCTTGTCCTTTCGAGCATTTGCAGTGGGGCAAGTTTACTCCTATGAAACCGGTGGGAAATGCTCGAAACGCGCTCGAAAAACTCTTTTCAAAATTCTTGAAAATTGGGGCTTGCATCGCGTGGCGTTCCTTGCAATAATAGTCGAGCGCGAAGCGCACAGGACACGGTGGGTGTAGCTCAGTTGGCTAGAGCGACGGGTTGTGGTCCCGTAGGTCGAGGGTTCGAGTCCCTTTACCCACCCCAGTTCTTGCTTCGTGTTGATATCGGGTCGTTAGCTCAGTTGGTAGAGCAGGGGACTCTTAATCCCAAGGTCCAGGGTTCGACCCCCTGACGGCCCACCACACGATATCTCCTCTAAAGTCCGCCACAACGGACTTTAGCTTTGGGTCGTTAGCTCAGTTGGTAGAGCAGGGGACTCTTAATCCCAAGGTCCAGGGTTCGACCCCCTGACGGCCCACCAAAGAATGTTAAGACGGTTAACTTCGGTTGGCCGTCTTTTTTGTTGACCTTTCATGGGGTCGAACCCGAAAGGGCGCGGAGCTGAGGAAATGCGTAAGCATTTACCAGCGCAGCGCGCAAGGCGCGAAGCGCCGCAGCGGCCGCCTGCGAAGCAAGCTGACCCCCTGACGGCCCACCAAAGCATCTTAAAGCGACTGGCTTCGGCTGGTCGCTTTTTTGTTGACCTCGCTTGGGGCCGAACCCGAAAGGGCACAGACGCTTTACAAGTCGAGCCTGCCCTGGGGGTCGGTGAATCCGTCTGTGCCCTCTTTGAGCTTTTTCTCGTCTGCTTTCACGCGACGTTCGAGCTTCTTTGTATCCTCGGCAGGCGGTAGATTCTCGGGGACAATTCCACGGTCGATGAGGCTACCACGCACGCTTGTGTTGTTCTCGATGTGCTCTTGCTTGATCTGGTCCAGGCCATACAGATCGTGTTCCTCGGCGTTGAAAGCCGTCATCGAGTTCGTGAGGTCCTTTGCTTTGATGAGAACATCGGCTAGCTTGTCCGCCAATGCAGCACTCTTGGGCACACCAAGCTGCCGCTTCATGTCCGCCGTGCTTCTGCCGCCGAATAACGCCTCATCGCCCTTCGACTTGATGATTGCGAATCCTTTGGAGTCCACGCCTCGTTTGAACGCAATGCCCGAGAGCTGTTTCTCTGAATCGGATAGCGAGTGGCGCGCCTGCAATCGCTGAATCTCTGCGAAGCGCTGCTCTATGAGTTCCTGACGGCGTGTCTGCACGGCGAAGTACGCCTGTGCGAGCGCGATTTCGGGCTTGTTTGGGTCTCCGTTTTGGGCGATTAAATAGCATGCGTAGCGCGTTAGTTTATAGTCTTTGACGGCCTTTTGCCCTATTCCGGTTGGGACTATTTTGCTGGTCTCAGCAAAATAGGAAACAACTGGCATTTCGTTGACTTCACACGATGCCATAGCCCTCTTTATCGCAGTCTCAAAATTTCGCCATTGGGTGTAACCGAGGGGTTCCATTAAATCGCGTGCAAGCCAATACTCGACGCCGTTCTCCTCATGGGCGTAGCTATCAAGTTTTACACGCCACTTCTCGATATCCCGTCTGTCCATATCTCTTCCTTTCTGCTCGTTAATCTACTCGGACTTTGTCGACTCTGTATTCAGAATGAGGATACTCGCCCGTGCGGACACGAATGGGCCCCGTGTCGCTTTGAGCTCACGGGACTCATTAATATCGAGAAGTTGTGTTCTGCTTTAGAGGGGTGCTCAGCTTAGTCCGCTCGATAGTGCGAACCCATACTTTTGGTCTGTCTGCGCATGGCTTTGACCATTTCGGTTGCCAGCTTAATTTGCGATTGCAGGCGAGCGAGGGCTGCGATTTCGCTGCCTTGTGCGTCTGCCATGCTCAAGGCTTCTGACTCGGTCTTCAGACCTTCAAGCTCCTGCAGTGCTTCGGATAGGCCCGCCTCGGTGCGGTTGATCATACAATACATGCTCATCGTGTGCTTGAGGCTGCGAGTCAGACGCTCTGCATCTGCCTTGGCGAGGCCGCGCTGGGGGAGGGCGATATCCGTCTTCAAGGGCGTCTCGGGGGCGTCCAGCGCCGCCCGCGCCGCCGATGCGCCGGCGATGCGCCCAAAGACGATGCCGTTGGCACTCGACAGACCGCCAATGCGATCGGCTCCGTGCATGCCTCCTGTAGCCTCGCCGCAAGCATAAAGGCCCTCAACGCCCGTGTGAGCCGTCTTGTCGATCTTGATACCGCCGTTGGCAGCGTGGGCATACATTGCCACGCGCATCTCGTCGGTCGGCGCGATGCCGTGCTCGTCTTGTAGCCAGGTGGCAAAGGTCTGCACAAACTCGGGGACGTCCTTACGGGGGAAGTCGTAGTGGAGTGCCAGGCCTTCGGCACCCGCTTGATCGATAGCAAGATCGATGGCGCGGGAAGCCAGGCGCGAAGTGAAGGGGCCATACCCGGAGCGCTGCTCAAGCAGATCGTCCAGCTTTTCGTCGGCAATATCGACCGGTTGGTCAAATGTGACATAACGCCAGGTCTTCTCGTTAAAGACAAGGTTGCGCTTAGGCTCAATGAAGCCGGGCATCATCTGCATGAACTCTATATTCGTAAGGGACGCACCGTGCGCCAGCGCGATGGCCTGTGATGAGCTGAGCACGTCGGCGGAAGTGAGGCTGCGCTCGAATAGACCGCCGGTACCGCCAGCTGCGATGACGGTGGCCTTTGCTGTAAAGGTCACGATGCGCTCGTTTGCGCGGTCGTAGAGCACGGCGCCGGCAATCTTTCCGGTTGTGTCCTCAACAAGATCGATAAGCTCGTGGCGGGGGAGCAGACGAATGCCAAGAGACTCGATCTGGGCCGTACAAGCGTCCTCAAGGGGCTTGCGGGTGAGGCCGCGCCACATACGCGTCTTATGGTCAAAGCAGGGGATAAATTGCTTTTGCTGGGCGCTCTCGGCGCTTTGCGGACGCTGGAGCTCAACACCCAGGTCCTGCTCGAGCCACTGAATTGCCTGGGGAATGCCGTGGACAAACGTCTGCACAAGCTCGGGGTCGGCAACGCCGCCGCCCACAGCCTGGATAGTGTTGATGAGGTCCTGTTCGTCGTCTTCGTTAACGGGTCCGATAAGCCCCAGGCCCCAGGTTCCGGGGAAGAAGCTCGATCCACTCATAGTCTTGCCGGCGCTTGCCACAGCGACGGTTGCACCCTTGCGTGCCGCTTCGATGGCGGCGCAAAGGCCCGCAATGCCAGATCCAATTACCAGTACATCAGTCGATTCCATCGGATTCCTTTCTCGTCCGGCGAATTTTCGCACGACCGATCGGCAAAGGTATCGCAAAGATTGGATAAATCGGTAAAGGGCGAATATGGCAGGTGGGCGTCATGGACGCTTTGACGCTCCATCTCATCACATCTCGCATTTCGCCCCACCTGATATATCGGCATTAGCTACCCTTCGGCAGCGCAAACAAAAAGAGCCGCTACCCGGGTGGGTAGCGGCTCCAAAGCTCAACTATATGAGCATCGCGCGGGCGCGATTAGGCCTTGAGGGCCTCCTCGACGGCGACAGCGCAGGCGACAGTGGCACCGACCATGGGGTTGTTGCCCATGCCGATGAGACCCATCATGTCGACGTGCGCAGGCACGGAGGAAGAACCGGCGAACTGGGCGTCGGAGTGCATGCGGCCCATGGTGTCGGTCATGCCGTAAGAGGCAGGGCCGGCGCCCATGTTGTCCGGGTGCAGGGTGCGGCCAGTGCCGCCACCAGAAGCGACGGAGAAGTACTTCTTGCCAGCCTCGATGCGCTCCTTCTTGTAGGTGCCAGCGACGGGGTGCTGGAAGCGCGTGGGGTTGGTGGAGTTACCGGTGATCGAGATGTCGACGTTCTCGTGCCACATGATGGCAACGCCCTCGCGGACGTCGTCGGAGCCGTAGCAGTTAACGGCAGCGCGGGGACCATCGGAGTAGGGGATGGTCTCGACGACCTTGAGCTCGCCCGTGTAGTAGTCGAACTGGGTCTTCACGTAGGTGAAGCCGTTGATGCGGGCGATGATCTGAGCAGCGTCCTTGCCCAGACCGTTAAGGATAACGCGCAGCGGCTTCTTACGAGCCTTGTTGGCGTTCAGAGCCAGGCCGATAGCGCCCTCAGCGGCAGCGAAGGACTCGTGGCCGGCCAGGAAGGCGAAGCACTCGGTGTCGTCGGAGAGCAGCATAGCGCCCAGGTTGCCGTGGCCCAGACCGACCTTGCGGTCCTCAGCGACGGAGCCGGGAACGGTGAAGGCCTGGATGCCCTCGCCGATGATGGCAGCAGCCTCAGAAGCGGACTTGGCGCCACGCTTGACAGCGAGAGCACAGCCGAGGGTGTAGGCCCACTCGGCGTTCTGGAAGGCGATGGACTGGGTGTTGTTGACGATCTCACGCGGGTTGAAGCCCTTGTCGGTGCAGATCTGCAGAGCTTCCTCGAGGGAGGCGATGCCGTTGTCGGCGAGGCACTTGTTGATCTTGTCAGCGCGGCGCTCGTAACCTTCGAACGTAACAGTCATAGTTATTTCCCTCCCTTTCTACTCGTGAACCGGGAACACGCTGGCGACGGAGTGAGTCTCCTCGTCGGTGCGCGGGTCGATGTACTTGGCAGCGTTCTCCCACTGACCATAGTGGCCCATAGCGCCAGCGATGGCCTCCTCGGGGGTCTTGCCGGCCTTGACGGCGTCGGTGAACTTACCGAGGTTCAGGAACTCGAACGCGATGATCTCGTTCTTGTCGTTGAGAGCCATGCGGGTGACGTAGCCCTGTGCGAGCTCGAGGTAACGAGCGCCCTTGGCCTTGGTGCCGAACATGGTGCCGACCTGAGAGCGAAGGCCCTTGCCGAGGTCGTCGAGGGAGGCGCCCACGGGCAGGCCGCCCTCGGAGAACGCGGTCTGGCTGCGGCCGTAAACGATCTGCAGGAAGATCTCGCGCATAGCAACGTTGATGGCGTCGCAGACGAGGTCGGTGTTGAGGGCCTCGAGGATGGTCTTGCCGGGAAGGATCTCGGAAGCCATGGCGGCAGAGTGGGTCATGCCCGAGCAGCCGATGGTCTCAACGAGGGCCTCCTCGATGATGCCGTCCTTGACGTTCAGCGTGAGCTTGCAGGCGCCCTGCTGAGGTGCGCACCAACCCACACCGTGCGTAAGACCGGAGATGTCGGAAATCTCCTTAGCCTGGACCCACTTGCCCTCCTCGGGGATGGGTGCGGGGCCGTGGTATGCACCCTTGGCAACGGGGCACATGTTCTCCACTTCCTGTGAGTACTGCATGCCTCTCCTCTCTATCGTGTTGGCGTCCCGTCTGGGGGTCGTGGCTGGCGATTGCCGGGCGACCCTTCGAAAGGGACATGACATGCAGCCCCTATAATACCGCGAAATGCACGGAATATTCGGCGAACGGCTCAGTTTTCGTAGCGAGAAGTCCGGAAGTTTTAATTGAAACGGTTTAACTCTATGTTCTGTGGTCGTGAACTTCCGTAGAGGGGGTCCGTCTTGGGCAAGCTATTGGTCAGCTCTTGTAAGCATTGCGGGGGTTGACCTGTTGCAACGGTGCCGTTCGCCGCCTGATTACTGCCTTTGGCCGCGCGAGTGTATTGTTTTGCGTGAATGTTTTGATGGCGCGCTTCAATCGTGCTGTATTGGATGGCAAGCAGATCCCGGCGAAGGGAGCGCCATGCAGCGCGTTTGGAGAACGGTTACCGGCTTTTACCATGTCTGTGCCCGCGGTACGGGCAAGCGGCTCATCTTTGAGGGCGATGACGACCGGTGGGAGTTTTTGGAGCTGATGCGCGAGTGCTGCCGCGAGGAGGGTGTGACGGTTATCGCCTGGTGCCTTATGGGCAATCACGTGCATTTGGTGCTTGCAGATTACGAGGACAGGATGAGCGCGGCAATGCACCGGCTGCTTTTGACATACGCGCGGCGGTTCAATAAGCGCACGGGGCGCACAGGCCATCTGTTCCAGAACCGTTTTGACCGGCGTTCGCTCGATACCGATTGGCAGGTGATGGAGGCTATTCGCTCCGTACACGCCGATCCGCAGGAGGTGGGCGTTAGCCTAATCGAGCGTTATCCCTGGAGCAGCTTTGCGGAACATCTGCGCTCTTACGACTGTGATGCGGCCGATGCCGCGAGGGGATTTTCTGATCCTTCTTGCGTGCTTGAACTTTTTGGTTCTGCCGAGGGCTTTATTGCCTATTCGCTTTCGACACCCGACGGTAGCGAGCCGGCGCTGTGCGATATGAAAGAGACAGAGTGTGAACGCCACGCCTTTGCCGACAAGATGGCGAAGAGCCTCGGGGTTCCGCTCAACGAACTCAAGACCGTTGCGCCCTCGCGGCGAGACAGAATCATTTTCGCTCTGCACGATGGCGGCTACACGGTGCGCGAGGTCGAACGGTATACGGGAATCAGCAAGAGTACCGTATCTCGTATCGTGCGCGCTTATGCGCGGGTGAAGGCACAGGCTGAGCTCTCGGAATAGAAAATGGCCGAACCACTCTTGTCAAGCGATTCGGCCAACAAAAATCTTAAGATTTGGGACAAGTTCTACTGATTATTTTGTCCCGTGAGCATGCCGTCGAGGGTGCGCCAGGCGAGCTCGGCGCATTTGATGCGGGCGGGCATGTGCGAGATGTCCTGGAGCTGGGCGGCTTCGTCCAGGTCTTCCAGGTCGTCCTCGGAGAGCTTCTCGCCGCGGATCATGGCGAGGAAGAGTCCCGCCAAGCGACGCGCCTCCTCGACGGTCTCGCCGGTGATGAGGTCGGCCATGATGTCGGCGCTGGCCTGACTGATGGCGCAGCCGTGGCCGGTAAAGGAGGCCTCCTCGATCACGCCGTTCTCGACGCGCAGCTGCAAGGTGAGCTCGTCGCCGCAGCTGGGGTTGATGCCGTCGTGCTCGTGCGTGGGAGCATCCATCTCATACTTATAGTCGGGGTGCGAGTTGTGCTCCATAAATGTGGTGGAGGTGTACAGATTACCCATTGAACGTGCTCCAAACGTGATGCAGGCCGGCGATGAACTTGTCGATGTCGGCCTTGTCGTTGTAGAAGGCCACGCTGGCGCGGCAGCAGGCAAGGTTCTCGACGCCCAGCCAGGTGAGCAGCGGCTGCGCGCAGTGGTGGCCGGCGCGTATGCAGACGCCGTCCATGTCCATGATGCTCGCGACGTCGTGCGGGTGGATGCCCTTGACGTTAAAGCTCACAACGCCGTGGTGGTTGTCCCAATAGATGGAGCCGATGATCTGGACAAAGTCGAGCTGCATGAGCTCGCCCATCAGATAGTGGACGAGTGCCTGCTCGCGGGCCTGGATGTTCTCGTAACCCACGGTGTTGACCAGGTAGTCGAGTGCCGCACCCGTGGCGAAGATGCCGGCGGCGTCCTGCGTGCCGGCCTCGAATTTCTCGGGAACGGGCGCCCAGACGGCGTCCTGCTCGGTGACCGAATCGATCATCTCACCGCCGGTAAGCACTGGCGGCATGGCGTTGAGCAGGTCCATCTTGCCCCACAGCACGCCGATGCCCATGGGGCCCATGGCCTTGTGCGCGCTAAAGGCAAAGAAGTCGGCGCCCAGGTCGGCCACATCGACCGGCATGTGCGGCAGCGACTGCGCGCCGTCGACGACCAGATAGCCGCCGTACTTGTGCACGAGCTTGCCGAGGTTCTTGACCGGGTTCTCGACTCCTAGCACGTTGGAGACCTGACCCACGGCCAGGATCTTGGTCTTGGGTCCCACCTTGGCCAGAACCTCCTCGGTGGTGAGCTGGCCGGTCTTGGTGGGATAGAGGTAGACGAGCTTGGCGCCGGTCTCGCGGCAGACCTGCTGCCACGGAATCAGGTTGGAGTGGTGCTCCATGATGGTGATGACGACCTCGTCACCGGGCTCGAGCACCGTGGGTGTAAAGCTCTTGGCGACCAGGTTGAGCGACTCGCTCGTGTTGCGGGTGAAGACGACCTCGTTGGCCTGTGAGGCACCGATGAGGTCGGCGATCTGCTGGCGGACTTTCGCGATGGCGTCGGTGGCCTCGACGGACAGCGAGTACAGGCCACGCAGGGGGTTGGCGTTCATGCGCTGATAGAAGACGCGCTCGGCGTCGAGCACGCAGGCAGGGCGCTGCGCGGTGGCGGCACTATCGAGGAAGGCGATCTCGGGGTGTTGCTGGAACAGCGGGAACTGTGCCTTGTAGGGATTGGTCTCGATGTCGACGGTAGGCCAGCCGCGCGAGGCCTCGTCGCTGGCGTCGAGCTCCATAGGCTCCGGTGCGGTACAGGTATCGCATTTAACGTGCTCGGTGTCGATCATGCGAGCTCCTCTTCAAAGTTGTCGATCAGGTTGTTGCCCAGGCGGACGACGGCGGCGCGGGTG
>OFMU01000719.1_pt1 | contig 20929 bp, 19 predicted proteins | sample 1541861 | NCBI WGS metagenome assembly OFMU01 (sample SAMN04209238, study PRJEB22552) | human gut metagenome | biome: gut; material: feces | host: Homo sapiens | place: USA: Oklahoma
CCGCCGACGAGGCGGGGGCGTGGCACCTGCTGGTGCTGGACACCCGGCAGGGCCTTTGGTACCGGGAGGACGGCGTGGAGGCCCTGGGCTTTGCTCCCTGGGGCGGCGACCTGTACTGCCTGACGGCAGAGGGGCAGCTGCTGGCCATGAAGGGCGCAGGGGAGACCCATGAAGGTCCCGTGCAATGGATGGCGGAGACCGGAGAGCTGGGGCTGGACGCGGCGGAAAGCCGGTATCTGGTGCGGCTGTCGCTGCGGCTTCTGCCGGAGGCGGGCAGCACCGTCCGGGCCTGGCTCAGCTATGACGAGGGCGGCAGCTGGCGGCCTGCCGGAAGCCTGGAGGGCGCGGGACGGGTGCAGGCGTGTACCCTGCATATACGGCCCAGGCGGTGCCGCCAGCTGCGGCTGCGGCTGACCGGCCGGGGCGGGTGCAGGATCTACAGCCTGTCGGTGGTGTATGAGAAGGGAAGTGACGGCCCATGACCCTGACCATGCCTCCCGCCCCCAGCGGCAGTCCCCAGCAGATGGCCATGGCACAGTATGCGTATCTGTTCCAGATGGCTCAGCAGCTGAACCTGGCCCTGGGGCAGCTGGAAACCGGCGGAGCCGGGACTTCCTCCTCCGGCGGCGGAACGGCCGGCGGAGGGGGGACCGGAAAGGACAGCCGGGGCTATCAGGAGCTGAAGTCCATGATCGTGAAAACCGCGGGGCTTGTGAAGCGGCAGATGGACCAGCTGTCCGCCAGGCTGGAGGGCGAATATGTGGCGGTGTCGGATTTCGGGACCTATGTGGAGCGGCTGAGCGCCTATCTGGAGGCAAATCCGGAGGCGCTGACCCAGTATTACAGCTTCTGCTCGGACCTGCAGGCCAATATGGAGGCCGTAAGCGCCGCCTTCGGCCAGTACAGGACGGAGACGGAGGGCTATATCCGCACCGGCATCGTGGGCTATGACGGGGCGGTGCCTGTATACGGCGTGGCCGTGGGCCAGGGGCTGACGGTGACGGACGTGGACGGGGAGACGGTGGTGGACCAGAACAACTTCCGGGCCACCTTCACCGCCCAGCGTCTGTCCTTCTGGCAGGATGCCAACGAGGTGGCGTATGTGTCCAACAACCGGCTGTACATCACCAACATCACGGTACTGGAGGGCGTGACCCTGGGCCAGTGGCAGATCACCACGGCTTCGGGGCTGGCCTTCCGGTGGATCGGAGGGTAAGATGGCGAGTATTTACGGGGCGGTGTCCGCCACCGGGTGGCGGCTGAGGCTGGATTATACCGTCAGCCAGGACGCGGCGGCAAACCGGTCCACCCTGGCCCTGGCGCTGTACATCTACGATGGGACCGGGGAGTCGTACAACCAGGCGGCCAACAGCTGCCGGTATATTTTGCAGGGGAAAACCGTGTATCAGCCGTATCGGTATGAGAGCAAGGGGTGGTATAAGCTGGGCGGCGGGTCGGTGACGGTGGATCACCGGGCGGACGGCAGCGGCAGCGCGGCCCTGTCCGCCGCGTGGTACAGCGGCTTCTCCTCCCAGTGGACCCCGGGGAGTCTGTCCGTGTCCCAGACCGTGACGCTGCCGGTGATCCCCCGGGCGTCTATGCTGCAGGCCGGGGCCATGACCCTGGGGCAGAGCGGAACCATTACCGTGCAGCGGGCGGATGCGGGCTTTACCCACAAGATCGACTATCAGATAGGCAGTACCCATGGCGCGGTGTGCGGGAAAACCGGGGAGACAAGGGTGACATGGATGCCGCCCCTGTCCTTGGCGGAGGAAATCACCGATGCGGTGGCCGGGGACTGTGTGCTGACGGCCACCACCTATTCCGGCAGCAGCGTGGTGGGGACCAGCTCCTGCACAATAAAGCTGTATGTGCCGGAGGAGGTGAAGCCCACCGCCAGTCTGGCGGCCCAGGTGGTGAATGACAACGCCGTCATTGCCGGGTGGGGTGTGTGCGTCCGGGAATACAGCCGCCTGGGGTTCCAGGTGACGGCGGCAGGGGTCCGGGGCAGCAGCGTCCGGTCCTGCCGGGTGCAGTTTGCCGGGCAGACCGTGGAGGGCCTGACCGGCGAGACGGGGATCATCCGGCAGGCGGGGACTTTCACGCCGGAGGTCCGGGTGACGGACTCCCGGGGGCGGTGGACCACGGCGGCGGGGCAGGCCGTGGAGGTGCTGCCGTATGCCAATCCCACGCTGACGGCCCGGCTGCTGGGCCGGTGCGATGCAGACGGGGTGCTGCGGGATGACGGCGACTGCGTGAAGGTGGCGTGCACCGGCGGGTGTGCGTCGGTGGGCGGACATAACGCCGTGACGGTGCGATACCGGCTGCGACCGGTGGGCGGCAGCTACGGCGGGTATACCGTCCTGGAAAACGGGCAGGAGCAGGTGATCCAGGGGGTGCTGAAAACGGCGTCCTATGAGCTGGAGCTGTCGGCGGTGGACGCGCTGGGCTCCGTGCGGACCGTGGAATACGCCATCCCCACGGCGGCGGTGGCGGTGCATCTGGCCCAGGGGGGCACGGCAGTGGGCGTGGGCAAATATGCCGAGCACGACAAAGCCGTTGATATCGCGCCGGACTGGGACGTATGGTTCCGGGGCAAGCGCCTGCTGGACGCCGTGTGGCCGGTAGGCAGCCTGTATCTGTCGGCGGCGGACAGCGACCCGGGGGTGCTGTTCGGCGGCACCTGGCAGCGGGTGAAGGACCGATTTCTGCTGGCGGCGGGGGACGTCTATGCGCCAGGGGAAACCGGAGGCGAGGCCCAACACACCCTGACCAAGGCGGAGATGCCCGCCCATACCCACGGATATGACTTCACGGGGCAGTCCGACGTCACCGGCGTGACGGCCATCCGGCTGTATGACGCGGACGGGCGCAGGAACGAGTATCAGGGCGCGTCCGCCTCGGCAGGCGGGGGAGCCGCCCACAACAATATGCCGCCGTACCTGGCCGTGTATGTCTGGCGCAGGACGGCGTGAGAAGAAAGGACGAACGATATGGCATCAAGCTATCCCATGTTACGGTACGGCTCCTCCGGACAGGAGGTGCGGCGGCTGCAGCAGGCCCTGAACCGGGCGGGCTATTCCCTGGAGGTGGACGGCGGCTTCGGTGAAAAGACCCGGGCCGCCCTGATGGACTATCAGCGCCGGGCGGGCATGACGCCGGACGGCGTGGCGGGCAGCAAGACCTGGGCCAGCCTGGGGCTGCAGTCTGCCCAGGACCGGCTGGCGGGCCTGGAGAAGGGGTATACCCCCTCCCGGGAGACCCAGGAGGCCCGGCGCAGCTGGGAGGAGCTGGCGGCCCGGCAGCCCGGGGACTACACCTCCCCTTACGCGGACCGGATGGAGGATCTGCTGCGGCAGATGGAGAGCCGGGAGGCCTTTTCCTATGACCCAAGCCGGGACGAGATGTTCCGGCGCTATGCCCGGCTGTATCAGCGGCAGGGGCAGACGGCCATGGAGGACACCCTGGGCCAGGCGGCGGGCCTGACCGGCGGCTATGACTCCTCCTATGCCCGGCAGGCGGGCCAGCAGGAGTATAACCGCTATATGCAGGAGCTGGCGGCGCTGGTGCCCCAGCTGCAGCAGGATGCCTGGGACCGGTATGAGACCCAGGGTCAGGCGCTGCTGGATCAGTATAAGCTGCTGCAGGGCCAGGATGAGGACGCCTATGGCCAGTGGCGGGACCGGGTGGAGGACTGGCAGGACGCCTCCCGGCAGGCCCGGGACCGGTACGAGTCCCTGGAAAAGCAGGACTACAGCAACTATCTGGCGCTGATGAAGTACTATGCCAGCCGGGCCAAGCAGGAACAGGACGCGGCCCTGGCCCAGCAGAAGCTGGAGGCCTCCGCCGCCAGGAGCGGCAGCGCCCGCTCCTCCTCCGGCGGCAGTAGGAAGGCGTCTTTGAGCTCCACCGCCAGCGAGAGCCTGGAGCGGACCATGAACACCTATCTCAGCCAGGGGGATACCGGCCGGGTAAAGCAGCTGTTTTTGCAGTACCGGGACCGGATGACGCCCCTGCAGAAGCGGCGGTTTGAGAAGTTGATGGGGAAGTATAACATCCCCATGACGGAGTGAAAAAGACAGCGCCGGAAACGCAAGGTTTCCGGCGCTGTCTTTTATGTTGTATATCGCTGCTCCCGGAACAGGGCGTCTACGGCGGCCCGGTATTCGGAGAGGTTCTTTGCCTTGCGCATACGCTTGAGATACGGCTCCGGCCGGGTGAATCCGGCGGACAGATAGGCCCACAGCTCCCACATCCGGTGCATTACCGGCTGATCGCCGGACAGCCGGTGGCGGTAGGCCTCCAGCAGGCGGTCGTGATAGGTCCGCAGCTCCTGCGCTGAGGCGGCGGGGCCGCCCCGCAGACGCCGCAGCAGGGCGGGGTCCCGCATCAGGCCCCGGCCCAGCATCACCGCGTTCGTTCCGGGGAAATCCCGGCACAGGGCGGCGGCGTCCTCCGGCGTGAAGATGTCGCCGTTATACACCGCCGGCCAGGGGCCGGATACGGCGGCCCAGGCGTCCCGGTGGGGGACGCCCTTGTAAAACTCCTTCTGAATTCGGGGGTGGACGATCAGCTCCGACAGGGGATACTTGCGATAGATCGCCAGCAGGCCCGGCCACTCGGCCGGGTCATTTTTCCCAATGCGGGTCTTGACGGACACGGACATGCCCCGAGGCAGTCCGGCGAAGATCTCCTCCAGGCAGTGGTCCAGCTCCTGGGGATAGGCCAGCAGGCCCGAGCCCTTGCGCTTGGCGGCCACGGTGCCCGCCGGACAGCCCAGGTTGAAGTTGATCTCCCGATAGCCCCGGGCGTACAGCTCACCGGCGGCCCACAGGAAGTGCTCCGCCCGGTTGGTCAGCAGCTGGGGCACCACATACAGCCCGGCGTTGTGGGCCGGGTCGATCTCGTCCAGCTCCTTGCGCTGGAAGGTGCGGGTGGCGTTGGGGGAAAGAAAGGGCGTGAAGTATTTGTCCGCCGGGCCGAACAGGGCGGCGTGGACCTGCCGCCACAGATAACCGGTAAGCCCCTCCATGGGGGCGGCGTAGAGCTTATTCATGAAATTCTCCCTCCAGACACATGACGAGGGTCACGCCCGGCACCGGTTCGGCGGCGACGCCCGGCAGAAGGTCCGCCGCCGTTTCCGGCCGGTGCAGAAGCGTCAGCTTCCCCTGCCGGGACAGCCGCTTCACGGCGTACTCCAGACGCAGGGCCTCTCTCCGGCCCTCCGTGCGCCAGACACCGGCCAGCTCCCGGGGCGGATGGGACCGGGTATACCGGGCACAGGCGGCACCGCCGTCCCTGTGCTGCCGCATCCGGCGGCACAGGTCCGACGCCGTGCCGGTATACAGGGTGTCGTCCCGGCACCAGAGCATATAGACATAGTACATCCCCTCACCTCACTGCCCCCAGCATACCACGATCCGCCGCCGGGCGCAACGGTCACGCCGGGGGATCGTCGTGAAATTCGATGAATTTCAGGGCGTACAGGTCGCAGCCGGTGGAGAAATCCCCCTGCCGCAGCACCAGATAGTCCGTGCCCACGGCCTCCAGGATGCCCTCCTGCCGCACCAGGCGGTACGAGCCCACCAGGAAGCTGGCGGACGCGCGGCGGCCGATGTTCCGGCCCAGCAGGTCCCGCAGGGAGCCGCCGCCGGAGTCAGAGGCGTTATGTATGTTCATGGCGCACCTCACGCATACAGATTCCCTGCCGTCTCTCCGGCGCGGGTACTCCATCCTATGCCGGGGCGGGTGATTGCGTTTCTGAATGCGCTGAATTACGATTTAAAGAGAATGGCGAATATCTAATAAAGCAGCCTGGTGCACCAGAGCGGCGACGCGGCGGTGAACTTCGGCAACACACCGCCGACGGCGGTGGGCGGCGTTACGTTGGTGGAGGAAAAGGTTGTGGTGACGCCGGTGTCCGGCCGCCACCGCAGCTTTAAGCTGGGAGAGTATTTTTCCGATACGCCGGGTGATACGCTGTATTATGTGATCGTATCGTCTCAGCTGGTCAGCGATACCGCGGCCATCGATGGGGATACCTTAAACGTGGAGACCAGCAAGAGCCGCAGCGGCGATCTGGTTATTGCTGCGGTGGACGCCCAGGGCGCACAGACACAGATCACCTTCCGGTTTAAGGTCACCAACCTGACGTTGGCCATTTTCATCACGCTGGCGGTGGCTGTGGTGGTGGGCATTATTGTGGTGGGTGTCACAATCTGGAGTGTAACGCACCCGCTGTGGAAGGGGGAACTGAAGGTGGTCAACCTAGATCGTTCCTGTGCCGGTATGTCGCGGAGCCATGCCAGCTTTCGGGGCAAGCTCAAGCTGAGTTATTTTATGGCCGGACCCTGCGGCCTGAATGCGGACCAGTGCTGGTTTGCCACCAAGCCCGGCAGACGGCTGAAGTTCTGCTCCAAGACTCCGTTTTACGTCAATGGAATGGCACTGAAGGAGACGGATGTCTATGCGGGAATGACGCTGATCTATGCAGACGAAAAGAATCGCACAGGTATCCGTATTGACGCAGCACCCGGACGCCAATAAGCAATTACTGAAAACCGAACGATATACGACATACAGTGACAATGAAGGAGTATTGATTTATGAGTATGGAATCGAATATGTCCGGCATGATGCCGCCGCCCCCCGTGGATAATATGGTGATCCCTCCTGCGCCTCCTGCACCTCCCGCGCCCCCGGTAGGGGCAATGCCTCCGGTGCCTCCCGCACCCCCGGTTGGGAGCATGCCTCCGGCTCTGGCAATTCCGAGTTTCCCGCCGGTTCAGTTGGTGGAGAAGAACGGAAAGTTGTATTGGATGATGGGAGATAACGGACGCGGCTGGGACGGAAACAATTGGGTGCAGCTTTGACAAGCTGGCCCTGAAAGCAGGAAATAAAGGAGGACGTGAAAATGCCTAAGTATGATTCCCTGTTACTGAACTGCGGCGGCGGTATCATCAACCGCAGCCAGCAGTCCAAGCAGTACCGCGGTGCGGCGGCACTGGCCATCGGCATCGGCGGCACCGGCGTGGCGGCACTGGCGGAGCTGAAGCAGAAGGTGTATCAGCAGCTGGAGCCGGACAACCCCGATTCTCCGGTACCGGAATATCAGCACATCCAGTTTCTGGCCATTGATTCGGACCCCACCGATATCGCCATGATGCGCGGCATGGCCAGGCTGAACAAAGGGCGGGAGTTCTTTTCTATTAACAACCCGAATCTGCCAGCAACGCTGAGGAAGAAAGATCTGATTAAGAGCAATGCCAGCCTGAACTGGATGGATATTGATCACATTGGTGGTCCGCTGGGCATTCAGGGAGCAGGCGCCATCCGCCAGGTAGGACGTTACCTGCTGATCTCCAGGGCCAGCAACCTGATATCAACCATTGAGACCAAGTGCACACAGGCACTGAATGGAATGAATGGCCCCAATCTGGATGTGTATATTTTTGCCGGCATTTCCGGCGGCACCGGCAGCGGCTGCTTCCTGGACGCCTGCTATATCGTGCAGAAAGCGCTGGAGGATATGGGGAGGGCACAGTCCGCCAATGTGATGGGCTTTTTCTTCCTGCCGGATGTGATCACCAGCAAGCCCCAGGTGGCCTCGCAGCCCGCTGCGGTCAAGTATTACAGCAGCAACGGATACGCGGCCATGAAGGAGCTGGACTATCTGATGAGTCTGAAGGATGCAGATGACTGGTTCTGGCAGGATTATGGTACCTTTAAGATCGAGACCCAGGAGCCGCCGGTTAATATGTGCTACCTGATTTCGGCCATCAAGTCCGATGGCTCGTTAGTGCCAGACGGCTTCCGGTATTGCATCAATATGGCGGCGGACTACGTTATGGACTGCCTGGCCGATGTGCAGCGTTCAAATCCAGACCCGTTTATTGCGGCGGGGGGATTTGTGCCGGCGCCGGAATACGGCCTGACCATGCGGGGGCATCTGGCCAATGTGGGCAATGGTGTCGGTGGGCTGTGCCGCAAACATGGCGCAAATCTGTCCTATCACATTCTGGGGGCAGCAAACGCGGAAATTCCCATGACACAAATTTCTACCTATCTGGCAGCAGGCTTTATGCGCCGGTTTAAGGAAGCGGTGGGAAAGGATCAGCTAAATCTGAGGCTCTCCCAGGACGCGGTAAGCGATTGGGTGGATCAGATCGGCCTGACGGCCCAGCAGGTATACAACGACGTGACACACGGATGCCCGAACCTGATGCTGCCGGATATCGACATAGAGGATCTGCGCACGTTCGGCGTTCAGCCTCACGGACAAGCGCCGAGTCCCTGGGACACGGCGGCCCGCAACTGGTGCTCCCGCTGTGAGGGGCAGCGCGGGAGAAACCGCGCTGCGCTGGAGGGAGAACTGCCCAAGAGCCTCCTGGACGAAGATGCAACGGATGACTCCCTGATTGGCAGAACCTTCCGGAAGCTGTGTGATATTGCAAAGAATCCGGAACTGGGCCCCTATTATGCGGCATTCCTGCTTAGCCGCAACGGCGATGACCTGAAGGCGGCTGTAGAAGGCGCGATCCAGGAGATCCAGGGACAGAAACGGGACCAACAGACGTATCTGGACAGCGCGGCGGACCGGATTGTCCAGGCCAGCACTAATTTCTGCGCGAACCGTTTCTTTGGCATCGGCGACAAGAGGGCCTATAACGACTACGTGGACAGCGTCAAGGAGTACTATAGGACCTATAACCGCGTGCAGGAATGCACAGATGTGGAGAACACGCTGCGGAAATTCCGGGAGCAGCTGGAGAATCTGAACAGTGGGTACTTTGCCTTGCTGACGGAGGTGCTGGACAATCTGCTGGAGACCTTTGAGGAGGATGAGCAGTGGCTGGATTCCTCTGCGGCCAGTGCATCTTCCGGTTACACCAAGCGTATTTTGCAGCTGTCGGACATTAGACCGAAATTGGACGAGGCGATCGACGAATTGAACGCCACACAGCTGGTGCGGAACTTTACGGAGCATCTGATGAAGGATCCGAAGCAGTGGAAGAGTCGGGATGACGGGAAGATCGGTCTGTATATCAGTGAATTCATGGTGACGGTTTTCCAGACTCAGACGAACCGCTCCCTGGAGGATTATCTGTATGAGAAGTATCCGGAAACCGGGCACAATTCCGCGCAGCTAGCCCAGGCTGTCAGCAATGACATTCTGGATGGCGTCTATAACGATGCAAAGCCTATGTTTTGGTGCAGTCAGACTTTCCCGCTGGGACAAGGGAATAATACTGTGACCTTTGACAGCAGCAGTCTGTCGGTGCCTGCGAATGCTTCGGCTGTCTGCAGCGCTGCCCAGCAGTTCGGGGCGGCCCATAACGAGTTCTATGTCCGCAGAACCGGGCTGAAGAATCGCATTTTCGCTCTGCGGTTCTGCAGCGGTGTGCCGCTCTATCCAGCTGGACGCCGCAGGAAACATCATCAACGGATAAACCGCCGGGACGCCGCGCGGCAAATGAGGGAGAGAACATGACTTACGCAAGTGCAATCGAAGCATGCAGCCGTATGATTTCCGGCCGCGCGGCCAATTCCGGCGCAGCAAGGCGGATCAGCGCCCCGCTCCTGAACATCGTTTTGGGGGCGGGCGCTGAGGAGTGCCTGGAGACCATCCGACAGAGCTATCAGGATTGCTGGTCCGCTGCGGCGGACCAGCTGTGCTGGCTGAAAACCGAGGACTGCCTGGATGAGGCGGGGTTTGAAAACCGCGTGGGAGACGCCTTCTACACGATGCGCAGCAATCCGGGAGCCTTCGGAAGCAACAGCACACTGAGAATGGCTTATTTCTGGGATGTGATGGATGACAGGTTCCCGGAGCTTTTCCAGGCGGTGCAGCATCAGCCTGATTTTGGCCAGGCTGTCACCGTGGCGGAATATTATTTTCTGTTTGTGCGGCAGGTATTCAATTCGGACCGGGAGAGGATCGGCCGGCTGCGGGCGGTTGTTGACTGGGCCGAAAGAAACGGGAAGCATCTGATCGTGCAGAGTGACCTGACAAACGGAAATGTCTCCGGCAGCGGCCCCGAGGGATATCAGGCGGCTGCCAACGTGATGGTGATCGTCAACTCGCAGGATGACAACCGGTTGGGCCAGGGGCTGGAGGCAGCTATTTGGGGGGCCGGTTCCTCCGCCGTGTGGAGCCTCAGCGCGGACAGAAAGGTCAAGGAGACGGATGAAATCGCCTGCGCGGCGATGGAACAGATCCTCACGGAGTGCCTGGAGCAGGCCGGTGCGGCCGGGGGACAGTCCAACATCCAGGAGACCCTCTGCGGAGCGCAGCAGGACTACGACAGCCTGTTCCGGGAGTACATAGACGAGAAGGAGCTGCTGCCGGATCTGCCCACATTTTTGCAGTATCTCCCGTACACCAAGGAGATGGAGGCGCTGGAGCAGAGCCTGTCCGACGCGCCGACCCGTGGACTCCTGGGAAGACTCCGCGGCCGACCGTCGGATACGATCGACGGGGACAAGCTGATAAACGCGGTGGCGTCTGTCGGGGATATCTGGGGTCTCTGCGTGAACCAGTATTATGGACGGTGTGTGCAGGAGCTGAAGGAAAATGCGGAACGGGTGCAGGAGTATTTCAAGCAGCTTCTGTGCAGCCGCCTTTCTTACGGCGCGATGAACGCCACATTGCAGCAGGAGGCCGTCAATCTGGAGACCCGCACGGATTGGCACGCGCCCATGAACATGAGAAGGGGAACGCTTGCAGAGTGTCTGCATCGCTATGCATGCAGCCAGGTTCTGCCAGAGGTGTACGGCTTCCTGGCGGGGCAGCTTTGCGCAGCTATGAAGGATGTATGAAGAAATGCGAGGGACTTCGGAAACACACTGACGGAGACCCGGAACGGGCTGCGGCAATCCCAGGGGAACGTTGATGAGACCATCAGAAGGGCCTATACACAGGAGATTGCCAATCTGGCAAATCAGCCGGAGTATCGGGACATGATGCGCCTGACGCCGTGCAGCACAGTGGAGAGCCTCTTGGATCAGTTGGTGAAGCGATTCCGGTTGATCGCGGATAAGGATGATAATTTCCGGCTTTCCTTGTTTGATGAGCTGCAATTCCGGGCGGGAATGGCCGGAGGCGGTGCGGCCTATGGGGTGGCAGTCCAGAGTCTGTTCGATTTGAATATGCAGACTGCGGGCCGGCTGATGGCCACGGTTCCCCCCAGCGGCGGACAGCTGTTCTGCATGCTGAGCCAGCCAACCCAGATCCAGAACGTGAACAATACCGGCGCGGCCTTCCGGATCCCGCAGCAGGACTATGTGGACAGGCTTTATGTCTATCCGGTGAATCCGGAAAATATTCTTTACAACGAAATTGCCGCAGCAAAGAAGGAGGAGTGAGCCGATGCCCATTACAAGGCCGAATGTGAACCTGTACAGCATCAACAATCTGGCGTTGGACTATGATCCGGGCAGCGGGCGGTATGGATTAAGCCTGGAATGCCCCAGAGCGGACGCCTTTACCCTGTGCCTGGGAAAAAATCTTCCGCTGGCCGATCCGGAGAAGCTGGGTCTGACAGAGGAGGAGCTTCGGCGCCTGCATAATGGCCAATCCATGGAAAAAAGGGGCTATCGGCTCATCGGCGTTACGCAGGGGACCTTCTATGCCATGCCTGTGTTCCGGGGATTTGAGGCGGATCCGCCCCAGACCATCCAGGTGTGGAGTATGATGGCGGTTCCGGGCGGGATTGTTCATCTTTATTACACACCGGGGCGTGAGGCCGTATGCTTTATTCCGCTGCGCTATTCCGCCGCGCTGCAGCGCAATGGCCTTCAGACTGTGCTGCAGGTGACTCTGAGCGATCAGTTTATCGGAAGCTATACAGATGGGGCGTTAATGTATCGGGTGGGGGAGTCTGATCCCATTCCGCTGCCCGGCGGCTGGCTCAACCGGGAGATACCGCTTCGGGTGTCCGATGGCGAGGAGGTCCGGGTCCTGCCGGCACCGGGCTTTGAAAATAGCTTCTTCCGGGAAGGCGTATAGCAGAAAGGATGGATGCGGAATGGGTAAAATTAAATGCCCCTATTGTTTTGAGGAGTTTGAAAGCGACAAGGTTTTGTTTCGGGCCAACACCGGCTTCACCCAGGAGGAACTGGACAGGGAGGAATTCACCAGCGGCGATGTGGACGAACACAAACGGCTGTTTTTGAAATTTTCCCAAAGAAATCCGGACGAAAAGTTGGACCGATACTGGACGAGCCGCGGAGGAACCGCCGGCTATTCCAGTGCAGACCCTCGCTGGAATATGCCGCACATCGACCCCAATGATGCCGACCGGTTTTGGGAGATGCTGGACCCTGACGCCAACGGCGTGGGCGCGGATGGCCTTGTGCGGGATCAGGATGGCTTTGCCATCAGGGTGTATGACCGGTATTCCGATCGCGCCACGCCGGTGACGCGGCTGTGCCCCCACTGCCACAATCCCCTGCCCTTGCCGAATTATGGCAAATATCCCACCATTTTTATCAGTGTTGTGGGCATTACCACCTGCGGCAAAACGGTTTATCTGAACCAGCTGCTGACCCGGCTGGCCATGGCCATGCAGAATACCGGATACTATATCACGGAAAACAATCTGCCAGATTTCAAGGAAAACGTGGAGGCCAATATGCCGCTGTCCGGCAGTACGGATGACAGCGTCATGCGCCGTCCTCTGGCGGTGAACCTGGTTGACCAGAACGACCGCAGCAAGGCATTTACCATTGTTTTTTATGATATTGCCGGTGAGAACTGCGTCAAGTGGAACGATGATTACGCCAAGCTGGGCGACCAGGACAGCCGGAACAGCCGGGCCAAGGAGGGAATCGCCAGCTTTATTGCCCGGGCAGACGGCCTGATGTTCCTGGTGGATCCCAATCAGGTCCCCGGCTTTTCGGCCTATCCCGATGTGAGCGGTGTCAACAAGGTGGTCGGAGTGGTAAATCAGATCCGCGTCGCCCTGAATATGAGCCAGAACACCTGGGCGGATGTTCCAGTGGCGGTGGTTCTCACCAAAACGGATGAAATCCGGAATCAGTATCCCAAAGGAAACCAGAGTCCCATGTTCCGGCCTACGGCAGCTGTGTCCGGCGGCCTGAACCGGGAGGAGTATTTTGCTATCAGCCACGAGCTGGAGGACTATCTGAGCAACAATGCGGCCATGATCCTGGCGCAGCTGGGCCAGTTTGTCAGAAAAACCTTCTGCGGCGTGTCGGCCATCACCTGCGGCGTGGAACGGCGCTTTGTAAAATACAAAAACTGGTACATCCTGGACGATATCTGCGGCAGGAAGTATGACGAGCTTCGCGCGTGGATCAAGGGCTGGAATGAACGTTCACCTGAAGAGCGGAACTTTTATTATGCGTGCCCTGTTCAACGGATTACCTCGCTTGACCCGAAAACCCGTATGCCGGCGGTGGATCCGGTAACCCTGGAGCCGGAGCTGACCTCTATTGACATAGATATTAATGAGGATATCACAAAGGAGATTGCCTCCGGCATATGGACGGAGGTTTATGCCGACTGCACCAGCGGACGGATCTATCTGAACATGTGGGAAATCTGGGAAGGGATCAATCTGGTTGGCTTCCCCAAGGGCGCACCGAATCCCCGCCGGGTGGAGGACCCGCTGAAATGGATCCTCTGGCGGCTGGGAAGGATCGGCCCCTATTTTCAGGCGGATCCTCAGCCGAAAAAGGCGCTGCTGGAGTCTGCAAGGAAATATCAGGGACGGCTTGACGACTGGATGAACGAACAAAGGTGCAAACAAGAGCGGTTTTATAACGGGGAGGATCTCCAATGAAAATGGAGCAGGCATGCCGGTTCCGGACGGATGAAGCCGGATATATGGTCTGCGCCAGATCCCAGGGTCTGACGGCGGATAATGAGAACAACCTCGGCTATTTCAACAGTACCATGACGTCCTTGTTTGAAAAGGACGGATCCGGCCCGAGAATGGGTCAGTCTATCCTCAGCTACGCTGTCAGCGAGGAGAACGGCGGCAGGCGGGATTTCCTGATTGCCAAATCTACCATGCGCAGCGATATCAAGGGGCGGGCCTCGATCTTTACCCACGCATACTTTATGCGGTTGGATGAATATGCCCGCTGCATGGAGACCGATCCCTCCGCTATTTACGGGATCGACACCGGCGACATGATGACGGCGCAGAGCGGCAGCCAGCTGCCGCCCAAGGAGACGGTCCTGCGTGGCGGCTTTGAGCTGTCTGTCCTGCGGGAGAAGTACGGCCTGACGGACGAGCGATATGCGCTGCTGCTCTATAACGTGTATCAGGCGGTGGCAGGCGGCGGGTCCCTGGCCCTGCTTACGCAGCTGCCCCTGAGCCAGACCCAGGATATGGTGCGGGAGGTGGCCTATTGCGCGGCCATGGGCATGCTTCCCGGTCTGCGCTGGAGACTGACGTGCAGCAGCGCCGCGGATACCCGGGCGGCCATCTGTGTTTCCAGCAAGGCCGGCGGAGGCGGCATGGGGATCCCGCTGTGTACCTTTGATCTGGACGATGGCGGCAGGCGGCTGGAGGAGGACCCGTTTGTTGCGGAGCTTTTCCGGTATCTGGCATCTGCCGCCCCGGAGGAGCGCCGCCAGATGCTGCTGGATATGCAGTATATTTTGGGGGAGCTGGTGCCGCTGGAGTATGCGTCACTGGAGATGATCGCCACCGCATATCACATGCGGAAGATGAACGATGGAAACCGGCCGGAAAATGACGTGTATGACCGCGTGGTGGGGAATCTGCTGCTTTGCGGCAGGGTTCCGTCGGCAAACCAGGAGACGGTGAACAAGCTCCTGATCTGGATGCTGAAAAGGCAGAACGCTGCGCTGCCCAAGCGGATTATGGAGCTGTCTGTGGACCGCTGCGTCAAACAGGTGCAGGCGGATGCGGCAGGCGGGCGGGAGCTCTGCGACTGTGTTTGCCGTCTTTTGCAGTACAGCAGAAGCGCTGAGCAGCTGGAGCTGCTGCAGAAAACGGTGAAAACCTTCGATGTGCGCTATGCCGGGCTTGTGCATGCCCTGCTGCGCGGCATCTTTTCGGACCGGGCATGCAGCATTGACCCGCAGACGGCGTGCAGTCTGATCCCGGAGATGCTGCGCTCCGGCGATGAAATGCTGACCGGGGATTGCGTGGAGCTGACCACCTGCCTGGATGCAGGGCAGTGCCGGCAGCTGGCAGAGAGCATTCTGCGGCATGTGGGGCTCCGCCAGATGACGCTGATGGAGCAGAACGTTCTGGCCAATATCCTGGACGAGCTGAGCCGGTCCGGCGGTGTGCTGGGAAAAGAGAGCTGTGAGATCCTGGACCGCAATTCCTGCGTTTATAACGGCAGACTGCTGGATGCCTGCGTGGGCTATATGGTGCAGGTGCGGCTGCGGCAGGAGCTTCCCGTGGAGGAGCGCTGCGCGCTGCTGGCCGGGCTGGAGCGGGAGTATCCGGCCCTGTATGATGACGTTGCGGCTGCGCTGAAGAGCGGCGGCAGCATCCTGTGGAAGAAATATCAGATTCACAAGCATCTGCAGAATTGCAGATGCTATGAGGACATTGTGGCTGCGCGCCGGAGCTATCAGGGGGCGTCCCCCATGGACGATTTTGAACAGGAGTGTGTTGCTCTTTGGATGCAGCTCCTGCGCAGGGATATCTATCAGGGGATGCCGCTGAAAAACCTGGTGCCGCAGATGGGACGCGCAGTCGATGCGCTGCCCAGAGGCGTATTCTCGCTGGAGGCCGCTCATGAGCTGCAGCGGCGGCAGCGGGCCTATTTCTGGAGCTGCATGACCTATCGCACAATGATGGACTATGTGTTGGACGGCGCGCCCAGCAGCAATGTGCAGGCGCTGCTTCAGACCCGGGACAGCGGAGCGGATGGCAATAAGCTGCACTTTCTGGATGCCGTGTGGCAGCTGTACCGGGATCCGAGCCGGACTGAGCCGATGACAGAGCTGGTGCTGGACGGACACCTGCCTGCCAGGGACAGGGAGGAGATCTGCAATCTGCTGCTGCCGCTGGCGGCAAAGTTGAAAGCTGCCTCCAACCAGGCAATTTTCGCATGGGATCTGATGCTTCTGTCCTGCAGCCGGGTGGAAGCCGGACGGGTTGTTTATGACTGCGGCAGTCTGATTAAGAAAATTGAGGGGATTCCGGCGCTGAAAATGGGAGTTTCCGGCAGCCAGTCTCTCCAGCTGGAGCATTCCGTCATACTGCGGGACGAGAAGGTGCGCAGCGACCTGCGCAAGGCCGCCGGCCGCGGCGACAGTCTGCTCAGTGAGCAGCTGGAAAAGACGCTGAAGGCGTGGGGAAAGGCGCGCAGGCCCGACAATGGCCACGGGAAAAGACTGAGCTCTGATCCGCCGGCCGCGGAAAAGAAGGGGATATTCTCTATTTTCGACCGCAGCGACAGAGGCGGGCGGCCGGAGAAGTCGGACCGGGGCTTTATTTTTGACGACTACGACGGCGACTCGGGAAAAAGAGGAAGGAATAGGAGAAGATGAGCGACAGCGTGATGTATCCGGAAGCCGGCCGCTGGGTCAACAGCTACCTGGTGGGCGGCAGCGCCTACAAAATTATGTCGACCCCCGAGGAGGCACAGCAGCTGCTGCTGGACGATAGCGAGGACTTTCTGCAAACAGGGACGGAGCGCCACTATATTCAGGTGCGATGCCGGAACGAGAATAAACCGCTGTGGCTGGTGCCGTTCCGGGTCAAGCGGGAGGAGTTGCTGCGGGTATCCGACGTGCTGGAGCAGATTCAGATGGGACGAATCCTGCGGGAGGGCTTTTTCTGGCCGTTCGATCTGGTTCGGAGCGATGAAATGCAGGGATATGTGCTGCATCCCTTCAGCATGGATGCGTATCCCTCTGTCCGCCGGTTTTTGCCCAGCTCTGACACGCCCAGGTGGACCATTGCCGTCCATCTGTTCCGCAGGATCGGGCAGCTGCACCGTGAGGGCCTGACGCTGAACGGCTTTGGCAGGGATCAGGTGCGCGTGGAGTATGGGACAAACCAGGTGTATCTGGTTCCGGGTGAAACAATTTCTCGGGTTTCGCAGCTCGGCGCGGCCTTTCGCGGCGACTTTCTGTCTGTGCCGCAGGTGGTGGAGCAGCAGCTGGAGAAAAATGGCATCGTGTTGGACGGGTGCGTGCGCGACATATTCTCGGCAGCGGTAATTGCCTTTTATCTGCTGTTCTATACCCATCCTTTCATCGGGGAGGAGTACAGCCACCTGATGCGGGAGCAATATCTGGAATATTTTCAGAGTCACCCGGTGTTTCTGTTTGACGCCGGAGGGCACAATGGAACGGGACATCATCAATTCGGCGCGGAGATAACGGCCCAATGGTGGAGAGCGCAGCCGGAGCTGCGGCAGCTGTTTTCAGATTTCTTTGCGGCGCTGTGTGCAGGACAGATCGATGAAAATGCCCCGTGGAATGACACGGAGAACTGGATCCGCTGCCTTCTGGAGGATGCAGCCGTGAACGATAACGATAAGAGCCGCACAAGCTACGAGCTGGAGCTGGAAAAATTCCATCTGGTCTGAGGGGTAAGGCATGAGAGAGATATTGAAAGAAGTAGTCAACGAGCAGGGATTACAGATTTTACAGACGCCCGCGATGCTGCGGGTAAAATTGGAAGAAAAAGGCGACGACCGCAGCGATGCGCTGCTGTGGGAGCTTATCCTGACGGCCTGCCCCAGCGTGGCGGATGTGGCCGTGCAGCCGGAGCTTTCCCGCGCGGAGGTCAACACGGTGATCGGCGCGGTGACCAAGACCACCATGCTGTCTGCCTCCCTGGTGAGAAGGATGGTCCAGCAGCTGCTGGATGCCGCGCAGGTGAAGCTATCGCCGGTGCCGCGGTTTCTGATCCTCGCCAACGGCAGGCACGGCGGAGCGTGCTCAGTGGAGGATCAGCGGGAGGGCGAGGTCCTGCAGGCGGCTCTTGCGTCGCTGGAGACGGACACGGAAACGGCCCTCAGTGACCTGCAGACCCTGTCCCAGGCCGGGAACGCCTATGCCAGCTACCAGTTGGGCCTGTACTACAGCAGCCACGAGATGGAGGGGATGGATACCCAGCAGGTGGCGCAGAACTTCTTCAACTGCGCCGCGCAGCAGGGCTATGGCCCGGGCTATGGCGCCCTGGCGGATTATGCGCTGAACGGGCGGCGAAAGAATCTTCGCCGGGCGGCCCAGTATTTTGGGTATCCCACATCCCTGGCGGGCCGGGACGGCAAAAGGTGGAGCAAAAACGCCGCGGACCTGTTGGCCTATCGGGAGCAGAACGTCCGCAGCGGAAGACAGACCCTGCTGCTGGTGGTGGTCACGCTGGTGATAACGCTGCTGGCGGGTATTTGCAGTCCTCGCGAATTTGCGATGGCGGTTCCGGCGCTGGTGCTGGAGCTTGGCTGCGGGGTTCGCTGCGTGCTGGGGCTGGTTATGGATCCCTACGGCTCCTACCGCTTTGTGTATGCCGCCCTGGCTGCCTGCTGGCTGCTGAACATCCTATGCCTGGTCTGAGGGGAGGCACAGTATGAGTACATCTTATTTCATGAACATCGGCGCGTATGTGGCCACGGTGATTTTTGCGACTGCGCGTCTGGCTGTGGGAGGAGTGCTGACCGAGCCCGGCGCGCTGGTTCCGGCACTGCTGGTGCTGGGAATCCTGCTTATCCCCTTGGCGTCTAAGGGTGGATTTCAGAAGAGTACCTATCAGACCGGGCCAGCCTTTGGGCTGGCATAGGGCGTCCTTTATGCCTTTCTGACACCTGTTGTCCTGGCTGCGGTATCCTCCGGATGGAGCGACCTTTGCTCCCGCGTGGGAAAGCTTACGCATCTGGGCTGGCCTATGGTGGCCGGGGCGGTGCTGCTGGCTGCGCTGACGCTGGAAAAAGGCGCGCAAAAGCAAAGTATATATCGGGCGGCCCGGCTTCTGGTATGGGCGGCCTACATCCTGCTGCTGAACTGGCGCGCCGGCGCCATGCGGCTGGACGCGGATGATTGCTGGCTGATCAGCGTGCTGGGCGTTCCGGTGGCGGGCGCGGTGTATGAGCTGCTGGAGCAGAAGGGTCAGGTCACTGCCAAATGGTATCATGCGCCGTTGGCGCTGCTGGGCGTTTCCTGGTGTGTGCTGACGGTATTCCTATCCGTGCGATACAGGGCGGCAAACGCAATGGAGATCTACCCGGAGGAGTACAGCACGGTTTACAGGCTCTGCAATGTGGTGCCGCTGCTGGCTGCGGTGCTTGCTGCGCTGTGCGTGATATTCTGACATAAGGAGGAGAGAGATTTGAAGCTTGATATCAGGACCTTGAGCGCGTCTCTGGTGGCCGGATTTGTGAGCTGGTACCTGTGCGCGGGGATTTACAATAAGAACGCGGATTCCATGTGGACGCCGCTGCTGGTGGCGCTGATGACGCTGATTTATGGGAACTGCCCGGAGCTGTTCCAGATAGATGGCAATGCGACGTATTACTACAACAGCGTTGATCGAGACGGAGAAAAGATGGTGACGGGGATCAGCGAACTTTCTTACCATATGGATGAGGATACCTATCGCCGGGCCTATCAGCAATGCGACCGGATCGTTCAGGAGGTGGTAAGCGGGGCGGCGGGCCTTTCTGCGCGAGAGGCGGAGCTGCATGCCTATCGCTACGTCACCGGCCACTGCGTCTACGACCTGTCCACGCCGTATTGCGGGACGCCCTACGGCGCGCTGGTGGAAGGCCGGGCCAAGTGTGACGGAACCGGAAAAACCATGCAATGGATCCTGGAGCAGATGGGAATCGTTTGCCTGTCGATTTCCGGCGCGCCCTTGGACGGCGGGAACGGGCACCAGTGGAATGTGGCGGAAATTGACGGCATATTCTATGATCTGGATGCCACCGCTGACCTGGGAAACCAGGGGGACAAGCTGCTGTATGGCCGGTTCAATGTGGATAACCACCTGATTCGGGACCTCTATCCCATCGGAGACGGCTATCTGTCCTGCTTCACTATTCCGGGCACCGACAGCATGTCGGGCAGCTATCATGCCCGCAATCATACGCGGGTGGAAAGCGACGCCGACTGCGGGCCGATTTTGGCGCAGCAGTTTTCACAGGTGATACAGAAGAACGGCGGCAGCTTTGCCATCCAGCTTGCGCAGAGTGCGCAGGTGGATGAGCTGAGCCGGATCTTCGGAAAATGGGAGGATGCTGAGCACTTCCTGAAGGAGTATGGCGTATCGCTGCAGGGCTTCGGCTATTACTCGCTGACGCAGCTCGAGACAAACGTCTATCAGTTCACAGTGTACCGGGATTCGTGAGGACAAAAAGGACTCCTGCCAAGGCGGCAGGAGTCCTTTGAGTGTCCCCTAAAAGTGCTTTGACCTTTGGGGCTTTTTGACAAGAAACAGGGGTCCCGCAGTTCTGCGGGACCCCTGTTGGTTCTATGATGATATCCTATCCTTCGGCTTAGAAGCAGCCCTGCTCCATCATAGCCTCGGCGACCTTCTTGAAGCCGGCGATGTTGGCACCAGCAACCAGATCGTAACCCAGGCCGTACTCGGCAGCGGCCTCAGCGGAGACCTTGTGGATGTTGTACATCATCTTGTGCAGCTGCGCATCGACCTCGTCAGCGGTCCAGACCAGACGCTCGGAGTTCTGAGCCATCTCCAGAGCGGAGACGCCCACGCCGCCGGCGTTAACAGCCTTGGAGGGAGCAACGATCATGTGCTTCTGGCCACGCAGGTAGTTCAGAGCATCGTTGGTGGTGGGCATGTTAGCGACCTCGATGTAGTACTTCACGCCGGAAGCAGCGATCTTCTCAGCGGACTCCATCTTGACATCGTTCTGCATGGCGGCGGGCATATAGACATCCACATCCTTGACGCCCCAGCACTTCTCGCCAGCCACGAACTCGCAGCCGAACTTATCGGCATAG